>Ga0316230_1003552_pt1:0-5000 | contig 12137 bp, 8 predicted proteins | sample TBH18025metaG_FD_206004 | JGI IMG/M metagenome (GOLD analysis project Ga0316230, IMG submission 206004) | Freshwater microbial communities from Trout Bog Lake, Wisconsin, USA - TBH18025 | ecosystem: Environmental > Aquatic > Freshwater > Lake > Hypolimnion/Profundal zone | place: USA...
GTGGCCGTGGGCAGGTTTATCCAGACGGTTCAAAAAGTAATAATACTATTTATACTTCATCAGCATTTGGTAAAATTATTGAAATTAATCCAATTGAGAAAAAAGGTGGATTTTCAATTGTTTTAGAAACCCTTAATGGTGAACAAGTTACAGAACAAATTCCAGCAGGTCCAGAATTAGTCGTTTCTGTTGGAGATGTAGTGCAAATAGATCAACCTTTAACAATAAACCCAAATGTTGGTGGATTTGGTCAAGAAGAAACTGAAATTGTTTTACAAAACCCTTTAAGAGTTCAAGGATTACTTATTTTTTTAATCTTTGTAGTTCTTGCTCAAGTTTTTCTAGTTCTGAAGAAAAAACAGTTTGAAAAAGTTCAATTGGCTGAAATGAATTTTTAATAAAATTCTTTAAATTTTTTATTTTGCTTTTTTATTCATGGTAACAATTTTTAGTTATTTGGTATTACTTATTGGAGCATTAACTGTAACTGTAGTTATTTATCTTGGACTTATAAAAATTAAATTAATTTAATTTTAAGTTTTTTAGAATATATCTATCTATAAGAAATTTCTTTTTATAATTTATTTATTATTTTATTATCAAAAATGGTTGAAGCGCTTTTATCAGGAATTGTTTTAGGGATGGTTCCAGTGACTATAACAGGCTTATTTGTAACAGCTTATCTACAATACCTTCGTGGTGATCAATTAAACGTTTAATTTTAGTATTAATTTAAGTATTTTATCAAATCTTGTTTTTTTTTGTTGCAAGATTTGATAAAATACTTAAATTAATGAAGGAGTAATGTCTGAGTGGTCGAAAGAGCTCGATTGCTAATCGAGTGTACATTTTTTTGTACCGAGGGTTCGAATCCCTCTTACTCCGAAAAAAGCGTACTAATTTTCATCTTTCATGGAAGAAATGCCGTCTTCGTTTTCTAACCTGAATAGAATTCAGGTGCCAATTCCATTCAGGTTACCTAAATAAAATTTAGGTTCATAAGCTTGAACAAAGTTGTTTTCTTAACATGAATAAAATTCATGTAACAAGCAACCTGAATTCCATTCAGGCCTGCCTTTGGTTTGACCTACATGGACTTCCATCGAAGATGTAAGTAACCTGTTCCATAAATTCTAACTTCCATCTTTGATGGAAGTAAAATATGGCCAGAATTCAGGTCCATGTTACCTAAACTTTGTTTAGGTAAGATGTGAATCACATATTCCATAAATAAAATTTATGGAATATGGGCCACAAAGTTTAGGTTTACATGAATTTTATTCATGTTAGGAAAACAACTATGTTCAAGCTTATAAACCTAAACATAGTAAACTTGAACTTTGTTGTTGTCTCTTTGGTCAAACCAAAGGCAAGTGACAGGTATGAGCGAGCTATTTATATAAGCACAATTTTTCTTTAATATACGCTATTTTGTCAGTGTCGTCTGCTTTGCAATTTCTCGTGTAGAATATTGAGCTAATGTTGTAAAAATTAATTCCCCCTCGGTCATATGATTACGCAAATTTGCTTGTTTTTTGATAGAAATACCTTTTCTTTGTTTATGTTCTTGAATAGTTAACCCACTCCATTGCTTATGAAGATAATTGGTTAAAATTGCATATTGAATGGTATGTGTAATGCCATTCTTTTTCCAATAATCTGTCAATTTATTTCGAGTTTCTAATCCTAATAGTCTTTGGTGAATCCACTCTGGACTCGCACCTTTTTGTTTCCACATTTGTATTGCACGATTTACTGTTTTGCCAGGATCTTGCATCTCCTCTACCCATTCAGAACCAAGCTGAGTTAACCAGTTTTTAATTGGTTCATCTTTTGGACTTGGAATCGATTGAATAAGTCGTAAAATAATTGTTAATGAGGCAACGGTTGTAAAACGATTTTTCCCATCTGCAGCTATCATTTTCAATCGATTACATTTTGTAATCGTTTGATTTCCTTCCCGAACTAACCTTTTTTTTAATAAATTCCAATAATTTCGAGCACATAGGTGCGTTTTTTGATTTGTTAATATACGAATAATGTCAATAACCGAGAAATACCAAGTTTCTGTTTCTTCATCATAAATACGACGAATTTCTTGATTATAATAATAAAGAGATTCTGTTTTACTCATAATTCTAATAATAAAAGGGAATTCTAATAATAAAAGGGAATTCTAATAATAAAAAGGAATTCTAATAATAAAAGGGAATTCTAATAATAAAAAGGAATTCTAATAATAAAAGGATTCTGTTTTACTCTTTATTTTAACATATATTTTTTCGAGTTTCTAGGTTTATATTTTTTATAAGTTTATATTAAAGATAGAAAAGTTTAATAAACTCGTGTTTTCTACTAATTATTATTAAATAATTTTATTCTATTGATTTTTTACTATAAAATATTAATAAATTATTTCCTTTTATTAATTTTTATTTTTTTTTTTATGCGTTTTCCAAGAAAAGATGCACCTGGTGCAAATAGAAATCTAATTAGAGAATCTGTAAACATAAAACTGGATGAAGTACAACGAGAAGCTGTTTCATTACAAGTTGAAGTGAATCAATTTGAAGAAGAATTTGTTTCATTAAAACATGAATTTGAAAATCAAGGTATTTTAAACGAGAAAAAAGAAGAGCAAGCTTACAAGCTCGTACTAAAAGGACAAGAAGTAGAAAGAAGAATAAAACAACTTGGCGAAGAAGTAGATTCAATAGGACAACAAATAGAACTTGAAAAACAAACCGTTTCATTACAACAACAAACGACAAAACTCAAATTAGCGGATTCAAATAACTCAAACGGTGCGAAACCATCTTCTAGTGGAGAAAGCAATCCAATTGAAGGAGATTTGACAATTCCAGCATCTGTAACGGGTTTAAGGCGCATTAGGTCCTAGACCGGCTACAGGAGTTGACTATACTGCAGAGGATTCTAGTGAAAATTCAAGACTTTTAATTGATGTAAGTAATACGTTGGGAACGCCTATTCTTGCAACAGAAAAAATTTACCAAAAACTAGAAAGCCTTTCTAGCAATGTCAATAGCATTGAAACAAAATCAAATTTGATTGAAAAAAATCTTGAGAATTTGATAAAGATTATTTTTGATACTTTTTTAAAAAGTATTACATCTATTACTACTGCGGACAATACGGAACTCGAATTCTATTCAATTAAGAATACGTTATCTAACATTGCAACGACTAATGAACAATGTTGTTCAAATTTATCCAATAAACTAGAGAACTTCAATCGAGGCACTGAATAATATTGAAAGTCTCACGGCTTTAACCATTACGACATTTTTCTTTAGTTCTGTTGGGGCTTTAATTATCGGTGGGTTGTTTGGAGCTGGTGTGACGTTAGTAGAGTATAACTTTATACGAGTACGTCAGGCGAATGACCGAGGACTGCTAAAACAAGGTTTTAGTGAAGATGAGCTCCATGTCTTTCAAGGTGTTCTTTATGGACTCAAAACTATAACTACCCAATTGCGTTTGACGTCTTTTTTCGTAGTAAGCGTAGCAATTGTCTATAACAGCTTTCAGGGTAAAACTTTTTTCGACAAAAGTTTATTTAATAAACTTAATGAGAAATTTTTAATATCTCCTACCCTTCTAGGAGAGAAAGCCGGTGCAATTCTAAATAATATCCCACAAAAAGGGTTAAAAATTATTTCAATAACTTTCGTGTTTATATTACCAGGCTTTGTCCTTGGTGATTTCTTTAATAAAGCCACGTATTCAATATTTTTTGCCAAAAATCCTTTATTTGGCAAAAATACGGTATCTGTTTTACTCGCTGTAGGTTTTTTATTTGCTTCTTATTCAAGCTCCTTCTGGCTGCGCGTGTCCGATGAGCAAAAGGAACTAATAGCACCCTCGGAATTTGTTCTGGCAGGTCCTAAAAGTATTTTTTTCCAAATAAGATTTTACGGTGGAAAAATTTTAGGTACTGTAAAATGGCTTGGAAAAAAAATTACATCAAAAATCAATAAAAACTAGGGTTGATTTTTGGTGTAACCTTTTAACATATTCCCTTTTCACCTTTCACCTGAATTCTCTCACATAACAAAGTTATGTGAAAAGGTGCCAATTTTGGCCATATTCCCTTCCATCAAAGATGGAAGTATAAAAGTTGGCACATAACTTTGTTATGTGAGGAACAGGTGAAAGGTAAATAAAAGAAAAAAATTATGAAGACTATAAAAGATGTAACTCCTTTCCGTGCATTATCTTCGTTGCCCTATTTTTATAATCCTGACTATCATCTAAGTGAACTTCAGCATTTTGTTTTATACTTTTTCCATTTGGATTTTCCAATATACGGGGAGCCATGTTGGGACGAGATGTTGGCGTTAATAGAAAAAAATCCTAAGCTTCTACTGTGGTTTAACAACAATAAAATTCTTCATATTCCATCGAATAAGATCCAACTTTGGGTACATTCCGTTAAACTGGATTACAGGTTTTTTTTTAATAGTGTATATGGTAAGTTAATAGAGCTAGTAGGTTTATGGAATGAGCGACAAGCTCTAGCAAAAACCACTATCTTTTCTGATGATAATATGCTTGTATCGAAATTGGATCAAAAAATTCTCTCAAAAATATATGAAGACTATTTCATATTACTTTGGTTTATCGGTCAAGATAGATTGCCTATTAATATTGTCGAAGAATCGTTACAAATCTTGGACATGGAAGAAAGAGAAGCTTTTTTAGACAAAAAACTTTCTCATTTCAAATCGGAGTGTTTCTTTGAAATCTTTCAAAATACTAAAGATGTTGAAGAAATAGGCGGCGAGGTAGAATTTATTAAACATTTTTTTGATTTACCACCAAATTATCTTCCGTCAAATCTCGTAGACTTTTTCCCTGTTTCAGATTCCCTTTCACTTGAATTTTAGTCATATTAGCTTTCACCTTTTCACCTGAACTTTTAACCTTTTCACCTTTCACATATTCCATAAAGAAAATTTATGAAATATGTGAAAGGTGAA
>Ga0316230_1003555_pt1 | contig 12133 bp, 8 predicted proteins | sample TBH18025metaG_FD_206004 | JGI IMG/M metagenome (GOLD analysis project Ga0316230, IMG submission 206004) | Freshwater microbial communities from Trout Bog Lake, Wisconsin, USA - TBH18025 | ecosystem: Environmental > Aquatic > Freshwater > Lake > Hypolimnion/Profundal zone | place: USA: Wisconsin...
AATAAACTGAGTGGTTGATTTTCCGGAGATAGCCAATAACCGGTGGTAGATTGCCGAGCGTGACATCCCTGTTGCGTGTGCTAATTCATCGACTGCAAAATGCTCATTTTCGAGATTAGCAAGAATAATCCCGGTAAGCCTGTTGATAAAACCCTGATCTGAGGAAGAAACCCCACTCATTTGGCGTTTTTATTCAAATATACGAAAAAATGGGTAATAATCTGGCCTTTACGCCAAAAGATATCCAAGGAATTCTTCAGAAAATCAGAAAAGAGGATTAAAAAAACAGCAGCGACTAGGCAATGCCTTATCGCTGCTGTTTTTTTACACAATACCTTATTTTACAATTACTTGCCAGGATAATCAATGATCCGGTCACTCCTCTCTGAAGTGCTAAGTTTAAAGTGAGCGGATGAATATTCAGGGTTTGATCATTCATCCGCTCACTATTTTGACAAGCTATTTACCAAGATAATCAATTATCCAGTCACCGACTGCAGAAGTGCTCATTGCTTTTGATTTATCATCGCACAGGTCTTCTGTTACAGCGCCGGCCACAATTGAAGCTTCCACTGCTTTTCTGATCATGGCCCCCTCTTCCATCAATGAGAAGGCATATTCGAACATCATGGCAGCAGAAAGGATGGTGGCACATGGGTTGGCGATATTCAACCCTGCTGCCTGAGGATAAGAGCCATGGATTGGTTCAAATACTGAGGTATGAATGCCGATGGAAGCGGATGGAAGAAGACCCATTGAGCCTGAGATCACACTGGCTTCATCGGTAAGGATATCACCAAACATATTTTCGGTAACCATCACATCAAATTTCTTTGGCCACTGAATGATCTGCATTGCGGCATTGTCCACGAACATATAGTCAACAGCCACTTCAGGGAATTGGGGTTCCATCTCTTTGGCAATCTGACGCCACAGACGCGAAGTTGCCAGAACGTTTGCCTTATCAACTACAGTAAGTCTCTTACTCCGTTTCATTGCAAACTGGAAACCAAGTTCCAGGATACGTTCAACTTCCTCACGGGTATACACGCACGAATCAAAGGCGGTATTTCCGTTTTCAGAACGACCCTGCGGCTGACCAAAATAGATCCCGCCGGTCAGTTCGCGGATTGCCACAAAATCAACCCCCTGGATCCGCTCAAGTTTTAAAGGTGATTTATCCAGGAGTGATTCAAAGATAATTACCGGACGGATATTGGCATACAAACCAAGTTTTTTGCGCATCGACAGTAAGCCCTGTTCCGGACGAACTTTGGCCGAAGGATCATTATCAAACCGCGGATGACCAATCGCCCCGAAAAGGACTGCATCAGAGTTCATGCAAAGGTTATGAGTTTCATCCGGATATGGATTGCCGGTCTGATCGATCGCCACAGCGCCAACCAATGCCGTCTTGGTTAACAGTTCGTGGCCAAATTTCTGACAAATTACTTTGGTGACGCGTAGCGCCTGTTCCATGATTTCAGGCCCGATTCCATCGCCGGGCAATACTGCAATGTTAAGCTTCATTCGTTGATTGATATATGATTTAAAACTATTATGCTATATTAAACCCTTATTTAATCATTATTTACCTTAGTAGAATTAATCCAAATCATGAAAACAACCTTATTTTCTGATTTCCGTTTAATTTTCTACTCTTAACATTAAATCACCAACTGACTCAGGATAAACAGGGAAATAAGGTTTAAATATCAGGAAATTTGTATTCTGCTAAGGTTAAAAAAGGAATAAGGTTATTAAATTAATGTAAAAAGGATTACTCAAACCGAATAGGATCATTTCGCTGCTAAAATAGCTGATTCTCATTTTCGATGATGTTCAACATTTTCATAGTTGCCTTGATAGCGGCGGCAGTCTGGTCGGGATCGAGGCCACGTGTCTTAAATTCGCGTCCCATATCCCAGGTGATCAGGGTTTCAACCAAGGCATCGGTTTTACCGCCCGGAGGAATGGTCACAACGTAGTCAACGAGTGTCGGAAACTGTTTGTTTTGTTTATGATAAATCTGTTTTAGGGCATTCATAAAAGCATCATACTGACCATCTCCCGAGGCAGCCTCTTCAAAAAACAGGCCATCCACCTCAATGGCCACCGTGGCCATCGGCCGTAGTCCGAGTGAGTGAACAATCGCATAATTCCGCAGCCGGATCTTCTCGTTTACAGCCTCATTCTTCAAAACATCGGAAAGGATATACGGAAGGTCATCCGATGTTACGGACTCTTTCATATCGGCCAGCTCGATCACTTTATTGGTCACCCTTACCAGATCTTCCGGATCAAGGCGTATTCCCATATCCTCCAGATTCTTGGCAATGTTGGCCTTACCTGAAGTTTTCCCGAGGGCATATTTCCGGATCCTTCCAAAACGCTCGGGAAGCAAATCGTTATAGTAGAGATTATCTTTATTATCGCCGTCAGCATGGATCCCACTGCATTGGGTGAAGACATTTTCGCCGATGATGGGTTTATTTCCGGAAATCCGGATCCCCGAGAAGTTCTCAACAATTCGGCTTATCAAACTTAGTTTCCTCTCATTGATGGAATTTGGTAGCTTAAGCTGGTCGTTAAGCAGTGCGATCACACTCGAAAGGGGGGCATTACCCGCACGCTCACCCAAACCGTTAACGGTTGTATGAACCGTTTTTATTCCTGCACGTATAGCTGCGTCTACATTGGCAACTGCCAGGTCATAATCATTATGCGCATGAAAATCAAACTGAAGATCCGGAAATTTGCGAATCATAGAAGAGCAGAATTCGAAAGTCTCCAGAGGATTTAGAATTCCAAGTGTATCGGGCAACATAATGCGCCCGATCTTCTCCTTGCGAAGTCCATCAAGCATAAAATCGACATATTCGGGTGAATTCCGCATCCCGTTCGACCAGTCCTCGAGGTAAATATTTACCCTGATCCCCATGCTTTCTGCCAGTTGCAGCGAGCCCCTTATTCCGGAAAGATGTTCCTCCGGGGTTTTCTTAAGTTGTTGGGTGACATGACGCAATGAACCTTTTGCGAGAAGATTCATCACCTTTCCACCGGCATTTGAGATCCATTCAAGTGATTTGGTACCGTCCACAAAACCGAGGATCTCAATACGATCAAGAAAACCGGCCTCTTTAGCCCAATCCAGTACTTTTTTTGCGCCTCTCAATTCACCTTCGGAAACACGAGCAGATGCTACTTCTAAATAATCAATCCGAATCTCTTCGAGAAGAATTTTTGCAATATTTAGCTTTTCCAGTTCGGAAAAGGAGACTCCCGAGGTTTGTTCACCATCTCTCAGGGTGGTATCCATTATATAAATCATATGCTCTTTGTTAATTTCCAAGGTCGAACCTAAAGTTCATTATGCCTTTTCAAATGCGATGATCTCTTCTTTTAAACTCAACAAAAAATCGATGTCATCATAGCCGTTAAGCAGGCACTCTTTTTTATACGCATTAATATCAAATTTGACACTAACTCCGGATTTAAGATTACGTATCGTTTGCAATTCAAGATCAACCTCAAATTGGGCTCTAGGGTCAGCCTCAACTGTTTCGAAAATGCCTGTGAGAAAATCATCAGAGACCTGAACCGGTAATAAACCGCAATTCAATACATTACTTTTGAAGATATCCGCAAAGAAGCTCGAAACAACCACTCTGAACCCGGCATCATATATTGCCCAGGCAGCATGTTCGCGGCTCGAGCCACTTCCAAAATTCTTTCCGCCCACTAAAATCTGACCCGAAAAGCTGGGATTGTTCATCACAAAATCGGGGTTTGGTGTACCATCCTTTTTGTATCGCCAGTCTCTGAAAAGGTTATCTCCAAATCCTTTCCGCTCTACAGCTTTAAGAAACCGTGCGGGGATGATCTGGTCGGTGTCCACATTCTCGATAGGAAGCGGAACAACAGTGCTGACCAGTTTCTGGAATTTTTCTATAGACATTACTTCTAAATTTGAAAATCGTTATTAATCAAAAATCTCTAGGATCGGAGACAACTCCTGTAACGGCAGCTGCCGCAACCATCAGGGGACTTGCAAGCATCGTGCGGGCACCGGGTCCCTGACGTCCTTCAAAGTTTCGGTTCGAAGTGGAAACTGCATACTTTCCTTCAGGAATCTTGTCCTCATTCATTGCCAGACAGGCAGAGCAACCCGGCTGACGCAGGGCAAACCCGGCAGCCTCCAGAATTTCCACGATTCCCTCTTCCCTGATTTGTTGTTCAACTTTCTTCGAGCCGGGAACGATCCAGGCAGTTACAGAATCTGCTTTTTGTTTCCCCTTTACGAAATTTGCAAAAAGTCTGAAATCCTCAATCCGTCCGTTGGTGCAACTTCCGATAAAAACATAATCCACCTTTTTACCTTTAATCTTGTCCCCTGGGTTCAGACCCATATACTCCAACGACTTGGTAAAAGTAATCAGATCAGAGCCGGTAAGATTTTTCCCGGTTGGAATTGTACCGCTTACGCCAATTCCCATCCCGGGATTTGTCCCATAAGTGATCATCGGTTCAATATTGGCAGCATCAAATTGGAATTCCGAATCAAATTTAGCATGGTCATCTGATTTCAACTGTTTCCATTGGGCCAGTTTTTGATCCCAATCACTTCCCTTAGGTGCAAATTCTCTCCCCTGGATATAGGCAAAAGTAGTCTCATCAGGTGCAATCATACCACCGCGGGCACCACATTCGATGCTCATATTGCAAAGTGTCATACGACCTTCCATGGTAAGACTGCGGATAGCAGAACCGGCAAATTCAACGAAATGTCCTGTACCACCTGAGGTTGAAATCCGGGCAATCACGTAAAGGGCAATATCTTTTGCGGTAACATCCTTGCCTAATTCCCCTTCGACTGAGATCCTCATTCTTTTGGGTTTGGGCTGAAGGATACACTGACTGGCAAAAACCATCTCCACTTCGCTGGTTCCAATACCAAAGGCAATAGAACCAAAAGCTCCATGGGTAGAGGTGTGGCTGTCGCCGCAAACAATGGTCATTCCGGGCTGGGTAATCCCTAACTCAGGACCAATGATGTGGACGATGCCATGATATTTGTGATCCAGTCCGTATAATTCGATCCCGTTATCAGCACAATTTTCCTTAAGCGCCTCAACCTGAAGACGCGAAAGTTCTTCTTTGATCGGAAGATGCTGCTCAATGGTAGGCACATTGTGGTCCGGAGTAGCTATTGTATTTTGTGGCCGGAGAACTTTCATCCCCCGGTTTTTCAAACCCAGGAAAGCGACAGGACTGGTAACTTCGTGAATAAAATGCCTGTCAATATACAATACATCGGGTCCATCCTTCACCTGTTTAACAACATGTGCGTCCCAGATTTTATCAAAAAGCGTTTTTGGTTCCAAAATGATAATTATTAAGATTACTGAATATTACAATTCTAAATTGGCTATTGTTCATTTCGCGGCAGCCTTTTCTGCATTGCCAATTTTATTAATTGCATCAATAAATGCCTCAACAGAAGCCGTAATGATATCGGTGTTTGCGCCAAAACCATTGTAAATATTTTCGTCATATTCTACCTGCATGTGTACCTTGCCGATATCATCACTCCCCTTATTGATAGCCTGGATCAGGAATTCCTGAAGGGTTACCTTACGGTGAATAATGCTTTTTACGGCTGTGATTGCTGCATCCACAGGGCCATTCCCGGATTCGGTTGCAGAAAATTTTTCACCGGCAATATCCAGTCTTACTGTTGCCATCGGAACAAGGTTCTTTCCGGTAACGACCTGCAAAAAGTCGAGTTTGATGCGGCGTTCACCCAAACCTCCGCGTTCGCCGACCAACACTAAAAGGTCATCTTCCTTGATGTCTTTCTTTTTATCGGCTAAGAGCAGGAACTCCTCATAAACTTCGTCCAGTTTTTCCTTTTCAAGGGTAATCCCCAGCAAATCCAACCGGTGTTTCAATGCGGCACGACCACTTCTGGCGGTTAAAACTATCGAAGATTCACTGATTCCAACTTCAACCGGATCGATGATTTCGTAATTCTCACGGTTCTTCAGCACGCCATCCTGATGGATTCCGCTTGAGTGTGAGAAGGCATTGCGCCCCACAATAGCTTTATTGGCCTGAACCGGCATATTCATCAGGCTCGAAACCAAACGGCTGGTCTTATAGATATTTTTTGCATTAATATTGGTATGCAAATCAAGTTCCTTGTGTGAACGCATGATCATGACCACCTCTTCGAGAGCTGTGTTACCTGCACGTTCGCCGATTCCGTTAATTGTAACTTCGATCTGACGTGCACCGTTCATCACCCCCGCGATTGAGTTGGCAGTGGCCATTCCCAAATCGTTATGGCAGTGTGTTGAAATGATCGCCTTGTCAATATTTGAGACATTTTCCATCAGAAACCTGATCTTTGCTCCATAATCACTTGGTAAACAATAACCTGTTGTATCGGGAATGTTCACTACGGTTGCTCCGGCCTTGATGACCGCTTCGATGACTCTTGCCAGGTAGACATTGTCCGAACGACCCGCATCTTCGGCGTAAAATTCAACATCTTCCACATATTTCTTGGCATACTTTACTGCAGCTACCGCTCTTGCCAGGATCTCCTCCGGGTTGGAGTTCAGTTTGTACTGGATATGATAGGGAGAAGTTCCGATACCGGTATGGATGCGACCGCGTTTCGCATATTTCAGCGATTCGGCAGCCACATCTATATCTTTTTCAACTGCACGGGTAAGCGCGCAAATGATCGGCCAGGTTACTGCCTTGGAGATTTCAACCACTGACTTAAAGTCACCGGGACTTGAGATGGGAAACCCGGCTTCAATAACATCAACACCCAACTGCTCTAAAACTTTTGCAACTTCGACCTTTTCGATAGTGTTCAACTGGCACCCGGGCACCTGTTCACCGTCCCGTAGTGTTGTATCGAAAATATATACGCGATTATCCATAATTCTAAGTTTTTTTAATTATTCTCGGGGCGCAATTTACGCACCGTTGCTCCAGCCCTCCACATTTCAGATTCGCGCAGTTCAGTCAGTTCAACCTCCAGTTTCTCACGATAATCTTCCTTGCTGTTTGAATCAATTGAACGTTGCGCTTCGTTTCCGGCTGCAACCTCCTTGTACAACTCCTCGAATACCGGTTTACTGGCATCGCGGAATTTCTTCCACCAATCAAGAGCTCCACGTTGAGCGGTGGTAGAACAGTTGGCATACATCCAGTCCATACCGTTTTCAGCCACTAAAGGCATTAAACTCTGGGTCAGTTCCTCTACCGTTTCATTGAATGCTTCAGAAGGAGAATGCCCGTTACTTCTTAAAACTTCGTACTGTGCAGCAAAAATACCCTGGATGGCGCCCATCAGTGTACCACGTTCACCGGTCAGATCGGAGAATACCTCACGTTTAAAATCTGTCTCAAAAAGATAACCTGATCCAACGCCGATTCCCAAAGCTACAACCCTTTCAAATGCATGTCCTGTTGCATCCTGAAAGATGGCATAACTCGAATTCAGGCCGCGTCCCTGAAGAAACATTCTGCGCAGGCTGGTACCCGATCCCTTAGGAGCCACAAGGATAACATCAACGTCAGCCGGTGGGATAATACCAGTTCTTTCCTTGTAGGTGATTCCAAAACCATGAGAAAAATAAAGTGCTTTTCCTGTGGTCAGATGTTTCTTGATAGTAGGCCAAAGGGTAATCTGGCCTGCATCAGAAAGTAGATACTGAATGATGGTACCACGTTGGCAGGCCTCTTCTATTTCGAAAAGAGTCTCTCCTGGAACCCAACCGTCAGCAACGGCTTTATCCCATGTCTTGGAACCTTTACGCTGACCGATAATGACATTAAATCCGTTATCTTTTAAATTCAATGATTGACCAGGCCCCTGAACACCATACCCTATAATTGCGATCGTTTCGTTTTTGAGTACATCCTGGGCTTTAGCCAATGGAAATTCTTCACGTGTAACAACGTTTTCATCTGTTCCGCCAAAATTAATTCTTGCCATTTTAAATTTTTGTTTAATTTACAAATCCCTGTGATTCAATATTTATAATGATCTTAATGCTTTCTTTAATTCCAGTTTTTCGAAAAGGGCATCGCGCTCTTTGAGAAACTCTGACAATTTCTCGATTGGAGAACGGGTAATTGCCACTCTTCCCGACCGAATAAACTGCAGGACACCAAATGGAGCAAGTCCTTCAAAAAGTTCCTGTGTTTCCTCTTTGTGACCGGTCTTCTCGATTACAGTATATTCGTGGGTAATCTCAAGTATCCTTGCATTGTGCTGCCTGATCAGTTTTTCGATCTGGTCACTCTCCATTAAAGCTAAGGTTGGAACCTTGTATAAGGCGATCTCCTGAAAAATCATCTCATCGTTGGTATAATAAAAAGCTTTCAGAACTTCAATCTGTTTGTCGATCTGTTTGACAATATTAACCACTTTTTCTTTTTCCTCGTTGACAACAATGGTAAATTTACTGATTCCCTTGAGGGCAGATTCAGAAACGGTCAGACTTTCGATATTTACCTTCCGTCGGGTGAAAATGATGGTGATCCGGTTCAGCAAACCAATATGGTTTTCGCTGTAGGCTGTGATAATATATTCCTGTTTCATCTTTTTAAGTTTTAAATTTCTCCTGAATAGAAAGCTTACTTCAGTTCATCGGAACTGAGTATGATTTCGGAAACTGATTTTCCTGCCGGAACCATTGGAAAGATATTGTCTTCTTTCTCAATCATCACCTCCAAAAGGTAGGGGCCATCATAGTCAAACATTTTTTTCATAGCGCCAGCGAGTTCATTTCGATGGTGAACAACATTTCCGGGAATACCGTAGGCATCTGCAACCTTTACAAAATCAGGGCTTAGGATCTCGGTAAACGAATAACGTTTTTCAAAGAAGAGCTCCTGCCATTGCCTTACCATTCCCAGAAAATGATTGTTCAAAATAACAATTTTTACGGCTAGTTTCTCCTGTGCGATTGTTCCAAGCTCCTGAATGGTCATCTGCATGCCACCATCACCGGTAAAGACTACAACCTGACGGTCAGGGGCACCAAATTTAGCACCCATTGCAGCCGGTAAACCAAAACCCATGGTTCCTAAGCCACCGGAAGTAACCCAACTCCGTGATGACTCAAATTTTGAATAGCGGGCAGCAGCCATTTGGTTCTGGCCTACATCCGTAATTACAACAGCCTTATTGTCAGTAAGATCCGATACCATCCGAACTACTTCAGCCATGGTTAGTCCAGGCTTTTTGGGAGCCAGATCATTATTTATAACCTTTTGTTTTTCAATAACTTCAGCCGCCTTAAACTCTGCCAGCCAATCGGAATGCCTATTTTCATTTACGAGTGTAGAGAGTAATCTAAGGGTATGTTTTGCATCTCCGATCAGGGCAACATCCGTCTTAATATTTTTATCGATCTCTGCCGGATCAATTTCAATATGGATTATTTTTGCCTGCTTGGCGTAAGTTTTGGTACTTCCGGTAACCCGGTCATCAAACCGCATTCCAACTGCAATCAATACATCACATTCGTTTGTCTTGATATTCGGTCCGTAATTTCCATGCATTCCCAACATTCCCATATTCAGGGGATGGTCTGTAGGAATTGCACCTAATCCAAGCAAAGTCCCGGCGGCAGGTATTCCGGTTTTCTCAAGGAAGCTGATCAGTTCCTTTTCGCCTCCTGACAATATTACACCCTGGCCATAAAGCAGAAATGGCTTCTGTGCACTATTAATTAAATCGGATGCTTTCTTTAGCAGCAATTTATCAGCCGGATGTTCAGGAACATAAGAGCGGATCCTATTGCATTTGGCATAAGAGTATTTTAATTTCGCAAACTGGGCATCTTTGGTTATATCCAGGACAACTGGTCCCGGACGGCCACTTAATGCAATGTAAAAAGCCCGCGCAATAGCCTCTGGTATTTCCTCGGCACAGGTAATCTGGTAATTCCATTTGGTTACCGGCATGGTAATTCCGATTACATCAGATTCCTGGAATGCATCAGTTCCGAGTAAACCCGAAACCACCTGCCCGGTTATACAAACCAAAGGGGTCGAATCAATCAGCGCATCGGCAATCCCGGTAATCAGGTTCGTTGCACCTGGTCCGGAGGTTGCCACACAGACACCAACCTTGCCTGAAACCCGGGCATAGCCCTGCGCGGCATGGACTGCACCCTGTTCGTGACGGGTCAACACATGTCTGAGGATATGCCGGTAATCATAAAGGGCATCATATACAGGCATAATTGCACCACCCGGATAGCCAAAGATGGTATCAACACCTTCGGCGATCAAAGATCGGATAACAGCTTCAGAACCCGTTATTTCAATCGACTCCTGGTCTAATACTTGGTCGTTTGTTAAAGATGTCATAAGTCAAATAATTAAATTAGTCAATAATTCTTACTGCTCCCTTATCTGCAGAGGCAACCAGGCTTGCATATGCTTTTAAAGCCTTACTGATTACCCTGTTTCTGTTCGTTGGTTGATAGGCCATCTTCCCCCGTGATTCCTGCGCTTTTTTTCGGAACCCAAGTTCCTGATCCGAAATCATCAGTTCGATTCTTCGGAGTGGAATATCTATTTCGATCAGGTCCCCGTTTTCAACTAGTGCAATTTCACCTCCAGCGGCAGCTTCGGGTGATACATGTCCTATTGAAAGGCCTGAGGTTCCTCCTGAGAAACGGCCATCTGTTAATAAAGCGCAAACCTTATCAAGTTTTGACGCCTTCAGGTAGGATGTCGGATATAGCATCTCCTGCATTCCCGGTCCGCCTTTGGGCCCTTCGTAACGGATAATCACCACTTCTCCCGCCTTAACTTCACGCTTGAGAATTCCTTCACATGCATCGTCCTGTGACTCAAAAACCCGGGCTACACCCTTAAAACTGAAAACGGAAGGATCTACACCGGCAGTTTTTACAATACATCCCTGGCGGGCAATATTACCATACAGAATTGCAAGTCCACCCTCTTTGGTATAGGCATGTTCAATATCGCGTATACAACCTTTCTGACGATCCGTGTCCAATTCAGCATAGGAGGTATCCTGGGACCCCAATATCAGGTTGCGACCTAAGTTCCCCGGAGCGGAGGCATACAATTGACGGGCATCCTGATCAGCGGTTGAGCGGAGTATGTCCCACGTCTTAATAGCCTGACCAAGTGTTGATTCAGTTACCCGTGAAACTGAAGCGTTTAATAATCCGCCCCTTTCAAGTTCTCCCAGAATTCCCATAATTCCACCGGCGCGGTTCACATCCTGAATATGGTAATGTGAACTTGGGGAGACCTTGCAAATACAGGGGACCTTTCGGGAAAGGGCGTCTATATCCTGCATGGTAAAGTCTACGCCAGCCTCATGTGCCACGGCAAGTAAATGCAAAACCGTATTCGTTGATCCACCCATGGCAATATCTAAGGTCATCGCATTCATGAAGGCTGCTCGCGAAGCGATACTTCGTGGTAACACCTGTTCGTTTCCATTTTCATAGTAATCCAAGGTGATCTCCACCAATCGTTTAGCGGCTTTCTCAAACAGTTTTTTCCGGTTTAAGTGGGTCGCAACAACTGTGCCATTTCCTGGAAGAGAGAGTCCCAACGCCTCAGTCAGACAGTTCATTGAATTAGCGGTAAACATGCCCGAACACGAACCACAGGTTGGACAAGCCTCCTGCTCTACTTTTGAGAGCAGACTCTCATCTACTGAAGGATCTGCAGCCATGACCATTGCATCAACCAGATCGTATTTTTTCCCGGCAACCACGCCAGCTTCCATAGGCCCACCGGATACAAAGATGCAGGGAATATTTAACCGCATGGCTGCCATCAGCATGCCCGGGGTAATTTTATCGCAATTTGAGATGCAAATCATCGCATCCGCCTTATGACCATTGATCATATATTCAACGCTATCGGCGATCAGGTCGCGCGAAGGAAGTGAGTATAACATTCCGTCGTGCCCCATGGCGATACCGTCATCAATTGCAATGGTATTAAATTCTGCAGCAAAGCAACCTTCCTCTTCAATAAGTTTCTTGACCATTTGGCCTATTTCGTGAAGATGTGCATGACCAGGAACAAATTGGGTAAATGAGTTGAC
>Ga0316230_1003556_pt1 | contig 12129 bp, 8 predicted proteins | sample TBH18025metaG_FD_206004 | JGI IMG/M metagenome (GOLD analysis project Ga0316230, IMG submission 206004) | Freshwater microbial communities from Trout Bog Lake, Wisconsin, USA - TBH18025 | ecosystem: Environmental > Aquatic > Freshwater > Lake > Hypolimnion/Profundal zone | place: USA: Wisconsin...
TTTGACCCCAAGGAGTATGCTGGTCGGCCAAGGACGTGGACGCCGCCAAGGCGACCACCCACACCCGCCGGCACCCGGTCCAGCCCGTTCCCCGGCAACGGGGCACCCTGCTGGCTTTTGTTTCAAGCAATGTCCGTCTTGTCTCAAATCGATTGATTTGAATCGATTTACAGCATGATCGCGGGAATATCAAATCCACTTCGTGCCACTCATCGGAAATTTTCCACCAACATCCCGTTACATAGGGAGGTGTGTGTGAGTGGCCCGCAGGCGTGGGCTCCCTTCATTCTACCTGAGGGTGCCCATGCGCGGACTTGAGGAATTCCTCAACGGCTTCGGTGGGATCCAAGGGGGCCATCTCGTCCATCGGATCTGGCGACAGACCTGGGATGGGCCACTCGGGGTCGGGCTCAAGCAAGGCCACACCGTAGGTGGGATCTGAGGCGGCTTCATCAAGCAATTCGGAAGCTGGCACAGGCTCCCAATCCTCTTCCTGAGATAAACGCATTGCTTCTCTCGGTGGTTCGACTTGTGCCGCGTGCTTGACATGCCAGGCCTTGCGATGATCGCTGGGGTTCTGGCACTTGCAGCAGTGCTGTTCGCAAGGATCAATGTCTTCGTCATAGTGCTTCGCGATGGCCTGATGGAGGCATGCGCCGTCCACAAGAGCTTCAAACCTTTCAAGCTCATCGAGGTGTCGTTTGAGGTTGCGGGCCCGGGCCTTCTCCTGTCCGGAGGACAGGGGCCGCTGGTGGCGCTTGCTCACCTTTGAGGCAGCGCCTTCGTTCGCCTGGAACCGCTTCCGCCAGATCTTCCAATCCTGGGGCGAATGCAAGAGAAGGCACTCGGCTTCGCTCCCATCCCGGCCCGCCCGGCCCACCTCCTGTACGTAGTCGCCAATGGCCGTGGGCGGCCCGCAATGCGCCACGAAGCGCACGTCGTCCTTGTCGATCCCCATTCCGAAAGCAACGGTCGCCACCATGATCCGGGCCTTCCCTCTCCGGAACACGAATTCCGCCTGGTCCCGGTTCCGCCTGCTGAGCCCCGCGTGGTAGCACTGCACCCGGGAATGGAAGGGGAGACAGAAGGTGCCATCCGATGGATCCGGCTGTGCCTGCCAACCGGCCCACTCAAATTTGGCGAGGAAGCCCTCTTCGAGGGCCTCCCGTTCATCCTGGGCCTCCTCGGACGCCCCGAACTGCTCGGCGAGAGCGATGGCCACCTTCTCTGTTTCCTTCTTCGACCGGCAGTAGACGATGCCGCAGAGGCGCTTGCCCCGATGCTTCTCCTGCCCATGGATGAAGGCCACCAGGGCCTCCACCTTCTTGTCGAGGCCGTTGGCGACCTGCTTTGTCTGCAAGTAGAGACCGGGCCGGTAGGTGCTCCCCACGTAGGGCACTGTATCGGCGCGGAAACCAAGCTCAGCCATGATGCGGTGGTGTTCCGAACGGTTGGCTGTTGCGGTCAGCGCCAGGATCGGGACATCTGGCCAGATGGCCCGCAGCCGATGTAATCCCCGCAGGGCCTGCCGGAAATCCTGCCCCCAGGTGAGAATCGTGTGGGCCTCATCCACCACAAGCTGGACCACGGCAGCCTTCAGTTCCTCGAAGGCCCCGACAAGGGTGGTCAGGGACTCCGGAGACACGAACAGGAGCTTCAGGTTTGCTTGCTGAATGCCCATCAGCACCTGGTCTCGCGTGGTCCCCCTCGTCTCTGAGATTCCGAATTTGGGGGAGGGGCCCTCTGCGATCCCACCGAAGGCCATGGCAGAGATCCCCATCTCCTTCGCCTTTTCGACCTGCTCGTTCATCAGGGCCAACAAGGGTGAGACGACAAGCGTCAGCCCGTTCAACAACGTCGCGGGAAGTTGGTAACAGAGGCTCTTTCCCGCTCCTGTGGGGATGATGCCGAAGGCGTCATGACCCTCCAGGATGTCGCGGATCAATTTCCCCTGTCCGGGCCGAAAGACCACCTCGGGTTTCCGATAGAGGGCCCGCAGACAGGCGAGGAGGTCCAGCGTCTCGATAGACTGGCCCCCGGCCAAGCGGTTAAGGTTCCGATCACTGCTGACGGCCCTGGGAGGGTGTTTGAGGGCGGCGGGTACCCGAAGCAACCAGGGCAACACGAGGTCGCCTGACATCCCCTCCCGCCAGGGCCTGGGGTATTTCAGGCGTGGCGACAACGCCCAAAGGAAGTCTGCGGGAATGCCATGCCGCTCGTGATTCCCGGACAGGTAATACGCCACCTTGGAGGTCGTCGCGCGTGAGCCCAGCCTCAGGAGGTGGGCCCTCAGTACGCGAAAATCCAGACGCAGGCTGTATTCACGGAGCTTGGCCCAGCACGCCAGAAACTCAGGGTCCAATTCGATCAATCCATCTCGCGCCGAATGCGAATCTGAGTGGTTCTCCGGACCGTCCTCCTCCGAATCTTCACCTGGATCAGACTCATCGGAGCCGGGCCGCCTCCTGGCCCGGCTGCCCAAAATATCCACCAGGGTTCGCTCCGGGGTTGTCACTCGCACGTCGAAGGTGCGGCCCCCGAGGGTGATAGGCACCAGGCACCAATCCAAGGAGCCGCCGCCGGTCAAGGCATCGGGAGGCTGCTTGGACGAGGCCCTCTCAAAGGTATGCCCGTCCCAGCCCCAGGGTTTGGACTCGGGAGATGCGGAATCGTAATAGCGCAGGACTGCTGGCGCGGACTCCTCCTTGAGGTGCAACCAAAGTGCCGCCTGATGCGAAATGACGGTTCTCGCCCCGGCCTTCATCACGAGCAGGTAGGGCAGCCATCCGTTGGCCCCAGGGGTCTGGCAGGCGGCCCGTGTCAGGTAGAGTCCGCTCCGGCCCCGCACGGGGAGAGCGTGATCAAAGGGGCCGCCGGGTTTGTGGAGCCGCTTCAAGACAGACTCCACGGGCGCGGCGACCTGTCTTTTCCGGAGCACCTTGCTCATGAATGCCGCCAGTTCCTCTCGCGTGAAGCAGAGGTGCTCGGCCAAGAATGGGGCAATGTTATAACTCATTCAAATGCCATAATTGACTCCATTTTAGCCGAAAATATTCGATAATCCGTTTCCTTCTGTACTTCCTGGCTGTCCGTTGGACGACCGGACAGGCCCCCCTGCGGGGCAGGGCCGGGCGAAGCCCTATCTTTCGGCCTCGATTTCCCTATCACATCTGGGCCTCGCCACCGGCCCCAATCGCTGAGCGCATGGTTGTTCTATTGCTGTTTTGAAATGGCTTAGGCTTGGTTTGTTGATGGTTCGAACCCAACAAACAACACCTTCCTCAATCCCCTTCAACAAGGACACACAGATGGCAACCTACACGCCCATCCTTCCCCTCCAGACCTCAGGGCCGTCCCGAGAGACGCCCTCCATCCACCCCAGCGAACGACCTCCGGCCAATGTCCTGCCGCTCGTGCCAGCCCACCCAGATATCCCCGGATTTCGGTTGGTCGACGCTTCGGAACTGATTCTCGCGGCCCAGCAGCGCTTGGCCATGCGGCTGAACCGCAGCAGCCTCTGCCAGCTTCGAACCGCCGGGATGCCCTTCGTCCGCTTCTCCGAACGGCGGATTCGGTATGACCTGGCGGCCTGCCTGGAATGGCTGGTCCTCCGCAGTTTCCGTGAAGGACAGAACGCACGCGTGGACCCCTTCCAGCTTCTTGCTCACCTCGGTCTCTGCCCGAATCCCAACGGTGCCGCATGAACAGGGATCACCTCATCCGCACTTCCGCCCATCTCCTTTCCACTGTCATGCACGAACCCCAGGAGGTCCCCATGGATCCCCACCGACTCACGCTCCTTTCCACCCTTCATCCCCAGGCGCTCGTGAAGGAGGGCCGCCTGCTCCGCCTCATCGAGATCTTCCTTGAAGTGAGGCTGACACCTCATGAACTTGCCACCTGCCGTCGGCTAGGCCTGCCCCACCGGAAACTCGGGAACCGGGTCAGCCTCTACAACCCCTTGGAGAGCCTGTCCTGGCTGATGGCCCGGGGCACTTCCCTCGATTCTTTCGACACTACGAAGGAGGCCGCATGAGCGAGAAGAAGCGCGTCACGATCGGCAATATCCTCAGCAAGGTTCTGGCCCGTATGGACCGCAGCGGTCGTAAGGGCACCGCCGAGGAGGCCATTCTCCGGGGCGATTTCTTCACCGACGACTACGAGGCGGCGCCGCAGGAGGCTCCCGTCCCAGCGACCCCCCGCAAGCGTGGGCGGCCCCGGAAGCACCCGCTGGAAGATCCCTCAAAGACCAGCGTTCGCGTTCCAGGCGTGGTGCGGGTGGGCAATACCCTCAAGACCCGCATCCAGGTGAACAATCGCCGGGTTCAGGTGGATCTCAAGACCAACAAGTGGGATGTGGCCCGCAGTCGGAAGGGGCAGATCGACGGAATGCTCTTCGATGGAAAGTTCTTCGGAAAGTGCCCGCCAATTCCCATCAAGAATGCCTGGGAGCAGTTCAAGGCTACCCAGAAAGGACAGGTGGAAGACTCCACCTTCGGGATCTATGTGGCGTCCATGGAGAACCATGTTCTTCCCTGCTTCGGGAACATGTTCACCCACCTCATGGACAACCAGAAGGTGGCCATGCTCCTGAACAACTACCAGGGCATTCACCCCACCCGGAAGGGCTCAGCAGTCCCTGACACTTCCCACCTGGAGATGATGGCCAAACTCCATGGCTATACGCCGGATGGCAGTAAGCCCTGGTCGCCCAATTTCAGCACCCACAACAAGGGCGGGGCTAATCTCCTCCTGACGAATCTGAAGATGTTCTACTACTGGTGCATCGAGTATGGGCTCCTTGAGGACATGCCCTTCACCAACCAGAAGCTGCCTCACAAAAAGGGGGCCCGCCCTTACGTCGGTTATCTCCAGATCGACCCGTTCCTGAGGGCGGTGAAAAAGCATTCCCGGACCAAGGATCTAGATTTGGCCTGCCGGATGGCGATCTTCCTTGGCCCGCGCCGCGACGAGATTCGTCGCTCCGAATGGTGGTGGATCGATTTCGATGCTCGCACCTTCACGCCTCGGGATACCAAGGGCAAGGAATGTGTTCCGATCCCCATTCCGCCCAACCTTATGAAGACCTTGGTGGCCGAGTTCGATCGTCGGGGCAAGCCGTTGGAGGACCTGATCTTTCCTCGGCTGAGCGGCCCGAAGAGGGGAAGTATCCCTGCCAACGCTCAGAAGGGGAAGTCCATCCAGCATCGCGTGCGGAAGCGCGGACAGAAGCGCCCAGAGTGGGAGCTTCGGCCCAAGAATTTTCTCGACACGGTGGTAGGTACAGCGGGCCGGGCCATCCTCAAGCATGGGCTGACGCCTCACCGGCTCAGGGCAACTTTTGCCACCCTGCATGCCCTTGCGGGGACACCCATCCGAGATATCCAGGCCATGCTGCGCCACAAGCACATCGGCACCACCATCGGCTACATCGAGGACATCCCCGAGATTCGCCATCTGGCCCAGGCCCGCATGGAGAAGCTCGCTGGCTTCGGCGAACTGGGTCAGGCGGATGTGCAGGGCCTCCGTTCCTGGGCCGAGGATCTGGCCACCTTCCTCCGCGACCCGAACTGGGATGGCAACGGCAACCCTCGGCCATCCGAGGCCCGCCAAGCCCAGCCCGATCCCCGGCTGCTCCTTAGTGAACTCATGGTCCAGCTTGAACGCCTGGTTGATGTCAGCAAGGCCGCCTGAAACGGCGGGATGCAGGTGGGGCCGTGCGCCACAAGCGCACGGCCCCTTGCTACTTGAGGCAACAGTCCTCCTCCGGGACCAGCAAGATCTTCAATTGCATTTGTCAGAAAATACACCATACTTTCTGACAGAGGTCGTCCCATGACCACCATGGAAAGCATCCGAACGCGAATTAAGGCCCAGCCGCTGGGGGAGCCCTTCGTGTCGAGCAACCTGCTTTCCCTGGGATCACGGGCGGCGGTCGACCAAGCGCTCACCCGCTTGACGAAGGAGGGGACCATTCTCCGTGTGGCTCGGGGAGTTTACGTCCGCCCCAAGGAGAACCGGTTCGTCGGCAAGGTCATCCCTGGAACCCAGGAGATCGTGACGGCCCTGGCCGAGGCCCGGGGGGAGAAGCTCCAGGCCCACGGGGCCGAGGCGGTTCTCGCCCTAGGCCTGACCACCCAGGTGCCCATGAAGTCGATCTTCTACACCAGCGGCCCAAGCCGAAAGATCCATGTGGGTCGGCAGGAGGTCCTCCTGAAGCATGCCAATCCCCGGTTGCTGGCGATCGGCACTGGCCCGGTGGGGATGGCTTTCGCGGCCCTCTGGTATATGGGGAAGCAGCAGGTGACACCGGAGACCCTTCAGAGGGTCCGGGGAAGGCTCACGTCGTCTGAATTCTCAGAGCTTCGGAGCAGCGCCCAGCTTCCCCCCTGGCTTTCGGAAGCATTCCAGAAGTTTGAGAAGGCAGAGACCCATGGCTGAGCGATTTCTTGACCTGGGCCCACAGGAGCGAGCGGACATCCTGAACACACAGGCCGATCGGCTGGGCCGGGTTTCGTTCGTCCTGGAGAAAGACATCTGGGTCTGCTGGGTGCTGGACCGCATCTTCTCCATGCCAGGACGACTGAAGATGGCCTTCAAGGGTGGGACTTCACTCTCCAAGGTCTATCAAGTCATCGACCGCTTTTCGGAAGATGTCGACGTCACCTTGGATTACCGGGACCTTCAGGCGCATTTCAAGGACAAGGGCTTCGATGAGGCCTTTGATCCGTTGAATGGCGGTGTTTCGCGTAGCCAGATCGACAAGTTCATGGCTGCCCTGAAGGATGGCCTGCGCACGCATGTCCACGGCATCGTGGTCCCCTACTTCCAGGCGGAACTGAACCGGGATTTCGGGCTGGGCCCCGAGTCGGTCGAAGTCGACGCCACCGGGGAAACCATCCGGATCCATTACCCCTCGATCCACGCAGCGGGCCACGGCTACCTCAAGAGGAGCGTGCTGATCGAATTCGGAGGCCGGAACCTGACAGAGCCGCATGAGGCTCAGACCGTTCGCGCCTATGCGGCAGAGGGTCTGCCCACCCTGGCCTTCCCCGAAGCCAAGGTGATGGTGCTATCCCCGAGTCGGACCTTCTGGGAAAAGGCGACCCTGATCCACGCCGAATGCGGGAGAGAGAGTCTCGAACGCAGCGTAGACCGCCTTTCACGGCATTGGTATGACCTGGCCCTGCTCGCGGATCACGCCACCGGGGCGAAGGCCCTGGGTGAAGATCGCGGGCTTCTCGAAAGCGTCGTCACGCACAAGCGGGTGTTCTACAAAGCCAAGCACGCCAACTACGATGCCTGCCTCAGTGGCCATCTGCGCCTGATTCCGAAGGGGATGCTCCTGAAGGGCCTCCGGGCGGACTACGAAGGCATGCAGGACATGATCTTCGGTAAGGCCCTAGCCTTTGAAGAAGTGATCGAAAGATTGCGGACGCTGGAGGCTCAGATCAATCGTGTTTTTTCCGGGCCCCGGCGAGCGGACCTACAAACCTGATCCAGACTACAAAGGGGGAATCGTGGAAGATATGTCATTCGAGGAAGACTCTGAAGAAGAATCAGTGTCTGAGGAGCAAAGAATAGACCTTGCAGAACAACTGGCAATACAAGCAGAGGCCCTTCAGTTCTGCCCAGCTGAGGCCTACCGATGGTTAAGGAGCCTTGGTGTCCAATCGAAAATGGCAAAGGACGTTTTGAGAGATCGATACAAGGATCAACTCAAATTCAAAAGGTTCTTTACAGAACCGGATAGATTTCACACAGAGGTAAGACGATACGAAAATCACCAAAAATTAGTGGGATGTTGTCCACCTGAATGCGGCAACCAAACTATCAAGGGAAAAGCAAATGGGAGCAAGTCGTAATCGAAAGGTCGAACGGAACTGGAATCTCTACTGCAATAGCAACTAAAGCCTTTATGAGGCAATGCAACGGGTCGAATTCACTGATCAACCGTTGATCGAACAATGCTGATATTTTGAAGGGCGGTTTTCCAAATGTTCTATGCCCTAACTTTTGACGACGGACCAGGCCCCTCTACAGGTACCCTGCTCGACGTCCTCGACAAAGCAGGTATCAAAGGGACATTTTTCATGCTCGGCGACAATATAGAGTCACCCGTCTGGGCAAGTCGAGAAGTGGCCCGCAAACTTGTTGTTCGTGCCCTAAAGGCGGGGCATCAAGTCGGCAATCATTCTTTTTCGCATCCTGGATGTGGGGTTAATCCCGAGACCTTTCTTGACGAATTAGACAGGATGGACACCCTCATTAATAGTCTCCGACAGGAAGCGGGCCTTCCCGCCGATCCATCCATACTCGTTCGCTTGCCCTTTGGCCCCAGCGCGATAGATTCACGTGTTGAAGCCTTAACCCGGCGACAACGCCTGCACACTCCATGGACCTACCTATTTGATGATTGGGTGCCTCGGGACTGGAACGAGATGGTTCAAGAAATGATCACTCATGTCGCCCATCATGAACCACAGACCGAAACAGCAGTCCTCCTCCTGCACGATGGCAGTTCAAACACTTCCATACAAGGCGATTTGGACCGCACACACACTGTCCTGGCAGTAAGTCGATTCTTGGAAATCGCGTTTTCAAAAGGCTGGGAATCAAGAGGCATCCGATAAACATAGCCAAGGCCAAGTAAACATATTTAGCGTTTCAGTCGTTAATGCATGTAAATTAAAAAATCCTGCTAATACAACTCAGCATCAGAGAGTAAAAGAATTCCGCTACCGGCATTTCTATTATTCCCACCCACAATTAAAACCTGCCCTGACTGTAGTAATGTTGCCGAATGTTCGGCCCTTGAGGTATGAAGAAAGGCCTTTGTGGAAATAATTTTAGTAACAGGATTATATTCTACAATCGGCTGTATGGTATGTTGAGGGTTAAGTATGCCAGTAAACCACCCACCCACAAGTAACACATTGCCATTAGGTAATAGGGTCGTAGTATGGTATTCCCCACATTCACCGATATCAAATAGTTCTCCAAAATTACCGGTAGATGGGTCGAAAACCTCAGCACTTCTTAATGAATAGCCACCCCAGGTGCCTCCCGTAATAAGCACTTTGCCGTTTTGCATTAAAATGGCGCGTTGAAATAACCGCTGAGTGACCATATTCCCAGAATTGGTAAAGATTTCGGTCGAGGGGTCATAAATTTCAGAAGTATTCCCGTTAGCTGCATTAGTATTCCCTCCAACAACAAGGACAGTTCCATCGGGTAACAGTGTTGCAGTATGGAAAGATCTACTCTTGTTAGGTGGGCCAGTAAGTCTAAATGAATCGGTAGCAGGGTCATATAATTGTGCAGACGTACCACTAATCAAGAGAACTAAATTATTATTGAGAAGGGTGGCACTTGCACCATTTCCGGCTTCTGTAGCCATTGGACCTGTAGGTGTAAATAGTTGATTTGCCGGGTCAAAAATTTGAGCAACAAGTTGATTTGGAGCAGTTAAGGGGTCTATCGGGCCAGTGAATAGCACCTTTCCACTAGGTAATAAAGTTGAGGTGAAGGTCGCACATCCGGGTGCCATAGTGCCGAGGGTCACAAAGGTGCCACCATCATAAATCATAGCTGTTGATTTAGTATTAGTTTGGTTACCACCAGCGATTAAAACCTTGCCATTTGGCAACAATATGGCTTTTTGACCACTTCTACCAACATCCATCGATCCAGTCAAAGCAGTATATGGAATAATAGCAACCGTTGTGGAAGCAGTTACGCTGTCTCCGGCAAGGTTTTTTACCGTGGCCACAAAGGTTGATGTATTGACTAGATTACCAGTACTTACAGAATTATAGTATGAATCAAGAAGAAGAGTTGAAATTCCATTTTTTATAGTTATAGTTCCATTTTGGTATTGAGCACGAAGAGTGGTGCTGGTTCCGATTAAAATACTTTGTGAGTCAGCATAGAAATTTAAAATTTGAGGTGCTAAGTAAAGATTAATTGTCAATGAATTCGTTACTGACACTCCCACCGAATTTGTGACCGTAAGATTGTAAACAACGCTAGTATTACCAGTTCCTAATGGACTAATATTACTAGTCCCACCTGAGGTTACGGTTCCAACACCTTGGTCAATATTCCCTATACCTCCAGAAAACGAGTAGGCAAGAATGGTTCCATTACCATTTGTTATACTATATTTACTAGCAGAAAAAGATGTAATAACTGGGGTAGGAATTACGGTTACAGTAGTAATTTGTTCTACTGTATAACCGGACGCGCTAACAACTGTCAATCTAAAATTGTATATCGTAGTGGTTAATGCTGTAAGTACAAAACTCGTATTTGGCGTGCCGCTTATTATTGAATGAGATGGAGATAATGTTGATTGGTACCAATACATGTAAGTCCCCGTTCCGCCACTAAAAATGGCTGTTAGGGTTGGACTGGTACCAGAGCTTATTGTGTCGGAACTCGGGGCAAAGCTTGTAATAACTGGAATCGCCACTGTTGTAACTGAAATAATGGAAGTAACAGATCCACCGGCTGTATTAGTGACAGTTAAGGTAAATGTCGTGGTCGAGGTAAGTAAACCAGTTAGAACTTGTGTTCCACTGGTAACAGCACCAATTCCGTTATCGATGGAACCAGTGCCACCACTAAATACGGCGATGAGCCTTGTTGAGGTCCCAACCGTGATGGGGTTAGCTGTTGCAGTAAAACTTGTTATCACAGGTTTGGCGATTGCTGTGATAGTCAATCCGACAGTGGTAAATCCAGCATTGTTGGTAGCCGTGATTGTATAGGTGCCCGTGGCAGTCACTGCCGTCGGAGTCCCAGTGATAACGCCTGTAGTCGTGTTCAGAGCCAGACCAGAAGGAAGGGCCGGACTCACGCTATAGGAAGCCACGGCCCCGCCACTGCTGGAGGGGGTATTAGGACTGATCAACAACCCAGCGGTGTAGACCGCTGGGTTGACGGTGTAAGTCAGACCTGTGGGCAGAGTCACTGACGCATTGACCGTGATGGTCAGTCCGACTGTGGTGAATCCAGCACTGTTTGTGGCCGTGACCGTATAGGTGCCCGTTGCAGTCACAGCCGTCGGAGTCCCAGTGATGACGCCTGACGCCGAGTTGAGATTTAGGCCTGTCGGCAGAGCCGGATTCACTCCGTAAGATGTCACCGCTCCGCCGCCGCTGGACGGGGTGTTCGACGGGATCGCCACTCCATTGGTGTAGACCGCTGGGTTGGTGCTGTAGGTCAGCCCGGTCGGGGCTACGACCGCCGCATTGACCGTGATGGTCAGGCTGGCTGTGGTGCTGCCAGCCGTATTCGTCGCCGTCACGGTGTAACTGGCCGCAGCAGTCACGGCAGTTGGGGTGCCACTGACGATTCCCGTTGTGGTGTTGAGCGCCAGTCCCGTCGGAAGAGCCGGGCTCACGCTGTAGGAGACCACCGCCCCGCCACCGCTGGACGGGGCGTTCGACGGGATCGCCACACCATTGGTGTAGAACGCTGGATTGGTGCTGTAGGTCAGCCCGGTCGGGGCTACGACCGCCGCATTGACCGTGATGGTCAGGCTGGCTGTGGTGCTGCCAGCCGTATTCGTCGCCGTCACGGTGTAACTGGCAACGGCCTTCACCGCAGTCGGGGTGCCACTGACGATTCCTGTTGTGGTGTTGAGAGCCAAACCCGCCGGAAGGGCCGGGCTCACGCTGTAGGAGACCACGGCCCCACCGCCGCTGGACGGGGTGTTTGACGGGATCGCCACGCCATTGGTGTAGACCGCTGGATTGGTGCTGTAGGTCAGCCCGGTCGGGGCTAAAACCGCCGCATTGACCGTGATGGTCAGGCTGGCTGTGGTGCTCCCAGCCGTATTCGTCGCCGTCACGGTGTAACTGGCCGCAGCAGTCACGGCAGTTGGGGTGCCGCTGAGGATTCCTGTTGTGGTGTTGAGCGCCAGTCCCGTCGGAAGAGCCGGGCTCACGCTGTAGGAGACCACCGCCCCACCACCGCTGGACGGTGTGTTCGACGGGATCGGAACGTGTCAACGACTTTGAGACAAAAGGCGGCCTGAGTTCAGGCTCCGACCCAACGGCTGCGGAGAGCCGCCGGGGCCATGGAAAACGCTTCGCGTTTGCCCACAGCCCCTTGGAAAACCCT
>Ga0316230_1003557_pt1 | contig 12129 bp, 8 predicted proteins | sample TBH18025metaG_FD_206004 | JGI IMG/M metagenome (GOLD analysis project Ga0316230, IMG submission 206004) | Freshwater microbial communities from Trout Bog Lake, Wisconsin, USA - TBH18025 | ecosystem: Environmental > Aquatic > Freshwater > Lake > Hypolimnion/Profundal zone | place: USA: Wisconsin...
ACCCGCAGCGCCAGTGAATCGACTTGCGGGAGGGCCGGACGCCTGGGCGCAGAATCCGCACGAGAGCCCGCAAGGCTAAAACAGCAAGAGGTTTGCAGAATTTTGGAGCAGATCTGGCGGAAAAAGGCACAGAGTGCCTGCCCCCCCTTGAAGCGGCAAAAGCAACGAGGCGAGGTCCGGGGCATAAGCCGTGAAGGACTACAGGCCGGATATTTGAGTGAGGCATGATGGCCGGAGGACCTGCAGGATTACGGTCCTCGTGGGAGATTGACAGGAGATTGCTAATGACTGATGAACTCGTCAAGCTTATGTATAGCGATACAGGTTCACGAGGGCTGTAGTTCACTTAATTAGAGTGACAGGGTCCAAAAAATAATACCAACATTTTTTGTGAAATTTTCACGACGCGACTTTGATTCGAAGCGAAAACATACCAGCGTAGCATAGCGGGGGCTTTGGAAAGAGCCAACGTGAGGTGATCTCAGTTAATTGCGCATAATTCTGTAAACGCATTGAAATCTGATGATTTTATGATTTGACAACGCCGAAGTTTCAGCGCTAATATTCACATCGTTTTCAGAGCAATGTAACATTTTGCAGTGGTTTGCCACTGGGGATAGCGAAAAACTTGCGTTAGAGTGGTAGCTGCATTATTTTCTCATTTGCTCCATGAGTGTAAGAGTGTGTAAATTTATTTTCTCTGTTTCGCCGCGTGGTGATGTAAGTCACGACAGATATATTGCTGTCTGCGCCACAATCCATCAATTGATTTAAAGCTCAGGAAGGAGGAGCTACGATGCCCAAGAAGCAATTTGCGATCTGGGTCGTATTGTCTGCTCTTGCAATGTGTCTTTGCGAGGCTGTTCCAGCGCGCGCCCAGGGGACCTATCAGTGGTCGATGGTTGCGCAAGCAACCCCGGACGAATGTTTCCAAGGTAATGTCAACAACGCGGGTGGTATCACCGCAGCTCAGCAGTCGGCGAACAACGCTTCGTTTGCCGCTTCATACCCGGCCGGTCTAACGGCTACGCAGATTGCAAGTTGCATCAGCGCAGGCTACCTCCCCAAGATCAACCAGTCGTATGTCTGGGGCATGACCATGGACTCGACCGGCAACCTTTGGCTAGGCACCGCGGCAAACGTACTCTGCCTGGTGGACGACAACTACTTCGGTTCCGTGCCGGCACCAACGCAGGATGGTGACTATGTCTGCGATGCGCAGCAGAATCCGACGGAAGACTACAAGCCGCCGCGCATGTTTATGTATGCCCCTACCACGAACCAGCTTACGGATGTGACGGGGCGCGTGCTGCTTGCTGGGACTCCAGTTGGGAGCGGCGGAACGGGCACAGACCTGGGTGTGATCAACCTTCTCAAGGGCACCTTCGGACTGCGTTCAGCGGGATATTATAACGGCGTTGTCTTTTTTGGTGGCATTTATAGCAACCAATCGACCACCCCCGCTACTGCCGATGTGATCATGTTCGCGTTCAACGCGTCGACGATGCAGTACCTTGGGCACTACCTCTTTGACGGTTCAGATGCGGCACATCCCTGGTATAACGACATGCGCCAGTGGCATGTGATTAACAACAACCTGTTCGCAGGCGTTGGCCAGCGGGTTAGCGGCGCGAACAACGGTGTGCTGTTGCGCTGGACCGGATCGCTTGCTGCTCCGTTCTCGTTTGTTGACGTTGGCGAGACTGTTGGCGAAATCGCGTACTTCACGGGCCACAGTGATGGACACATCTATGCCACCACTTGGGGCGCAGGCGGCAATGCCTATGGAATGAATCTCTACATGAGTCCATTGCTTCACGGCGCTACCGGGCTTGACGCCACGGACGCGACCAACTGGACTGCGGTGTGGAACCTGGACCAGTATGAAGTGGAGCCCTCGGCCCTTCAGGTTGGCGGTGCTATAGCCTCCTACGGTGGCTACCTCTACTTCGGTACGATGCAGATGCCGGGGACGAGTTCACTCTACTTTGCAAATCACTATCCGACCTCGACGCTCAGCGCGACTACCGTGGCCCTCGACACCCTTCGTCCGATCACCATCTTCAGGACCCTGGGTTACGATCCTACAGCGCAGCCGACTCCGTCGATGGAGCTGTTGTATGGCAGCACCACACTTAACCAATACAATCCGGCCACGGACACCTTTACCGCGGTGCCAAACGGCATGGGCGCTACGGCGACCTACGGCGCGGCTGGTTTCGGCAACATGTTCAACAACTACACGTGGTCCATGGCCGTCTTCCAGAACCAGCTCTACGTTGGCACTATGGACTTCTCTTACCTGTTGGGCACCAGCCCCACCCTCTCCTTACCGGCGGCGATCCAAACCCTCGCGGCCACCTTCTACGGCGCCGATCTGTGGACATTCCCCAATACAACCAGTGCCGCAACGTACGTGAATTTGAACGGCATGGGGAACGACACCAGCTACGGTATCCGCAACATGCTTACCGATAGTACCGGTCTGAATCTGTGGCTCGGCATGGCTAATCCGATGAACCTTCGGAGCGATATGTCGAACAATCCCGGCGGGTGGAAGCTGATTGACTTCCCGGCGGCACAGAATGGCGCGCCGATCATTACCTGGTATAACCCCGCCTCGATCGTGTACGGCACGCCTCTGACTGCGACGCAGTTGGATGCCACCGCGACCGTGGATGGCGTTTACACCTACACACCGCCGCTGGGCACAGTGCTGCCAGTAGGCGCCAACCAAGTGCTGTCGATGACCTTTGCTCCGTTCAGCAGCGGCAACGTCTACGGCGATACGGCAAAGATTACCGTAACCCCGGCACCGCTTGTTGCTACGGCAGCGAACGCCACCATGGTTTACGGCACCAATCCACCCACACCGTTTACGGGGACGCTGACCGGCGTTGTGAATAATGATGGCATTACCGCTACGTATGTGGCTTACGGCCCATCCCCCGCGGTTGGCGTCCGTCCGCAAATGCCCGCGCAGAACCCGATTACATCCACCACCCCGTCGGGAACGTATGTAATTAACCCGGTTCTCGCTGATCCGAAGACGAGGCTCAGCAACTACTCGGTTACCCTTACCCCCGGCACCCTGACCATTACGCAGGCCGGGACGGCCACAACGGTTTGGGCCAATGCACCCACGGTTTACCCGCTGGTACTGACAGCTCAAGTGATCTCGTCTACAACTGGCACGCCGACCGGTACCGTCACCTTCTACGACGGCAACACAGCAATCGGCACCGGCACACTGGCCTCAAACGGACTGGCTACCTTGTCCTTGACCACACTCGCATCTGGTCCTCACTCCATCAGCGCGGTGTATCAGGGCGATACCAACTTTTCAACCAGCACCGCGGAGTTCATCCCAGTAACAGGCATTCCATTCCTGAACTGGTCAACTCCGGCGGGGATCGTTTACGGCACGCCGTTGACAGTGGCGCAATTGAATGCCACCGCCAACCAGCCTGGAACGTTTACCTACGTACCGGCCATCGGAACAGTGCTGAGCGCAGGCAACTCGCAGGTGCTCACTGCAACCTTTACCCCGCTGAACAGCAGCAACACCTACTCAGCGAATGTGAATATCAACGTAGCCAAGGCCCCGCTGGTAGTGACAGCAGCCAACGTTGGAATGACCTACGGCACGCCGGTACCGGCACCGCTGACAGGCACCCTGGTGTCTGTGGTCAACAACGACGGCATCACCGCCACCTATGCAACCACAGGTACGGCAACCAGCACGGCAGGGACGTATCCGATTACGCCGACGCTTGTTGATCCGAATACAAAGCTGGCTAACTACGCGGTCACAATTGTTCCCGGCGTGCTGACAATCAGCAAGGCGGGCACGATTCCGACCATCGCGGAGAGCCTGCCTACCGTATTGCTGCAGAACGCGGAGACCTTTACCGCGCATGTGGTGACGGCCACCACGGGAACTCCGACCGGAACCGTGACGTTCTATGACGGCACAACCGCGATCGGCACCGGCACGCTGAACGCCAGCGGATTTGCGACGCTGACCATCAGCACACTGGCTCTGGGCACACACAACATCAGCTTTGTGTACCCGGGCGACGCCAACTTTGTCGCCAGCAGCTCGCCGACGATCACCGAAGTGGAGCAGGACTTCCAGTTCACCATCACGAACACCAACGTGACATCAGCGACGGTGATGCCGGGCTCGACTGCAACCTATGGCTTCACAATCGCACCCACCAATGGCACCTACTTCCCGAACGCGGTCACGCTGACGCTCTCGGGGTTGCCGAACCTGTCCACCGGCACCATTACACCGCAAACCATCGCGGTTGGTAACGGCGCAACGCCAGTGATCGTCACAGTGCAGACTGCTCCGACGGTCGCGACCAATTTCCACAGCTTCCCAGGTGGGCTGACCTATGCCGTCATCTTCTTGCCGGTACTTGGCTTGCTCACGCTTCGCAAGCGGGCTCGTGGTCTTGGGTTACTGATGATGGTGGTTCTGGGCTTGGCAATCATGGTTGGCACTAACGGTTGCGGTGGCTCATCGGGTCTGTTTGCAGTAGCTCCGCAAACTTCCACAATTACGGTGACCGGCACCTGCGGTACGCTGACCCACTCCACCACACTTAGCCTGACGGTCCAGTAGGAGGGACGATGAAAAAAGTGATTGTTACTCTTCTGTTGTGCCTCTGCTGTGCCGCAATGGCCGGGGCGCAGAAACTGCAACTCTCGGCCGGCTACCTCTACCAGGGCACGCAAACCCTGGGAGGAGGCAGCAATGTCGGCCTCAACGGTGGTCGTGCCGAAGTCGCCTACTGGGTCGCGAAGGATGTTGCGATGGTAGGTGAATTAACCGGCTCGCGCTCTAACATGGGCATTCCAATGTACGACTTGAACCTGGTAACCCTTTCAGCGGGCCCCAGGTACGAGAAGGCGTTGAATAACGGCAAAGGCAAGTCAGGGAATATGTCTCTGTTCGCGCAGTTCCTGGTTGGATATGCGCGCGGCTCTGACGGCGACTTTCCGGTAGGCAACACCTTCATCAAGACAGCCAACTCGCTCGCCATTACAACTGGCGGTGGAATGGATGTGAAGGTGGGGAAACGTGTCAGCTTCCGCCCGGTACAGGTGGACTACATGACGACCCAACTTCCTAATATGTTTGGAACACGCCAGAACTACTTCCGCATCGGTGGCGGTATGGTTGTGCGCTTGCGCTAGGCGAACCTCTAACCCTGAACAAGGTGTTCAGGATATCCAATCAGGCGGCCGGAGACGGCCGCCTGATTTTTTTGATGCGCGGGTTTCTGGATAAAGTTTTGCTGAGACACAGACTCAAATTGCAAACGCAATGAAATGAGCAACGGCACCTTGCAGCGATGTTGCTGGGCCGCTCGCCAGGGCAGCCCACAGCTGAAGATGCAATGCCGTTGTTGCGACCCGCGGGACTCGGAGTGCAAGAGAGCCCGTATGGAGTATCGTACGGGCGGGTGAAGATCACCAGGGATTACTCGTTCAAGAACGCGAGTGATTGCAGTTGTGTAATCTCGAAGGGCTTGCGACAGCGGATGTTCGTGCAAGAAAGCTTATCGTCGCGTCTTACCATGTAAGATTGCGCCTTGGCGAAACGCGCCCTATCGCGCTCATCGGCTCCGCGGGGAAGTTGTGTCCGCTTGCGCCGCACTACCCAGGAAACCTTGTATTCCCCAGCCTGCCCACACTTGGGACAGGTTAGAGTGTGGGTACGCAGTTCCGTAGTTTCATTGAAAAATTCCCGCTCTTCCATGATTACCCCGCCCTCCGGTTTGTCGCTCAATGGACGGAAAAATGTCCATCGAGTCCCCGGGCCCTTTCGCTCCGGCTGAATTTACTCCATACTAGTCCTCGCCGTGACGAAACGTAAGCCATCCCGATTTTCAGTGACCAAGGCCGTCAAGGCCAACGCTCGCGAGCGTATTGGCCAGCCCAAACCCGCGCGCGTGGTGGAGACAGAGCCCCGAACCGGCCGCGACATCAAGCACAAGCCCAGCCTCGAAGAGGTTATACGGCAGGAGGAGTAAAAATGGCGAAAGCAGTTGGTTTAGGTGGAGTCTTTCTGAAAGCGCACGACCCGAAGGCCTTGTCTGCCTGGTATTCGACGCATCTTGGGATTGAGGCCCAAGGCGGAGATTCGCTGGCATTCTCAGGGCCGCAGTCTGCGGGGATGACAGTTTTTGCCCATTTCGCGCTCGAGAGTCCCTACTTTGGGGTCAGCGGGCAAAGCTTCATGGTTAATTTTCGGGTTGACGATCTGGACCAGTTGCTGGCCCAGCTAGCCGCTGCAGATGTGCGGATCGATCCAAAACGCGAGGACCACGCCTATGGGCGATTCGCCTGGATATGGGACCCGGAGGGCAATCGAGTTGAACTCTGGGAACCGGTGCCTGAAGCCTGACTCAACCCCATCCTTACCTGGCTGGTGGCTTTGCCTGTTGTGGGCAAAGCCATCTGATTTTGCGAGAGGAACCGCAGCATCATGCCCCAGAGCGGCTTTGCCTGAGAACACAAATAGGAATTGTCGCCTATATTGCTGGATAAGCAACTTTTGGGTTGCCGGACAGTCAAGAGCGATTCGCGAAACCCGCGGGCGAGTCGGAATGGTTGGGGAGTCGATTCTGTTCTGATAAATCTGGTGAGCAAGGCACGGCATCTATGATGCCATAGACCAGAATGCTTGCCGTTAATCCGGTAAGAAGGTGCCACACCCAATGAAGGCCATAAGGGTTCACAGCGCAGAAGGGAAGATCCCAGCTACGCGGCAGGAGCGCGAGAAAATAAGTTACGCTCGCCCAGAGCATGTAATTGCCGAGCCGTTGGCCCTTTCTATGGAGATACACACCGCATGAGATGAGAAGCGCTAATGTGGGGATGTGCGAAACGCCACCTCCCAAGAAGCCGCGAGGCGCGATCTGAAGCCACCCTTGCCGCACGAGGAAGAATAGTAAGACAGCGCCGGAGACAGCGAGTTTGGTACCGCGGAAGTGGCGGATGCCAATGTAGAAGAAGTAAGCAAGCGCAAAGATCTGGATGGGGACCAAGTCCATCATGAGCGTGGACCGGTTGGGCATTGAATGGAAGATAAAACTGCCCACACCAATGCAGGCAGCGAGCGCAAACAAGACGACTTGCCAGCGGTCCTGAGATCCGCGCTTACGCCAGACATAAAGGGCGTATAGGGCACCAATCACAAAGACCAGATTGGAAGATGAGTTTTGCGGCTCCCCGAAAAATCCCTGTGAGAAACGACCACAATAGTGGCCAACCTGGTTGACAGTTGAAGAGTAGTGCGCCGGATCGGCCATCGCGCCTCCCGAGCCATATTACTCTCTGCTCCCGCTCACGATGAAGGTTTGCGGAGAGGGGCCCAAGCGTTCATTTTGCTGAACCAGGTAAGGTCGGATTTCCGGACGCTTCGTCAGCCAGGCGTTTGCTGTGTTCTGGCAAAAACCGGTCAACTCGGCATAATTTTGCGGCAAATCTACACGAAGGTCAGCTGTTGCCCAAGGTGTAAAGGGAGCCTTAGCGGAGGCTGTTTATCACCGCATGGCAATTATGAGAAACCGCTTAGGTACTAGCATTTACTCTCGCAGACCTCTTTGCTCGGCCGGGCGGGCTCCTCACCGATGTAAGACAGTAATACACCTTGTAAGACAGGATTTTGCGCCTTCGGGCCCTGTCTTACGCCGTCTTACATGCTGTTGGACGGCGTAAGATACCTTGCAAGACAGCGTAAGACAGCCGTACTGCGCGCTGTCTTACGGCTGGTGGCGGCTGTAAGGCCCGGGTAAGACGGGTTCTGCCGGCTTTCCGCTTGGTTCTTTGTCTGCGCTTTCAGGCTTCACTGCATCCGGCTTGCTTACCACCGCGGTGCGTTTTGAATAGATACGGAACTGCACCACGAGGTCCAGCAAGACTGGTACGGGCTTACCGTCCTTCATAGCCGCCTCGAATTTGGCGTTGCGAATTGACTCAACAGCGCTCTCGTCGAGCCCAAAACCGATAGGCCGGGCGACCGCAATCTCGCCTGGCTTGCCGTCAGAGCCAATCACCGTGTGATAGAGGGCCATTCCTGCCACGCCATTGGCTTGGGCCCACTCGTTTGATGCCGGTTCAAAGGTGGAGGTGAGTCGCGCCTTCTTGTCCACAGTGCTCTGCCGGAGTACTGCTGGATCCTTAGGGCGGTAATCGCTTTTTGCCGTGACCGCCTGGTAGTAGAGTTTCCAGAAGTCGGGCATTGCCGCCATCATGCGCTCGTCGAGCCCTTGGGCGAAAATTTTGTCCAAAGCCTCTTTGAGGAGCATGGTTGCGTGTGCAGGGGAGATAGTGGTTGTCACACTCTTGGGGTCGGCTGGGCGCTCCGCCTCAGGGGCGGCGGCAATCTGGGCGGTGGCCTGCTCGGCCTCGCTCTGCTCAGGCGGCTCGGCAGCAGTGTCAGCCACGGCTACGGCTACGGCCGGCGGCTTGGCTCCGGGCGCCTGCTTGCCTTTCTTCACTGCCGTTTGCTTGACCTTCTTGGGCTTGACCACGATTTCGCGGTCAATAGTGATCTTGAGAACCTTCTTCTTGGGTGTAATCCTTACCCGGTCCACGGCCTTTGTTGGGTCCTCATAAGGTAGCGCGCCCAAAAAGTGAAGTCCGTAACGGAGTCCCTGGAGCTCCACCTTGTGTTTGGTGAGCCGGACCTTGTCGATCTCTACCCCGCCCAGCGTGTAAGACCCTTGCGGCGAGTGGCCAATGAGTGCGCCATGCTCGTTAAAGCTCAGGGAGTTGTCCAGATAGCCGCCGCGCAAGTAGAGCGCCTTGCCTATCAGGAGGTGCTTCAGCTCCTCCTCTGTAATACCGCCCGGCAACTCCGCTGCTGCGGCCGCCTGCGGAACTTCCGTACTGGGCTTCTCCGGCTCTGCGGCAGGCACGGCAGCAGGAGCACGGTCTGTCGCAGCGGGCTGCTGTGCAGTTGCCGCACCAGCCGGAGGTGTGCCAGTTGGAGGAGCGGGTGTCGCCGTCGCTCCGGCCGGTGGCACCGCCGTTGTTTGCGGAGTGGTTGTGGCAGTAGCAGGCTGCTGCGGGGTGGGCGAGGTGTCTGCTTTGGCTGCTGGCGGTGCTGTCGCAGCCGGATCTAGCTGCGATGAGGCAGTTGCCGCTACTGGTGCGGTATTTGCCGGCGCAGCCACTTGGGCCTGAGCCGCAAAGCTTAAAGCCAAAGCCAGCGCCCCAGCTAGAAACATGGCGCTGAGCCGCGTTGCAGACACAACATAAGAGGTGAAATGAAGTCGCTTCATAGATGGATGCATTGGGGAGCCTTTGAGCGCCACTCTAACAGGAAATTGTTTCACTGGTCTAAAAGAATTGCAGACGGCCTTAGAAAGCCTCTACGACAAGCGCTGATTCTTGTCCGGGAAGTCTCGGCCAGTCCAACTCTCAATGCTCAAGCCGCCACAAAATTCGCCGAAAAAGCCCCAGAATCCGCCTTGTATCCAGCCTGCCCAGCCCCAGCCTGCGCAGCAGCAGGCGCATATCGTGGCTATTTTTGTCGCGCATGGTGGCGGGAGAGTAGTCGACGGCCACCATTGCTTTGTCAATGACTGTAGCGAGCAACTCCAGATCGCCCGACGCAGCAACATGGCGCCCAACCTCTGTGCCTGGATCTTCTGCCAAGGGGGCAGGTGCACAAGACGCCTCTTCCGCTCGAAATGCGTGTGCTGCGAGCTCGTACAGGCAAACAGCTACGGCCTGCCCCAGGTTCATGGAGGGTTGACGCGGGTCGGTCGGAATCTCAACCAGGATATGGCAGAAGGATAGGTCTTCGCGGGTGAGTCCATGCTTCTCCGGCCCAAAGACGAGTGCCACGCGCCCCCCTTGTTCAATCTGCTGCCTCACGAGCGGCGCGAGCACGGGCAACTGCACCACTCGCTGCTCCGGCTTGCGATAGGTGAGTGAACCGGTTCCCACCACAAGCGTGCAAGCGGCCACTGCTTCGCCCAGCGTGGGGTACTCGGCAGCATTCAATAGTTGGTCAGGAGCGCCAATCGCAGAGCGAGCCTCTCTCCAGTTGGGCGCAAAGGGCGCCACGACAGCCAGGCGCTCGAAGCCGAAGTTGGCCATGGCGCGAGCGGCAGCACCAATGTTCAGTGGGTTGCGCGGTGATACGAGCACCACGTCGAGGCGGTCGCGATGTGCATTTGGCAGCAAGAGATGATTGTAGAGCGATGAGGGCCGAGCCGATCCGCAGCCAGCATGAGACCAACTCGTCAGGAAGCTTAAGGAAAGGCGCAATTCTGCCAGGACTATTCGATGGCGCAGGAAGAAAATTCGTTGAACTTGTTCATTTCAATCCACTTGTGTGGCAATTCCCAATAGAAACGCGCGATCAGTACTAAATTCGAAGGCTTACAGACATGAACATGCCTTCAAATCGCAATTCTCCAAGACGGACAAAAATACGTGTCTCCCTATATATGCACACAAAAGCAGCTGGTAACCTGTGCCAACCGCAGCTGAATGTACTAGCCTCAAGAGGTGAACTGGACAAGCCCTGCCGAAATTGCGTTGAACGAGATTCGCACTGCGCCTATCGTGCGGTTCTCTGTATTGGCGCTGAGCTCGATCTTCTTCCTGGTCGATCCCCTGGCCGCCATCCCGTCGTTTCTCGCGATTACACAAAGCGCTGACCCGATCCGGCGAAAGCGCATGGCGCGCAAGGGGGCGTTGACCTGCTTTATTGTGCTTACCAGCTTTGCCATCGGCGGCCAGCTGATATTCAAGATGTTCGGGATTACGCTGCCGGCCTTTGAAGTGGCGGGAGGCTTGATTCTATTGCTGATTGGCCTGGATATGTTGCAGGCCAAGCGCTCGCCCACGCAGGAAGCGCTGGGGGACACGGAAGAAGCAGCAGCAAAAGAGGATGCAGGCATAGTGCCCCTGGGAATACCCATGCTGGCAGGGCCGGGCGCGATATCCTCCGTTATGGTGCTGGTGGGCCAGGCTCCATCCTTATGGGGATGGGAGATGGGGGCCATCCTTGGCTCGATCGCAATTACAGCTTTGGTGAGCTATTGGGTACTGGCAGGGGCGGAAAGAGTGCGCCAGGTACTAGGGGCGACGGGGATTCGCATCCTCGTACGAATTATGGGCCTTTTACTTGTAGCGTTAGCCATGCAGTTCTTTGTCAATGGACTCACAGACTTAGGGCTAATCCCGCGGCACTGAGGAGAGGTTTCCCACAGAAACGCGGGCTTTCCACAGGCTATGCGCTTGCAATGAAGCCAAGGGATTGATATGGTTGGGAAGTTGCAGAGAGGCGCTACCGGGAACAAACGGAAGCCGCTTGCAAACGGGAGTAGCCTGTGCTACTCTTTGAAAGTTGCAGAAGTGATGTAGAGCCTCCCGGTGGCCGAATGGCCTGTCCCGTAGAGGGAAGTGGGAAGCAAGTTGTGATGCTGGTTCGTTGGGTCAGGCGAGGCAAGAGCCCCTGAGCCCCTGTAGGGAATCCCACAGAGAACAAGCTATTGCAAGACCCAGGAGATTATCTCCTGTGAGCCCTATCGGCTCAAGTGTAGTTTGCTGGTCGTTCTTTGATATTTTGCGCACGCTGAACTTCTGAGCAGGACTTTCTCCTGTTGGCCAATCGGAAATTCGCATATGAGAAACAGCCGTCGACAACGAGTTCGACCGGCCTCATGCGAAGAAAAGATAAAGGTTGACAAGGATGGCAAAGTTCGATATGTTTAAAAGGTTGGCGCAAAAACGCTAAGCACTGCGGAAATAAGCAGTGTAAGCGAAGCGCAACAAGTTCGAGGACACCCCGACGTAACAGTCTGGGCCTCGATCCAAAGGGTCCCGCTTAGGTGGGTAACCCTTAAGGATCTTTGACAAATTGGTTGAACATGCCAGTCGTGAGATGTGATCAAGTTTGGTTTGATCATTCTCACAAGGTAAGAGTGTTCGCTGCTTTCGAGCGCGAACACCGTCGAGCCGGAACCGACCTCCGTCGGGGAAGGCAAGACAAACAGTTTCAAACGAGAGTTTGATCCTGGCTCAGAATCAACGCTGGCGGCGTGCCTAACACATGCAAGTCGAACGAGAAAGGGTAGCAATACCCTAGTA
>Ga0316230_1003558_pt1 | contig 12127 bp, 6 predicted proteins | sample TBH18025metaG_FD_206004 | JGI IMG/M metagenome (GOLD analysis project Ga0316230, IMG submission 206004) | Freshwater microbial communities from Trout Bog Lake, Wisconsin, USA - TBH18025 | ecosystem: Environmental > Aquatic > Freshwater > Lake > Hypolimnion/Profundal zone | place: USA: Wisconsin...
CATAATGTCTATACATCGCCTGTCTATGTTCCTCTTCCCACGACACGGCCTCCTCCGTCGATGATGCCTCTTGTGTGCCCCTATGTGCCATGTCCTCCACCTGGTCCTCTGCCATGTCCTTCGCCGTGTCCTTCGCCGTGTCCTTCGCCATGCACTACGAAGTGCAACCAACCGTGTCCTTGCCCTACCACATGCCACCCTCGCTCCTAAGTTTCTAGAGTCTAAACACGATCTGTCATGCTAGACATAGAATGACAAAAGTAGAAATCATAGAAGAGGAAGCGCCCGTGGAGCCTGTGGCGCCCGTGGAGGCTGTGGCGCCCGTGGAGCCTGTGGCACCCGTGGAGCATGTGGCCGCTGTAGCGGTTCCTGCACGACGACACAACAAAAATCGGATCATCCTGAACATCATGATTAAAAACGAATCTCGCATCATCGTGCGCTGTTTAGAGCACGCCCTTCCCCATGTCGATGCCATCAGTGTGCTCGATACGGGCTCGACAGATGATACCGTCGCGATCTGCGAGACCTATCTTGCCTCCTGTGGTATCCCCTATCGAGTCTCCGTAGAGCCCTTTCGCACCTTTGGATACAATCGCACCGTGTCCTTTCAGAAAGCCCAGGAACTGTGTGCCTCGCTTTCGTGGGATGCCACCACCACCTATGCGATGGCAGTCGATGCCGACATGGTGATCGTCCCCTCGCCCGCCTTTCGCGACTATGAGATGACGCAAAACGGCTATCATGCGATCCAGGCGAACGGTCACATCAAATACTTCAATACGCGATTCATGAAATGCTCGCATCCGTGGAAGTGCGTGGGGGCGACCCATGAATACTGGAGTGGCGATCCCAGCGACCGCATTCCCTATGAGATCTTTTACATCGATGATCGTAATGACGGCGGCTGTAAATCCGACAAGTTTGAGCGAGATGTGCGATTGCTTCTAGGAGATATCCAAGAAGATGCGGGCAATGTCCGTGCGCATTTCTATTTGGCCCAGACGTATCACAATCTGTCCCGTCATCACGATGCGATTACGTATTACAAGAAACGGATCGGCATGGGAGGCTGGTATGAAGAAGTGTGGTATTCCCATTATCAGCTCGGGAAGTGCTACGAGGCGCTCAAGGAGGAGCATCAGATGGAACGATGGATGAACAAGGCGTTTCAGGTCCATCCGCGTCGTGCGGAGCCGCTTTATTTTTTGACGAAATACTTTCGCGAAACGTCACAGCACTTCAAGGCGTATCACTATTATCTCAAGGGGCGTGGCATTCCCTATCCCAAAGACGATGCCCTTTTCATTGAGAATTCCGTCTACGAGGGTCTCTTTGACTATGAGGCGACGATCCTTGCGTGCTATGTTCATGGCACAAGCCGTCTGGACTCCTTGTGCGACGTGGTATCCTATGTGAACCGTGGCATCCCTTTTCACAGAGACAATGTCTGGGACAACCTTTTCTATTACGTGGAGCCCTTGACAAGCCGCACCTATGGTGGAGAATATTCCCGTCTGCTTCTTCGGGATCATGAGGAATACAAGGTGTCATCGTGTTCGCTCGTTCCGTTTTCCGATGAGCCCGCACGGCGGTTTCTGCTCAATGCGCGGTATGTCAATTACTCCATTGACAGCAAGGGGTGCTATCACATGCGATCGGCGGATGGTCATGTGAAAACGCGGAATGGCGCGGTCTTTCTCAATGCGTCGTATGCGCCAACGGAGGACATCCAGATGATGGAGGAATCGTATGAGCGCCATGCGGCGCAGGTGGAGGGTCTAGAGGACATCCGCTTGTTTTATCATGAGGGGGTGCTCTATGCCAATGCGTCTTCCAAGAATGCCTCTGCGAATGACAAGATCGAAATGGTGATCGGGCGATACGATGTGGGGCGCCATCTCCTTCATGAGGTGCGTGTGGTGAACCCTCCGCATCCCACGGGCTGCGAGAAGAACTGGATCTATGTGCCTGCGGTGAAGGGACTGCCTTTTATTGCACAGGGGCGCATGAATTTTGTGTACGGTTGGAATCCATTGGAGATCGGCGCGGTAGGAGAGGATGGCGCACTCGCCATTCACACACGATATGCGACCCCTACGATCTTTGGACGATGCCGCGGGTCTTCGCGACTGGTGGAATATCGTGGCACATGGTATGCGGTAGTTCACTTTGTAAAGTATTCGACGCCTCGGATCTACTCTCACTCGGTCGTGCGGTTTGAGAAGGATACGCTGCGCCCTGTGGCATTCTCGGCTCCGTTCAGTTTCTGTGAGAACAAGATCGAGTACTGCATTGGGTTCGATCTAGCTCATGATACGGCAACGTTCTTCTTCTCTCGAAACGACACGGACGCGTCGATGATTCGTCTTCCTCTATCGGCGCTTCGGATGATCCCGTGTTGATAGGAGGTCTAAAGGGTGGAGGAGAGGAAAAAGGAGAACATGGAGACCCTGCCTGTTGCGGATGCTGTGACGGCGTTGACGACTGAGACTGACATTGTAGAAAGCGATGAAAAAACAAAGAGCGACCGATTGGCCGAGGGTGTCTCCATCCTGACCCAATTGCGTGACGGCGGGGTTCGAAAGAATTCTCTGGGATTTCTTTTGTTGAAACGGGAGATTACCACGTGGGTGGATAAGGGAGTCAAGTGGGAAGGCACGATCCCCTTTGAGGAGTATGGGCGTGAGGCCATTGTGTGGTTGCCCTCCCACGGCAAGAAAGCGGCTACTGTTCATTTCAAGGTGGTGAAGACGGAGGAGCTGTGAATCTAATAGAACAGCTTTATGATGTCCACGAGTTCTGTATTCTCTTCGTTTTCAATTCGCTCCATTTGAATCTGAATTTCGTCCATGAGGCGAGTGAGTTTATCCTCCATATCCACTCCCTTGCCATCAGGATTGAACCGAATAAAGATCCATTTCCCACTATGAACCATATAGAGATCGTCATATCGGATTTCCTCATCTTTTGGGTCATATGTTCTGTGTCCAAACTCATCCGTCTCCACGCATAGAAGAGTCGCTCCAATGAGTTTTCGGTGATCAATCCGTCGTCTCATGGTACAGTCGCAATGCCCTGTGTATAATGGTCTATCATGGATGAACCCTTCAAACTGTTCATTGATCGCATTACGAACACGTATCTCTTTGGTATGGGCATAAATCACCTTGCTTCGTGGGTCCTCTGGAAAGAGGTGCTTGAAACAAGTGGCACAGTAGCCATCATAGTCCCTTTTACCACCTCGAGAGTCGGGCCATGTTACGCAGTGTGGACATCGTTCCCCACCGCCGTGTTCAATACACAGAGTGGTGCTTCCTTGAGCGCCTTTTTGGCAGCCTTGATGAGTGCATCGTATGCCTCCTCCATGTGCAATACACAGAGTGGTGCTTCTTTGAGCTTTCTTCTGACAGCCTTGATGAACGCATCGTTCTCCACCACCATGAGCAACACATAGAGTAGTCTTCCCTTCAGCACCTTTATTACATTCTGGGTACGTGCATCGTTTTCCTCCCCCATGTGCCATACATCGTTCGGTCGTCCCTAACGCGCTCTTCTTGCAATCTGGATGGCCACATCGATTTCCACCACCATGCGCCCTACACAGATCAGTGCTCCCTACAGCACCATTCTGACATTCTGAATGAGCGCATCGTCTCCCTCCTCCATGTGCAATACATAGTTTGGTGCTCCCTATAGCGCCTGTCTGACATTCGGGATAGGTGCATCGTTTTCCTCCCCCATGTGCTTTACACAACGTGGTCTTCCCTTGAGCGCTCTTCTTACAATCTTGATGAGTACATCGTCTTCCTCCACCATGTGCAATACACTTCTGTAATTTTCCTTGGGAAAACTTAGTGCACCCATTCTCTATACACTTCTTTCCTTTTCTTGGCATGTTTTTTTACTCTCTAGCATACATGGAGATCGTCAATTTTTTAGAAATGCCACAAAATCTATACGAGCGATCTAAACCGCCCTCGCATCATAGGTAGTAATGGAGACGCCTAGTTTTAGTTGGAGGGGGTTCAGAGGAGTAGGGAAGAGAACCCAGTTGTTGGCGTTTCTCAAAAAACAAGCCGAGCACATAGGTCAGCCCTTTGAACTCCGCATGAACACCTGGTATATCAACAAGCCTGTGAACAACGCTGACCCCGATGAAGAGGATGACGATGTGGCGGGCAAAAGTATTCCCTATGAAGAATCTGCCTTACATATGGGCTTTGACGTGGCTCGTATGAGTATGAGTGACAAATTGTTCATACAATCCATATTGACCCGTTGGACCGGCCAACAGGACGTCTGCCTGGTGTCCTCCACGATCCACACGCGCTACCTTGTCCTCTATCACGCTCACTACCTCACCGATGAATCCGTGTTACAGTTACAGGAGTGTGTCGAGCAGTTCCCCAACTTTGCGATCCTGTTAACCACCGAGCTCCCCTTGCGCGGCCGACTTCGTGATGCGTGCTTTGAGATTCCCGTGGCAGGCGAGGATCGCCTATTGGCCGAGTATGCCGCGACGGCACAGCTGTCGACCGAAGACGTATGGCTCTCCTTTTTTCAAAAGACGCTCGAGGAATGGTCGGTGACCGAAGGCGGAAAGCGAATTACGGACGTTCGAACCTGGATTTATACCTGCCTTCAACGGAATCTGCGATGGACCGATGTGATCATGTATTGGGTTCAGGTCATTGGCATGACGCCATGGATCTCCCTCGAGAAGAAACGGGACATCATGGAGACGCTCTGGCGTGCGGAATCGGGTTCAGGGTGGGTGCTGGTGACCTCCTATCGCATCCCCATTTTATGGGAGCATGTCCATTTACGGCTCGCGCGACAGTGTTTTGAATCCAAGGCTGAATATCTCGCCGCCTCTTCTAGGAATGAGCCTTCTTCTTCATGAGGTTCAACTGGTCGCCCAGGAGGATTTTGAGGGAGAGCCCCCTGTCTTCCGTCGTGGAGTCATGACGGCAGAGGATCAACGTTTTATTGCTCGAGAGTGCTCGACGGCCTCTCCTTTTGATCCCGAGAATCGCCGTCAGAGCATGCTGCGCCGTGTGACCGCAGGAGAGGGAGTGTGTGAGAAATGGACCTGTCGCTATGGATCCGTCATTCTCTTTCTTGAGTCCGAGGAACAACGTGCGGAGATTCCGCTGGGACTATGGGGGCGCATCCTGCGTCTCTATGCGATCCCTGGGACACGGGCCTTTCGCGTGTTCTTTTTTGGACTGCGCCATCTGCGGCAATTCCCACCCCGACATGCGGCGGTGGAGGCGATTCATATCAATGGAGGATACACCTATTCGTGCCGCCATGATACGATCGTGATCCATCGAATGGAAGATGCGACGCGGGTGTTGCTCCATGAGCTCCAGCACTCGACCTGTTTGGATCACGAGGAAGATGGAACGGATCGGATCGAAGCAGAAACAGAGGCGTGGGCGGAATTGTGGTATGTGGCCCTCTTGTCTCAAGGGAAGCCGCATCTGTTCCATCGTCTTCTCCAGCTTCAATCAGACTGGATCCAGGCGCAGAATGAGCGTGTTCGACGGCATATGAAGGATCCGCACTCGATGGAGTTTCCATGGCGCTATACGATTGGAAAGGAGAATGTCTGGCGCCGCTGGGGCATCCTACGGCCCTTCCGTGGAACCGTTCGTGTCGGTTCGTCGTTGCGTCTGACATGCCCTCCATCCGATGCCCTTCAGCGCACGTTTGGTGTTCCCAGTGGATCCACGGCGTTGTAATTTTGTGAATCTCTAGTAGAATGAACGGGAACAACGGGAACAACGGGAACAACAAGAGCAATCGGAGCCATGCGAATCGGAAGTCTGTGAACAAAATGGCATTGGCGGAGACTCGCCGTCAGCCTCGCCGCGGAGTGCGTAATCTTGCCAATGCGCGAGCCATCGCACAGGCTGCGCGTGTGTCAGGGCCGATTCGTGGAACACGAAAGGCGGCTCGTGCGACTCCCTACAGCCGTAATGCCAACAAGGCGAAGAACGCCACCAAGGCGAAGAACGCCAACAAGGCGAAGAACGCCAACAAGGCGAATAACCTTTCTCTCCGCGGGCTGTCCTTTGGCAATTCTTCGTTTTCGATGAAACGCTTTCAACCCAAGAAGGCCGCACAGTCGTATGCGCCGAATGCGGCATGGAGTTCCTTTGTGCCTCTGAATCAGCAGCAGGCGTTTCAGGCACAGCTGAATCAGAACATTGCCGCACAGGCGGCGGCCCAGCAGCAGCATCTCGCCAATGTGGCCGTTCGACGTTCTCTCGGTGCCAAAAAGGCGGCGGCGACGCGAAAGGCCAAGAAAGAGGCGGCGGAGGCGGCCCTCCGTGGCGCGATGGAAGACGTTCAAGAGGCCGCCGCGATCGTTCAGCAACAGGAACAATCGGCGAACGGTGTGTCGGCGAATGCGGCACGGGCCTTGGCGAATGCGCAGCGTGCGGCAGAGAACGCGGATCGGGCCTTTCACCGTGCCCTGCTGGACATTGATGTCAATGACAACTCGGCCCCAAGCGCTGCGGGCCCAAGTGCCGCAAGTGCCAACAACCTGTCCTCGATGTTTGGACGTCTCTAATCCTTTTTTATGGATCATGATATCGTATGATGAAATCCTATGATATCATGTTTCTATCACATGTTCACTGCGTGAACACTCACTGGATCCAGGTGTAAGGGCCCTCGCCCCGCACCGTCATGTGCTCCTTCTTCACCTCTACTTCCAACGGAACATCTCGACGCGTTCCAAAGACCATCCAGTGAACCCTACACGGCGCCGACGCATAGATCGTACACCGATTCTGAAACACATCGCTGGTCTTCACATGAATCCACTCATCTTTCTCATCATCTGCGATAAGGGTCACGTGAACGGTAAAGTTGGTGGCCAAGCGATCCACATAGTCGGGCAGAGAGACCACCACCGATCGTTCGCGGATCGTCGCCTGCCCGCGATAGTAGACACCCGCCTCAGGACCTTCCACGCACGCATGAACCAGATAGTGGTCTTGTTTCACGGGGTGGTCAATCACAAACGTTTTGGCACCCGTCGGGCCCACAGGACCCTGTGGACCCTGGACATTCGACATTTCCACCACAGACAACACGGGGCCCGCCACATAGCCCCAGTAGGTGGCGACATCACTTTGAATGATCTTCAGCGAATACACGTAGGTTCCTGCGAGGAGGGGAGTGTCAATGACTTCGATGCTGTAGGCTTGCGCCTCTGCGGCGGTGGCGGCCACAATCGCCATCCGATTTCCAATGCCCGTGTTGTCTCGAAAGAGCTGGATGATGATCGTGCCACCCACCACGGTATTCACATCACCTGATGCGATCACTTGAACGGGGTTACCCGATGTCGTGATCGAGGTCTGAATGACCGAGTAGGGGCCCGTCCATCCCGCAGAGGGAATGGCATGGATGTTATCGATGGACGTGGGGGCGATGATCTGGGAGAAGTTGAGCGGCCCATAGACGGGGGCGGGACCTGTGGGACCGGTGTAGCCCGTGGTTCCTGTGTAGCCTGTCGGGCCTGTGGTGCCTGTGGGGCCCGTGTAGCCTGTGGAGCCCGTGACACCTGTGTAGCCTGTGGTTCCAGTGGGGCCCGTGGGACCCGTGGGGCCTGTGTAGCCTGTGGGACCGGTGGCACCAGTCGTTCCTGTGGGACCTGTAGGACCATTATAGGCTACTTGGGTGATATTCATGTTTACCGAGGGGGTTCCAGGAATAGGACTGGCCGCAGCAGTGGCAAGAAGCGTCATCGCAGCACCGTTTGCGTTAGCATACATACGCAAGGTATCCCCCGCTTGGACCTGAATGATTGTCGCATTTACCGCTACCATTTCCATATTGGGACTGCTAGGCAGGTTTCCAAACAGATATTGAAAGTTAGAATTGGGGATGACCGTATTATTTTGAACCAGCCAATAGTTAAAATAAATCCCTGTAGAGTTCGCATTTAATTGTAATAGACCCTGTATAAGGTATGTGCCGTCATAGGTAAATGTAATCACACCACCCGATTGAGTGATACCATTTTGTTGAAATGTGCTATTCAGGGTGATAAGGGTCTGAATGCCGCTATTATTGGGAATCGTCTGTGACACGGAGGAGTAATACGATGCGTAGTATCCAAGGGCGCCTCCTGCGCCGACGGGGCCCATCGGTCCCGTGTATCCCGTGCTGCCCGTGGGACCCGTCGTACCCGTGGTGCCTGTGTTTCCTACGACGCTGAAGGAGGTGTGAAGGTGGGAATACGTGGTGGAGCTCTCGTAATACGTGGTGAGGGTGCGAGTGGAGCCTGTGGTATTGTCTGCTAGGATCTTTACAATGAGAGAGGCGTAGGAGGAAATGTCCGTATAGGGGATATCCAAGGAGCAGGTGTATTGTTGAACGGTCGTCACATCCACCAGATCCGTTCCTGATGTGCCGAGGAGGGTCTCCACGCCACCTGAAGTCCGTCCATAGAGTTGGAACTTGACATACACACCGATGGAGGCAATGGCGTCTACGCTCGCAAACAGATTAAGATCCCAGATGCCTGGAGGAATGAAGGTCTGTTGGGACAGATTGATGTCGTAGTTTCCAAAGCCTGAGACGGCCACATTCGACGCTCCTGAGGTGAGTGTGGTGGGGATCGAGGTTTGTGCGGCAGAGGTCTGGGTCAGCGAGAGGAGTTTGTAGGTGTTGATCGTAGGACTCGGGACTTGACTGTAGTTCAGATACAGGAGCAGACCGCTGACGGTTCCCGCAATGCCTTGGGGGCCTTGGATACCTGTAGGGCCTGTGGTGCCCGTGTAGCCCGTGGGGCCTGTTGGACCTGTTGGACCCGTGTAGCCCGTGGGACCCGTGTAGCCTGTTGGACCCGTGTAGCCCGTGGGACCTGTGTATCCTGTGACACCTGTTGATCCCGTGGGGCCCGTGTAGCCTGTGGGACCCGTGTAGCCCGTGGGACCCGTTGCGCCCGTGGGACCTGTGTATCCAGTCGGGCCCGTGTAGCCCGTGGGGCCCGTGTAGCCTGTAGGACCTGTGGAGCCCGTGGGGCCTGTGAAGCCCGTCATGCCTTGAAGAGAATACCCAAAGGCGATTTGATCCACCGCATCATATTGCGTATAGATTGAACATCGGACTTTCAATCCCGCGGTGCCCGATACGAGAACATTGCTGCCGATCAGAACACCATTCTTATACCAAAACGCACCTTGAGCCTGTGCGGTGACCGTATAAATATCATTGGTTGCGTAGGTCGTGACAGAGGATCCAAATGTGTTATTGTAGTATAAATAGACATTACCGTTCTGAAAAGAAAATCCATACGTATTGACGGTTCCATTCGTGGACAAGGCAACCACATAATCGCTTGCGGAGTGAACATGAAGCCGAAAGGTGAGAAACGTCGAATTATACGGATACGATTCAGAGGTGGTGGCGAAACTTCCTGATACGCTGCTGCCTGTTTTGAGAATGCTGTTCGGGCTCGTGATGGTCAGATCGGTGGGAGAGTTGTTGACGAGGGTGAACAGGGCAGGACCCATAGAGCCTGTGGGACCCGTCCCACCTGACGTGCCCGTGTAGCCTGTTGCGCCCGTAGCACCAGTCGTACCTGTGTAGCCCGTTGGACCCGTGGGGCCTGTTGTGCCCGTGTAGCCTGTCGGGCCTGTTGGACCCGTGGTTCCCGTGGTTCCTGTTGGTCCTGTTGGTCCTGTGACGCCTGTGGGGCCCGTGTAGCCAGTGGTTCCCGTAGGGCCCGTGGTTCCTGTTTCACCAGTGGGACCCGTGTCGCCTGTGGGGCCCGTAGGGCCAGTGGTTCCCGTTTCACCTGTAGGACCTGTGTCCCCAGTGGGGCCCGTTTCACCAGTGGGACCCGTGGTTCCTGTCTCTCCAGTGGGACCTGTGGTTCCTGTCTCTCCAGTGGGACCTGTTTCACCAGTGGGGCCAGTGGGACCCGTGGTTCCTGTCTCTCCAGTGGGACCCGTTGTTCCTGTTTCTCCTGTGGGGCCCGTTTCACCTGTAGGACCTGTGGTTCCTGTTTCACCTGTGGGGCCCGTGTCACCCGTAGGACCTGTGGTTCCTGTTTCACCAGTAGGACCTGTGGTTCCTGTTTCACCTGTAGGACCTGTGGTTCCTGTTTCACCTGTAGGACCTGTGGTTCCTGTGGGTCCCGTTTCGCCAGTAGGACCCGTGTCGCCAGTGGGGCCCGTTTCACCAGTAGGACCCGTATCGCCAGTGGGGCCAGTAGTTCCTGTGGGTCCCGTGTCGCCAGTGGGGCCAGTAGTTCCTGTGGGTCCCGTGTCGCCAGTGGGGCCCGTGGTTCCTGTGGGTCCCGTATCGCCAGTAGGACCTGTGGTTCCTGTTTCACCTGTAGGACCTGTCGATCCAGTGACACCCGTTGAACCAGTAGGACCTGTGGTTCCTGTTTCACCAGTGGGACCAGTTGTTCCTGTCTCTCCTGTGGGACCTGTGGTTCCTGTCTCTCCTGTGGGGCCCGTGGTTCCTGTGACTCCTGTGGAACCCGTTGTTCCAGTAGGTCCAGTCACACCCGTGGTGCCCGTCGGACCCGTGACACCTGTAGGACCAGTCACACCAGTGGCGCCCGTTGAACCCGTCACGCCTGTGGTGCCCGTGGAGCCCGTGGTTCCCGTCGCACCCATGAGGCCCGTTGGGCCCGTGGCGCCATCGATGCCATCAATGTTCACCAGATAGACCGCCGCCGAGCTAAAATCGCCATCGACATTACGAATGTGTTGGATCGTGATCGCACCCGTCACACTATCATACGATTGAACAATGCCCTGAAAGCGGTTGATCGTCGTGCTCATGGATCCATAACTAGATACCGCCGTGGTCGACGTGATGTTCGGAGCGACATTGGAGGGAGTCACAATTTTCAGAAGACAACGACCCGCCGCACCATCTCCGCCTGGGCAGGTATAGGATCCGCCCGCGCCACCACCTGATCCCGTGTTCGCCACACCATTGCCGCCCTTCACATATTGATTGCCCGAGGAGCCCGTGGAGGCGGATCCACCCACTTGAACAGGGGATCCACTGATGATCACCGAACCGCCCACGCCGGCCTGGGCGCCATTTACGCCATCCCATGCTCCACCGCCACCACCGCCTCCAAAGGCCTGTGTGGTTTGAAGAAGAGAGAGCGCAATGGCCGCGCCACCGTTGCCGCCTGAATAGGCCACCACGCTTCCTCCTGCGCCTCCACAACCACCGCCGCCACCTCCTGCGATCACTCCACTACTGATGCCTGCGCGTCCCGCGCCACCCGCGAATCCTGTGCCGTTGGTTCCTCCATTGTTTGTGGAGCCCCCTGGAGTGGCACCCGCATCCGCATTGGTTGCGTTGTATCCATTGCCACCACCACCACAGCCGCCCGCGGCGCCTCCTAGATAGGGGTTGTCATTGTATCCTGCTCCATGACCACCTCCACGAACCCGAAAGACGTCCGATCCGCTGTTCTGAACATACGTGTCTTGTCCATTGACGGCGGCCGTGGCGGTCGACGCATTTCCTGGAACGAGTCCTCCTGCTCCTCCTGCGCCGACATAGACAGAGTAGGTGACACCTGAGGAGACCGCGTGGGGAGTTCCATTCGTGTAGTAATAGGCTCCTGCGCCACCACCGCCCGCGTGAATCGCGCCACCGCCCGCGCCACCACCAATCAAGAAGACTTCCATGGTTACATTCTCGTTGAAGGTGAGGGTATTGGATCCTTGAGTCAGATCGTAGTAATACGTGGCCCCTGTGGAAGGGGCTGCTACCGTCACAGACAGACCTGGTGTGTAGGCAAGACCGGATCCCACGGTGGTGGTGATCGTTCCATCATACGTGGGGGACAAGATAGTGGAGGGTGTTGAGGTGGGATAGATGGATCCCGTGGGTCCCGTAGGGCCCGTGACGCCTGTGGGTCCCGTGGCGCCTGTCGGACCTGTGAATCCTGTAGCGCCTGTGAATCCTGTAGGACCCGTGAATCCTGTGGGTCCCGTGGCGCCTGTATCTCCCGTGGGTCCTGTGGCGCCTGTGTCACCCGTGGGACCCGTTGCGCCTGTGTCTCCCGTGGGACCTGTGAAGCCTGTAGGGCCTGTGAAACCCGTCGGACCTGTGG
>Ga0316230_1003559_pt1 | contig 12125 bp, 11 predicted proteins | sample TBH18025metaG_FD_206004 | JGI IMG/M metagenome (GOLD analysis project Ga0316230, IMG submission 206004) | Freshwater microbial communities from Trout Bog Lake, Wisconsin, USA - TBH18025 | ecosystem: Environmental > Aquatic > Freshwater > Lake > Hypolimnion/Profundal zone | place: USA: Wisconsin...
AAAATGGGTAGGTGAAATCTTATCGGCTCAAAACAAGAAGCAATTATGGATACCTGCTGGTTTCGCACATGGTTTTGTCACCTTGTCCGACACGGCGGAATTTTTATATAAGACTACCGATTACTGGTATCCTGAACATGAGCACAGCCTGCTCTGGAATGATCCTGCGCTCGGCATCGACTGGCGTCTGACAAATGAACCGGCTTTGTCCGCGAAGGACAAACTGGCCAAGCTGCTGGCAGACGCTGAGTGTTTTTGATGCAAGGCATTGTCAGCATCGGGGACATGATAGATTATAAGACTCTGCTGGATCAGGTTATTGAAATTGCCCTGGAAGCCGGGTGTGCGATCATGGAAGTCTATGCTGACCCGGTCGTGACCATTAAAGCCGATGCTTCACCGCTGACAGCTGCTGATCTGGCGTCAGACCGGGTGATCAGTGCGGGGCTAAATCAGTTAGATCTGGGCTGGCCTTTACTGTCCGAAGAGTCTGAACCGATTGACTTAGAAATCAGGCACAACTGGTCGCGCTTCTGGCTGATCGACCCGCTTGATGGCACCAAAGAGTTTATCCGGCGCAACGGCGAGTTTACCGTCAATATCGCACTGATTGAAAACGGTGAACCTCTGCTGGGCGTGGTGTATGCGCCAGTGCTGGATGTATGCTATTTCGCGGCGCGCGGCCAGGGTGCGTTTGTCAGGCGTGGCAAGGCCGCAGCACAACGCATACAAGTTAAAACGCATCATGCCGGTGAACAAATAAGCGTTGTCGCCAGTCGCTCGCACAGCGATGAGAGAACTTCCGCGTTGTTACAAAAGCTGGGCGATTACCAATGCATTAGCATGGGCAGCTCGCTTAAAATTTGTCTGGTTGCGGAAGGCGCTGCACATCTCTATCCGCGACTCGGGCCCACCATGGAGTGGGATACCGCTGCGGCTCATGCCGTGGTGAAACTGGCGGGCGGCAGACTGTGCGATTCGTCGGGTGATGAATTGCGCTATAACAAAGCCGATTTGCATAACCCGGAGTTTTATGTGCTGTCCAGTGAGGATACCTCACTGTTCAAGCTGATTCAGTCCTGACGGGTTACAAACAAGGCAGTTGCGCGAGCAGGGCTTCAGCAGTCTCTTCAATACTTTCATTTCCGCCATTGACCGTAATGTCCGGTTTTGCCGGTGCTTCATAAGCGCTGCCAATGCCGGTCAAGTTAGGCAGCAGCCCTGCGCGGGCCTTTTTGTATAAACCTTTTATATCGCGTTGTTCGCAGACGTCCAGCGTGGTGTCAACGTACACTTCAACAAAATTTTCCGCACCTATTAGTTCCCGCGCCATTTCGCGTTCACGACGGAAAGGCGAGATAAAAGCGGTCATCACAATCAGGCCTGCATCCATCATCAGTTTGGCGACCTCGGCAATGCGCCGGATATTTTCTACCCGGTCGGCATCAGTAAAGCCCAGATCCTTGTTCAAGCCGCCGCGTACATTGTCTCCATCCAGAATATAGGTATGATAGCCTTGTGCATGCAGGGCGACTTCCAGCGTATTAGCCAGGGTTGATTTACCGGAACCGGACAGGCCGGTAAACCAGATCACCCGTCCCTTGTGCCCGTTCTGTTTTTCACGCGTGCTGCGGTCAATGCTGAGCGCCTGTTTGTGGATATTTGCTGCGCGCCTCAGGCTGTGCTTGATCATGCCGGCCGCCACCGTGGTACGGCTGACCTTGTCCCGCAGCATGAATCCGCCCAATATTCTCGATAGTTCGAAGCTATCGCAGACGATGGCTTTGCTCAGCGAAACGCTACAGATGCTGATATCGTTTATCGCCAGCGTGCGGGCCGCTTCGTGTGCCAGTGTGTTGACGTTGTGCTTGATGGTGCGGATTGTGGCGGATGCGCATTGCGTTGCAAGTTCCAGATCATAGCTGCGTCCTATCAGGCCTTCTTCTTCATTCATCCATACCAGCGTCGCTTCAAACTGATCGGTCATCGGTAACGGCTGTTGCGCGAGTGAAATAATATCGCCGCATGCGGCATTAACTTCACTATCCAGCGTCAGGGTGACGGCCTGTCCCCGGCTGGCTGTGTTGAGCGACCCGTCCAGAGCGACGATCCGGCTAATCTTCGCTGTTTGTCCTGATGCGCTGATGCGGATTTCATCACCGGTGCTGACTGAGCCTTGTTCGACAGTGCCCGAGTAAACGAACTGGCCGGAAGCTGTGGGGCTGATGCGCTGAACGAAAAATATCAGCTGCGTTGAGGGGGACTGGACTAACGGCACTGATTCCGGCGCCACTGATTCCAGATAGCTGATCAGCGTACTGTTGCCGCTCTCCAGACTACCGCTGCTGCGCAGCAACTCCAGATTTTGCTGGTGATTCAGCCGGAACTCAGGCGCACCGGCGGATGTGTTGCTATGGACGTTGACCGGTTTGCGCATCAGAAATACCCCTTAGCTTTCTTATAAAAGCGGTTGAATCAGTATGGATTGCACTCTCCTGACGCTCTGAACTGTCAGTATCAGATAACTGATAATTTACGGTGCCATTTACTAAGAGGGGTTGCTGCGAAGTATAGCGGCTCTTAAGCATTTTTTCATATAATCGTAAATTATAGTTCCGTGCAAAAAATAGCGGCAAAGCCGCACGAGTTTAACCGCTTGTCGCCAATGAGCCGCATATTGTTGCAAGTTGCCCGCATATTTTCCAAGCCGTTGCAGGACATATACTGAGCAGAATGCTTTACACTCTCGCTTTGAACAGAACCACGGGTGAACAACCCGCCATGCGGATAATGACGGATAACACACACATGCGCATAGCGCTTGAACTGGCAACTGCGGCACTGGCACTGGGTGAGGTGCCCGTTGGTGCGATTGTGGTGAAGGATGGGCAGATCATCGGGCGTGGATTTAACGCGCCGATCTCGCGTCATGATCCTTCTGCTCACGCCGAAATGCTGGCCTTGCGCGAGGCAGCGCTGCATATCGGTAATTATCGTCTGGTAGACTGCCAATTGTTTGTCACACTGGAGCCTTGTCTGATGTGTGCCGGTGCCATTATGCATGCGCGCATTGCGCGAGTGGTGTATGGCGCGCCGGACTTTAAAACCGGGGTGTGCGGCAGTGCCTTGAATGTGTTTGAAGATTTAGCCACTCCGCATTCCACTCACAACTTACCGCTCGCTACTCAGCAGTTAGTACGTCTGAACCATCATGCCGAAGTGACAGGCGGGGTGCTGGCCGAAGAATGTGGTCTAATGCTGAGTCGTTTCTTTGCCATGCGCCGTTTGCAACAAAAAAACAAGCTGTAGGATTCAGGAAGAAGATAATGAAAATTGTTATTCATATTGCAAGTCAACATCTTGAATTGCTCGATGATGCCGGTCAACTCTTGCACCGCTATGCGGTTTCAACGGCCTTGCAAGGTGCAGGCGAAGTGCCCGGCAGTTTTTGCACGCCGAGAGGCGCTCATATCATCCGTGCAAAAATAGGCGTGGGTTGTCCTGAAAATACGGTATTTGCCGCACGCCGTCCGACTGGCGAAATTTATACGCAGGAACTGGCGGCGCGATTTCCCGGACGTGACTGGATTCTGACACGCATCCTTTGGCTGTCAGGTTGCCAGATCGGCTTTAACCGCCTGGGACCAAACGATACCATGCGACGCTATATCTATATTCACGGCATGCCCGATTCAGAACCCGCAGGCGTGGCTAAATCACATGGCTGCATCAGGATGCACAATACAGATTTACTGGAATTATATGAGGCTGTGCCTGCAGGTACAGCCGTTGAGATCATTGAATAATTTACCGGAAAGAGGCATATGAGCAATCCTTTTAGCATCAGTCTGATTAGCTGGCATGATGGCGAGCCGTTACTTAAATCAGTACGCGAAGCAGTATTTATCCGCGAACAGGGTATTCCGCCTGAATTGGAATGGGACGGACTGGATGAGGCGCATTGCCGGCATGCGCTGGTGCTGAGCCGTCAGGGTGAAGCGATCGGTTGCGGTCGGATGCGGTCTGACGGGCATATCGGGCGCATTGCCGTATTGCCGAAATGGCGCGGTCAGAAGATTGGCACCGCCATCGTTGAGTCCTTGCTGGACTATGCCAGAACACATGATTATCCCCAGGTTTTTGTCGATGCGCAGGTTGATGCCGTACCGTTCTATCACAGCTTCGATTTCGTCGAAGAAGGTAAAATGTTTATGGATGCGGGCTTGCCGCACATCAAAATGCGGCTGTCACTTTCCCGTTAAATAACCGGCCACACTGAAATTCATCACCGCTTCCGGGTGAGAGACGGTGAAGCCGGTGATGATGGCGCCGGTAGCGAATGCCTCTGCAAATATCAGGATGGGGGCCGGAATCAGATAATGATACTGAATCTGCGGCCAGGTATAGTGTGTCAGCCCGAGCAAAACCAGTGTCGTGACCAGCATCATCAGCATGGTGGCTAATGCCGCGCAAACAAAACCATTCAATATCACAAACATAAAGAAATTTTTAGGCAGGTAATGACGAGAAAAACGCAGCAACAGTTCACTGAACAGCATCGGTACGGCCAGCATTAGCAAACCATTCAGTCCCAGCGTTACGAGATCTAAGCCTGAATACAGCCAACTGAGCAGCATGACGACGCTGAGCGCGATAAGCGCGATGTGCCAGCCGAACATCAACAGGAACAGCGTCGAACCGATCAGATGAAAATTAAATCCGGCATGGATGCCCGCATTAAGCTGCCAGAACACCGGCGTGCAGAACATTAATCCTATCATGCCGTTCATCATGCCGGGATTATCCAGCAGTTTTCGCCACGGTGCACCGCGTAGCGCCCGATACAACAGCCAGGCAAAAGCGTAGTTGGCCAGCAGCAGACTATCACCTGAGAATAGCTGTGCCGGCAGGTTCATGGCAGCGGATAGGGCAGCTTTTCAAAGTTCAGTACGGCACCCTGAACTGCGCCCAGATGGATGATTTGTGTATCATGGCTTTCAATCTGCATCACGACCAGCACATCGTAGCCGCCGGCCGGTGACGGGACCGCATTGGCAAGCATGCCGCAGGCTTGCTCGCCAAGGCTGGCGCTGTACACATCTTCACCGGCACGGGCCACAGCATCTACATGAGCCAGATACATGCGTCGCTTGAGTTTGCCCAGATAATGCATGCGCGCAACAATCTCCTGACCCGGATAGCAGCCCTTCTTGAAGTTGATCCCGCCGATCAGATCGAAGTTGGCCATTTGCGGCACGAACTGCTCTTGTGTTTCAGGCTGAATTACCGGAATGCCGGCACGCACGTTAAGCCAGTCCCAGCAGGCGCTGCCGGCGGGTTTTGCCAGCGTCGAGAGTTGTTGCCAGAGCGCAGTTGCCTGATTTGCCGGAATATTGAACTGAAAACGCGACTCACCCAGACTGATCACGCGAGCGTCCATGAGGTCATGAACCGTCAGTAATTCAGTGGCGGAAAGCAAATTTTGTCTGCCGGATAATCCCAGCGAAATCATCTCATTGCTGACATCGGTAATTTTTACCTTGGCACGCAAGACATACATGGAGAGTTTCTTGCGCACGCTTTCAGCCAGTGTGACCGGTAGCTGCAGCAGATAATCCTCTCCATCGCGCCAGATCAAAAATGAGGCCAGCATGCGTCCCTTTGCCGTATTGAAACTGGAATATTGCGCGCGACCGTTGCTGACTTCACGGATGTCATTACTCAGCAGATTTTGCAAAAAAGATTCAGCGTCAGGACCTGATACGCGCAGCAGGGAAAATTGACTCAGGTCGCAGAGTACGGTCCTGTCCCGGGTGGCGGTCAATTCGGCATTAAAATCGCCAAAATGGCGTACCACGCCCTCTTCAATGATTGCGCCCTGTTCAGTGATAAATATTTGCCAGTCAGATTGCATGATGTCCATTCGTGTAGTTAGTTGTTATGCAGTGCGAAACCGGCTTGACGCCACAACGGGAAACTTCCCCGAACTCAGGTCTTCGTAGATAGATAACCAGACTTAATGTCTTGCGTGTGTGCCGCAGGACTGACAGAATCAGCCGTAAATCCTGAGGCGTCTGTTACTTACCTGCCCTTGCCGTTTTGCAGACAATTATTGAAGACATCGTGCCGGTACTTTGTCCATTGTGACAGAATTGCGGCTCAGGTAACTGATTGAACTGTTTGAGTGTGTGCTGCTTGCAGCATATTCCCCGGCCTGCTGGCGAACTGTACTGCTATTTTTAATTTATGGCAATGACGGCGTGCATCAGCTAAACTCTACCGCCATGAAATATATTGCCGGATTCCTGTTGCTCACCCTGTTGACCGCCTGCGATGTGTGGAATAACCCCTATCCGTCAGCGGATGCGGGCAAAGCCATCCTTTACACCGCATTCACCGAACGTCCCAAACATCTTGATCCGGCACAGGCTTACAGCGAGAATGAATATGCATTCCTTGCCAATATTTATGCACCGCCGCTGCAATATCACTACCTGAAACGGCCTTATCAGCTGGTGCCCCAGGCGGCAGACAGCATGCCGGTGATTACCTATCTGGACAGCCGGCAGCGGCAATTGCCGGCGGATGCGCCTGCTGAAAAAATCGCCTTCAGCGTGTATGAAATTCACATCAAACCGGGCATGCATTATCAACCTCATCCGGCTTTCGCACGCGATGCACAAGGATTGCCGGAATACTTTCATCTGAAGCCTGCCGACCTGAATGACATTCACGCGCCGGGGGATTTTTCGCACAGCGGCACGCGTGTCGTGACGGCGGCTGATTACGTATATCAAATCAAACGACTGGCCAATCCCCAGTTACACCAGCCGATTTTTGGCGTGATGAGCGAATATATCATCGGCTTGAAAGAGTATGCACAGACCTTGCAGCAGACGCTGAAAAAACATCCCGATGACTTTCTTGATTTGACGGCCTTGCCGCTGCCCGGCGTTACCGTGGTGAATGAGACGACTTACCGTATCACCATCCACGGTAAATATCCTCAGTTCGCCTATTGGCTGGCGATGCCGTTCTTTGCTCCGATGCCGCCGGAAGCCGAGCGTTTTTATGCACAAGCGGGAATGAAGGAACGCAACCTGACTCTGGACTGGTGGCCGGTGGGTAGCGGACCGTATTATTTGTCGCAAAATGATCCCAACCGGCTGATGGTGCTGTCTAAAAATCCCGACTATCATAGCGAGCTGTATCCGGCAGAAGGGGAAGCGGGTGATTTACCGGCGGGGTTGCTAGCTGATGCAGGTCACCCTCTGCCGCTGACCGACAAGGTCGTATTTACGCTGGAAAAAGAAACCATCCCCTACTGGAGTAAATTTCTGCAGGGATATTACGACGCGTCCGGTATCAGTTCTGACAGTTTTGATCAGGCAATACAGGTGACTGGCGGCGGTGAGGCGAGTGTCTCCGGGGCTATGCAAGCACAGGGAATTACGCTGTCGACTTCAGTTGCGACTTCCACCCTGTATACCGGTTTTAACTGGCTGGACCCTGTGGTTGGCGGCTGTGGCAGGCATATTCCTTCTCCTCAATCCTCCCCTCTCATGGATGAGAGTAAACAAAGCGACTCAACTTGTAATCCGGAGCGGGCGCGAAAACTGCGCCAGGCGATCTCGATTGCCGTGGACTTCGAAGAGTTTATTTCCATCTTCGCCAACGGACGCGGCATCGCTGCGCAATCTCCGATCCCTCCCGGAATTTTTGGCTATCGTGAGGGGGCCGCAGGCATCAATTCTGTAGTGTATGACTGGGTCAACGGTGCGCCTGAACGCAAGCCCCTGACTGCGGCGAAACGCTTGCTTGCCGAAGCCGGCTATCCGGATGGCGTAGATGAAAAGACGCATCAGCCGCTGGTTATCAATCTGGATACCACGGCCAGCGGTGTGGGTGACAAAGCGCATCTGGACTGGATGCGTAAACAGTTCAATCAGCTGGGCGTGCAACTGGTGGTGCGCAGCACTGACTATAATCGCTTTCAGGACAAGGTCAGACGTGGCGATACGCAGATGTTTTATTACGGCTGGAATGCCGATTATCCGGACCCGGAAAACTTTCTGTTTTTACTGGATGGCGCGCAGGGCAAGGTGAATCATGGCGGCGAAAATGCCAGCAATTACAGCAATCCGGAATATGACCGGCTGTTCAATGAAATGAAAAATATGGAAAACAGCCCTGATCGGCAGTTAATCATCGACAGAATGCTGACAATATTACACGATGACTCACCCTGGTTGTGGGGTTATCATCCGAAAAATTATGTGTTGCAACATGGCTGGTTGTATAACGTGAAGCCCAATGTGATGGCGACCAATAAACTCAAATACTGGCGAGTGGATGCCAAGCTGCGCGATGAACGGCGGGCACAGTGGAATAAACCGGTACTCTGGCCGTTGTGGCTGGGCGGCTCTGCGATGCTGCTGTTTGCCTTGTGGATATGGCATGTATTGCGCCAGCGCGAGAACGCCCGCAGCCTGCAAGATAACTCCCCCGTATAATATCCGCATGATTGCATATCTTATTCGCCGCCTGCTATACGCCCTGCCGATTCTCATCGGGGTAAATCTGCTTACCTTCGCGCTGTTCTTCGTGGTAAATACGCCTGACGATATGGCGCGCATGCAACTCGGGGTCAAACGCGTAACGCCTGAGGCCATCGTGCTATGGAAGCAGCAGCATGGCTATGACAAACCGCTGATGATCAACCATGCGGCGGCCGGCGCAAAACAATTCACCAATACCATTTTCTGGCAAAAGTCCGCCAGTATGTTTGTGCTGGATTTTGGTTATTCTGATGACGGGCGCAATATTTCCCGCGAGATCGTGACACGCATGGGGCCGAGTTTATCTATCGCACTGCCGACTTTTCTGGCAGGACTGGTGATTTATGTCAGCTTTGCCTTGTTGATGACGTTGTTTCGCGCAACCGCACTTGATATCGCAGGGGTGACACTTTGCGTCATGCTGATGTCGATATCCGGACTGTTCTATATTATCGGCGGGCAGTTCCTGATCGGAAAACTATGGCATCTGGTACCTGTCTCGGGCTATGGTGGCGGCGGCTTCAAGTTTGTTGTGCTGCCCGTTGTGATCGGCATCATCGGCGGAATAGGTTCCAGCAGTCGCTGGTATCGCGCTATTTTTCTCGAAGAAATCGGTCGCGATTATGTGCGCACCGCGCGCGCCAAGGGCTTGTCCGAACTGCAAGTGTTATTCATTCATGTCCTTAAAAACGCCATGATCCCGATTCTGACCGGTGTGGTGGTGGTCATTCCGCTGCTGTTCATGGGAAGTTTACTGACGGAATCATTTTTCGGTATTCCGGGCCTCGGCAGCTATACCATTGATGCCATCAACGCGCAGGATTTCTCCGTGGTTCGCGCGATGGTTTTTTTAGGTTCTTTGCTGTATATCGCAGGACTCATCCTGACCGATATTTCTTATACGCTGGTTGATCCCCGGGTGCGCCTGTCATGAATTTTATTCCGGTCATTTTATGGAGTGATGCGCTGGTATTTCTGTTGCTGGCCGTGAGTATTGCAGCGCTCTGCTATGTGCGCCGTCATGAGCATTTATTGCTGCCCTGGCGTCGTGTGGCTAAAAGTCGCGTGGCGATGGGATCGCTGCTGGTTCTGTCGCTTTTTCTGCTGGTAGGCGGCCTGGATACGCTGCATTATCGCGTCGCCCTGAATGGTCATTATTCGCCGGAAGTATTGAGCGTGTTCGACAAGCTGGCAGAGCCGCTGCGCCTGCAAACTGAAAAGACCTACTCCGCACCGCTGGCGATGACGCTGTATGCCATGGAAAGTACCACGGATGCAAACGGGCGTGTGGTGCGCAGCTATCCCAGACTGAAATACGGCGGTGTCGCGTTGACGAGTAGTGCGCAGCGGAACGGTGATATTTCAAGACGCGCAACGCTGGGTGCACTGGCAGGCTTGTTCATCGCGGTGCTGGTGTTATTAAGGGTGAAGCGAGGCGCACTGGCTATCGTCATCATCACCGTCCTGATCGGTACGACCGTCAGCCTGTCCTTTGCCTATCATGTGCTGGGCACCGACAAGGTGGGACAGGATGTGCTGTATCTGTCGCTCAAAAGCATACGCACGGGGCTGATTATCGGCACGGTGACAACGCTGGTCACGCTGCCGCTGGCCTTATTCTTAGGCGTTGCAGCCGGCTATTTCCGCGGCTGGGTGGATGACGTGATTCAATATGTTTACACGGTATTAAGTTCTATCCCCAGCGTATTACTGATCGCCGCGGCGGTACTGATGATGCAAGTCACCATAGATACTCATCCCGGCTGGTTCGCAACCTCTGCCGCAAGGGCGGATTTGCGGCTGGTGTTTCTGTGCCTGATTCTGGGCATGACCAGCTGGACAGGCTTGTGCCGCTTGCTGCGCGGCGAGACATTGAAGCTGCGTGAACTGGAATATATACAGGCGGCGCAATCTTTTGGCGTGTCCTCGATGCGCATCTTGTCGCGGCACATTTTGCCTAATGTGATGCACATTGTCCTGATCGCCCTGGTCATGGATTTCTCCGGGCTGGTGCTGGCCGAGGCGGTATTATCTTACGTAGGCGTGGGGGTAGATCCTTCGATGATCAGCTTCGGCACCATGATCAATGGCGCCCGCCTTGAAATGGCACGTGAACCGATGGTGTGGTGGTCGCTGGCAGCCGCCTTCAGCTTCATGCTGGTGCTGGTGCTGGCCGCCAACCTGTTTGCCGATGCAGTGCGCGATGCGCATGATCCAAGGCTGAACCGGACTTAACCAAAAAATCAGATTGCCCTCTCATGCGCGTCCCGCCCTAGCTGATGCTTAGCTGACGGCCTTGATGCTCACCACATCGCGCCACGGGCCTACCCGTTTGTCGTGCAACAGGTGCCTTGTATTGCCAGTTAACACCTGAGCCCGCAACAGCGAACGGCGTATTGTCGATAGTATCCGGTTCAGTGTTGATGACAAAAAAAGTAAAGCATCAAGTCGACTCACCTGTTCAGGTTCACTGAGCATACTGACAATGTGACAGAGATCTCAATGGGAAGTACACACTTCTGGCGGAAAGGACAGACTTCTCGTCGGAAAGTGCAGACTATTCAGCGGGAAGGACGTTCTTTACGTTGTGAAGGATACGTTTCCCGTCGGGAAGGACACGGTTTTCGCTGAAAGCACACAGTTTTCGCCAGAAACACACGCTTCCCGCTGGATACTCACGTTTTTCGCTGGAAGCACATGCTTTTCGCTGGAAGCACACGCTTTTCGCTGGAAGCGCACGGTTTTCGCCAGAAGCACACGCTTCTCGTCGTACAGAATACGACTCCAAACGTACAGGATGCGACTCCAAACGTACAGGATGCGACTTCAAACGTACAGAATGCGACTCCAAACGTACAGAATACGACTCCAAACGTACAGAGTACGACTCCAAACGTACAGGATACGACTTCAAACGTACAGGATACGACTTCAAACGTACAGAGTACGACTTCAAACGTACAGAGTACGACTTCAAACGTACAGAATACGACTCCAAACGTACAGAGTACGACTTCAAACGTACAGAATACGACTCCAAACGTACAGAGTACGACTCCAAACGTACAGAATACGACTCCAAACGTACAGAATACGCTTCACGTCTGACAGGAAACACTGCACGTTTGGAAGGAAACACTTCACGTCTGACAGGAAACACTTCACGTTTGGAAGGAAACACTTCACGTCTGACAGGAAACACTGCACGTTTGGAAGGAAACACTTCACGTCTGACAGGAAACACTGCACGTTTGGAAGGAAACACTGCACGTCTGACAGGAAACACTGCACGTTTGGAAGGAAACACTGCACGTCTGACAGGAAACACTGCACGTTTGGAAGGACACACTTCACTCAAAAAGCGGTAGGGTGGATAAGCGCAGCGCATCCACCATTCAATGATATTTTGCGGAGATTTTTGGTGGATGCGCTGCGCTTACCCACCCTACAGCACTTGCCACTTCCCACTTTCCACTTTCCATTTAAAGGATTTTTGTTGGATGCGCTGCGCTTATCCACCCTAACAAACCTGTTGTGGCTTCCCGCTATTATTTTCGAATGGCAGCG
>Ga0316230_1003562_pt1 | contig 12123 bp, 7 predicted proteins | sample TBH18025metaG_FD_206004 | JGI IMG/M metagenome (GOLD analysis project Ga0316230, IMG submission 206004) | Freshwater microbial communities from Trout Bog Lake, Wisconsin, USA - TBH18025 | ecosystem: Environmental > Aquatic > Freshwater > Lake > Hypolimnion/Profundal zone | place: USA: Wisconsin...
GACGCCGGGCGAATTGATCTTCGCCGCCGCTGCCGCCGCGGGCGTGGCCCCCGCGATTTCCAGCAGCGTGGCCCACAGATCAGGATGGCTCACCAGATCGTCGCAGGTGGCGTTCTGCCGGACGCCACCCGCCGGCCAGCTCAATGTGCAGGCAATCCGGATGGACTCTTCGAGGAAGTTCTGAGGAACGGTGATGTTCCCTTTTTCCCAGAGGCCGTGATGGCCGGCGTTGAGTCCATGATCGCCAGTATAGACGATCAAGGTGTTCTCCATCTGCCCCGTGGCTTCCAAGGCGTCCAGCACCTTGCCCACTTCCCGGTCCACGCTGGAAACCGCGCCGTAATACTCCATGCGCTTCTTGCGCTCGAGCTGGGGATCCTTGTTCACCACGCTCGTAGCCCGGCCGTGACAGGCTTGAAACTTCTCGTCCGGAATATCGCGGAAGGTGGCGGAATCATACTGCCGCACCAGTTCCTCGGGCGCGGCATTGTGCGGCGAGTGGGTGTCCACGTAGCTGATGTAGAGGAAGAATGGCTGACCATCCGCCCCGGCTTTTTGCTTGTGCTCCTGGAGAAAATCCACCGCCCGCCGCGTCAGCAGCGGCGACTGCTGGCCTTCCTCGATCACCTGTTTTCCTTGATCCGAAAAATGCTGCACGCCCGCGTGCGGATACTGGTTTACCCAGTAACTGAACCACCGGTCAAAGCCCGGCTGCGGTTCCCGTTCGCGACCGCAATGCCATTTGCCCACCAAGCCGGTGTGGTAGCCTGCCCCCTTCAATAGTTCGGAAATCAGGGTTTGGCCGGTCAATCCCGGATGCGTAAAGGCGATCGTGCTCTCATCCAGGTAATCATGAATGCCATGCTGCGAGGGCATGCGCCCGGTGAAAAAGGAGGCCCGCGCGGGTGAACAAACCGGGCAGGTGGTGAACGTCTGCCGCATCCGGATTCCGCGCGCCGCGAGGCGGTCCAGGTTGGGGGTTAGCAACTCGGAGTTGCCATTGGCATGTTGCGCCCACTGGCCGTGATCGTCGGTGAGAAAAACGAGAATGTTGGGGCGGACAGTCTTGCTCCCGGCATCCGCAGTCCGACCCAGCAACGGCCAAGTGGCCAGTCCCGCGCCCATGGCGCCGGATAATTTGATAAACTCACGCCGTGGTATTTGGTTCATATTGTTGTCTTTCTTTTTTGTTCACCATCATCCTCATTCTCGTCGTCGTCCTCATCCTCGATTCTTGCAGGCGAGGGCGAGGACGACGACGAGGACGATGTGGTTGCGGCTTCAGCCGCGTTGCGTTCACATGCGCGGTTTCGGGCGCATGGGGGCCTGGCGCAAACGGGTGGCGATCCGCTCCACTTCGGGCAGCGCGTGCGCGAAAAACTGTTTGAATCCGCGGCACAGATAGTTCAATCCCGGTTCGCCGTCCGGGGTGCGGATGATCCGGTTCTTGGGACATTCGCCCCAGCAATCTTGCAAATAGGCGCATTGGCGGCAATACCGTGGCAGACTGTCGCTCTTGGCGCAACCGAACTTTGCTTGGGCTGGTGAAAAGACCATTTCGTCCAGTCGGCCGCTCCGCAGGTTCCCCAATCGGTACTCCGGATAAACATAGTGGTCGCAGGCATAGACGCTGCCGTCATGTTCCACCGCCACGTTTTTTCCGCACGTTTCGCTGTATATGCACATTTGCGCGGGCAGTCCCAGATGCTGGGCCACCAGCGTTTCAAAATGATTGACCATCACCTTGCCCAGATCTTGGCTCAACCACCGGTCAAATACCTTGCACAGGAAATAGCCCCAGTCGTCCGGATCCACCGACCAGTCCGTGACGATGGAATTTGGCTGGCCTGGACGGGCTTCCGGCTCGCCGTCTTTCGGCGGTTGGGCGCGCTCCCACTTCTGTGGCGCGACCCGCTCAAAGCCCTGGTACTCCACAATGGGAATGAACTGGATGTAATTGGAGTTGAGTTCCTGACGCAGGAACCGGTACACATCCAGCGGCCGCCGGCCGTTGAAGCGGTGGACGCAGGTCAGCGTGTTGAAAGGCACCTCCAGCCGCTGCAGCCGCTTGGCGGCCCCAAACACGGCGTCAAAGGTGGGGCGTCCGCCCTTGGTTACCCGGTAGTGGTCATGGATGTCGCGCGGGCCGTCAATGCTCAATCCCACCAGAAAGCGATTTGCCTTGAGGAACTCGCACCACTCCTCATCGAGCAGCGTGCCATTGGTCTGCAAATCGTTCCCGACGCGCTGGCCGGGCCGGGCGTGTTGCTTCTGGAACGCCAGCACCTTGCGGAAAAAATCAAGTCCCAGCAGCGTGGGCTCGCCGCCTTGCCAGGAAAAGACCGCCTCCTCGTCCGGCCTTCCTTCCAGATATTGTTGGATGAATAATTCCAGGGTTTCGTCCGCCATCCGTCCCGTGCCGGGACCGTTGGGCAGGGATTCTTTGCTCAAATAATAGCAATAGGTGCAGTCCAGGTTGCAGGTGGAACCCACCGGCTTGGCCATCGCGTGGAATTGTTTTTGCCCGCCGCCGCCCTTGAGGGAAAGCGCGTCATCATGGTCAACTGGGCGGTCAAGCGCAGGCTTCATTTAACTTCAGGATACTGGTTGGCCGCGAAATTGATAATGCGGATTTCCTGTGCCGGCAATTCAAAAACCAGTGAATCGCCGAAATTGCAGACCTTCGGCAATCCGCGCAAGGAGCCGTCCAGCGGCGACTTCAGGTAAAAGGGTCCGCTGCCCGGCAACAGGCCGAAGGCGCGATCCAGCTTTATCGTGTACAGTTGCAGTTTGCCGGAGGGATTGTGGACGGAGAGGTAGCCTTGGGTTTGATTCCACGCGGTATAGCCATAGACTTCGCCAGACTTCGGCCTTCCACCGTGCATTCGCACCCGCGAAAATGTGGGGAACGCCTCGTCCGCCCAATGCAGACCTTCACTCAATACCTCCCAGTCGTCGGGCAGAAGCACGGACGGTTTGAGATATAACTCGATGAATCCCGTGCCGCGCGAAAGGCTCATGAAAAGATATTCTCGGAAGGTTTCCTTCGGCTCGCCCGTCGTGGTTTTTTTTGGCTCGTGGTTGAACACGGCGCACATGGGGTATTGCGTGTGCTGATTGTGCCAGATGTCGTAATAGCGGTCGTCCCGATAAACCAGCTCTCCCGTCCGCGTGGAACCTTCAGCCGCATCGCCGGCATTGATCATCCAGACGGAGTCCACATACATCAGCCACCACGGACTTAAATAAGCGCCGTTGGAAATGACGATATAGATGTCCGGGTCAATCCCGCCGAGTTTTTGGAAAATCCGCATCAGCCGTTCCGTGCCGGCGGTGAGATAATAGATTTTCAACTCATCGTATTTGGGATCGTTCAGTCGCGCATCACCGGCGGTGAACCCTTCCAATCCCAATTGTGGCATCTCGGGGAGGCCATACTTCCCGCCATGCAATTCAAAGTTGCGAACGTTGAGATGTCCGAACACGCCATCCAATTTGTAGAAACCAACTCCTTGCCGGGTCAGTTCCACCAGCCGGTCTTCCAGCGCCTGCATATAGCGCGGGCCGGCCATGGACATCCAATCGTCCATTGCCTCGAACCCTTGCGCACGCAGCTTGGCTACTTCGCCATGCGCACCAAACAAACAGCCTGGACTCAACCAGAGACCAATCCGTGATCTGGCGGCAGCCACGGCCCGGAGACTGGAGGCAAAATCGGGATTAAATTTTTCATTCACTTTCCACACTTTATCCGACCAGTCGGCCTGCGCATCCTGCCAGCCATCGTCAATCACGTAGGCGCTCAAGGGATGATTGCCGCGGACCTCGACCAACTCATGATTGATCGTCGCCACGCTGGCGGCAAATTTCTCCTGGTTGACCCCGTGGCCGTGGTCGAACCAGGAATTGTATTGCGTCCGCAATCGCAGCGGTCGCGCGCGGATGGAGTTGATGTATTCAAAAAAGGCATCCGTCACGAAGGCCGGATCATCTGCAACCCCCATTACTGCGGCGTAGGATTGCCAAACTTTCCCCGGCTGCAGGTCACGCCCCCAGAGGTAGCCGGCATAAAGCGAACCCTCCTTGACTTGGTTGTCCGCCGCCGGAAACTCGACACCCCAGAACGTGGCGCTATTGGAGGTGTAAAGCGGTTGTCCAAGGCCAGGACTCCACCGTCCCGGAGCATTCGCAGTGATGTCGCGATTCGTATATGGCTGGTAGGCGTCCCGCAATCCCAAAGCCTCGACGTCAACCCGCTCCAGTATCACCGATTTGCCGCTGCTAATCGCCAGGCGTTTGCGCAGGAAAGAGTCTCCGGTCGCCAGTTCGTAAGCCACTTCAACCCCGACTTGATGAACCGCGTTGGTTAAGACGAACGCCAGCCGCTGGCGCCCGGCATTTTCAGATGGCGTGGCGTTGAGTACACGAAAATCAGCCGCCGTCAGGGTTGCGGCCGTTTCCGGCCGGTCAGTGCCCGCGGAAAATCGCAGTCGAAATTCCGGCGAGGCCGTGGGCACCATGCGCACGCCTGATTTCTTGTTGAGAATTTGAGCCGTTGTCAATACACCGTTCGCCATAGAAATCGTGCGGCTAAGGGACGCGTTTTCCAAGACATATTGGCTGCGAGCGGCGTCCGCCGCCTGACCCGCCACCGCCGCCATTACCACCGCAAATAAAAGGATGTGCGCTTTGATTTTCATTAAATTTGCATCCGCTGGCAGAGTCGGTCGGCTATTGGCTCAGCCAGCAAATTGGGGCGCCGATTCATCTCGCGGGCCTATTCCACATCCACCACGGGGCTTTTGATCGGTCCTTGGTACACCGGCGGGCCGGTGTGATCTTTGAAGTGGATCTTGTCCCAGTAATCTCCCTCGCTCCAGCGCGGTGCGGGCAGCGGCTTTTCCCAATCCCCCAGTTTTGCCAGCAAATTGCTGACGATTTCCGGATGTTCCGCGGCGACGTTGTTTTTCTCCGGCAAATCGGCGGCAAGATTGAAGAGCAATGGCGGCGCGCCCTGAATGCGGATCAGCTTCCAATCGCCGGCGCGCACGGCGGCCACCACGTTGAAACGCCAGAACAAGTCCTCATGCGGCCGCGCTGGATTCTGGCCCAGGAGAAACGGGAGCAGATTGACGCCATCACTGTCAGCCCAAGCGCCGGGTTGCGCGCCGCCGGCGGCCAGCAGTGTGGGTAGGAGGTCGAGGCCGGTGGCCGGCGCGTCGAACGCCTTCCCCGCCGGTAGCACGCCCGGCCAGCTCACCAAGAACGGCACGCGGATGCCGCCTTCGAACAGCGTCCCTTTGAAGCCGCGCAGCGGGGTGTTGTAAAACTTGCTGTACGTCGCGCCGCCGTTGTCATTGATGAAAAACACCAGCGTGTTGGACGTAACGCCCGCCGCATCCAGTGCGGCCAGCACGCGGCCCACCCCCTGGTCCAGCGACACCGTCATGGCGGCCAGCACCCGGCGCTGCTTATTGCTGATGTTGGAGATTTTGTCGAGCTCCGACGGTTTGGCCTGCATCGGCATGTGGACCGCGTTGAAGGCGAGATAGAGAAACCACGGCGGCGACTGATGCGAGTTCGTTTTGATGAAGCTTTCTGCTTCGCGCGCGAAGGCGTCGGTGAGATATTCCGGCTCTGGCACTTCCTTGCCGTTGCGGAGCATCACGTTGACCTTGTTCGTCGGTGCGAAGTAGGTGTGTTCGCCGCCGAGAAAGCCGTAGAAATCATCAAACCCGCGCTCCCACGGCAGATAAGGTTTTTCCGCGCCCAGATGCCATTTGCCGATCATGCCCGTATGATAGCCGAGAGCCTTGAGCCGGGCCGGCAGCAGACTGGTGGTGGCCTCCACGCCGAACCCGTCCCGCATATTGTTCTCGTGGCCGGTGCGGGCGGGCGTCTTGCCAGTCATCATGCCGCAGCGCGAGGGGCTGCACACCGGTCCGGGGGCATAGCCTTGGGTGAACCGCAGCCCATGCGCCGCCAGCGCGTCCAGCCTGGGCGTGGCGATGTCCTTGCAGCCCTGGAATCCAAAATCCGCATAGCCGGCATCGTCGGAGACGATCAACAGCAGGTTGGGCTTTGGCAAAGTGGCGCGGCCATGCAAGGGTGCAAGGGCCACCGTGGCGCAGACCGCAATTAGAACGATATTATTCAGCAGCGACATGGGTTTTATGATCGGTTACCGTGAGAATGGACTTTTATAAAGGGCCAGCCATACCACATTGGGGGGAGAACAGCGGAAAAAACTGAGTTTCGGAAAATTGATTATTCATGGTGGGCATTATTGTCGGCTGGTGGATTTGGCATCCAGAGTCTCAAAGGCAACGGCAGCGCGTGCGCTGAGATCCGTGCGTACGGCGGAAAGATCGTTGGTGCAACCGGGATCGGTGGTGATGTCGAAGAGGCGGATGGTCAGGGGTGTCGGGGTCGGCTGTTTCCGAATTCCCAAGGCATACCAGTGCTCATCCAGTAACACGGAGGGCGGCAGATATTTTGCCGCCTGGTCGTCCGGATCAAAGTCATCCGGGATTTTTATTCCATAATTGCCTTCCGTTGACCAGGCCAGAACCGCCCGCAGCGGCTGGTCCTGATCGCGCCCTTCAAGCAGCGGGACGAAACTGACGCCGTCGGTCGGGCCGGGTAATTTTGCGCCCGCCAATTCACCCGCGGTCGCCATGAAATCATAAAAACCGATGGCGCGGCCAGTTTTGCCCGGCGCCACGCGACCCGGCCCCCAAGCGATGAACGGCACAATGACACCGCCGTTAGCGTTGACGAATTTGCCGCGGTTCCAAGGTCCTTTGTTGTGAAAGAGCGGATCGTCCAGCCAGGTTTTGCGCCCGAGGTAGCCCCACTCGGCATAGCCGTTGTCTGAGGCGAACAGAATGATCGTGTTCGTTTCCAGGCCAAGCTGCCTGATTTCATCCACGATGATGCCGACGGACTGGTCGAGTTCGCGGACCTCCGCCGCCCACGCCTTGTGCGCGGGAGTCCAGGCGGCGGGTTTGTCCTTGAATTTACCGAGCTCCTTCACCGCCAGCGGCCCGTGTACGAGCGGTGTGGCATAGTAAAGGAAGAAAGGCCGCGACTTGTTTTCCTTGATGAACTTGATGGCCTCCGTGCGATAAATGTCCTCCGCGTAGCGCAAATGCGACGAATCCTGGCCGTGCTTGTCCACAAAGCGGCCTTGTGCGTCATACATTTCGGAAGACCGGTAATTCTTCGTCATGTAGCCGTCATCCACGCCGCTGTTTTCTGGCAACGGAATTTCCGTGGTATCACCGGTCTCGATCTGATGCGGGAAATAGGGGTTCAGGCCGAAGGAATAGCCGATGCGGCAGACGTCAAAGCCGCGATGCCACGGCATCTCCGCCGGAATTTCCATCGCCCGCTGTTCGGCGCGATTGGTCTTGTTGAAAAACCAGGTTTCGCCACCTTCCTGCATGTGCCACTTGCCCAGCACACAGGTGGCATAGCCGGCGGTCTTGAGCATCTCGGCCACGGTCGGGTTAAACTGTGTGCCGCGCCCCTTTGCGTCTTTTTGCAACGGGGCAAAATGCGTGGCGTTCCGGCCAGTCAAAAGCGCGGTTCGCGAAGGCGCGCACCACGGAGCGCCCGCATAAGCGTTGACGAAGGTCAATCCTTGCGACGCGAGCCGGTCAACATTCGGGGTCGCAAAATTCGTCTGGCCAAAACAACTCAAGTCCCAATAAGAAAGGTCGTCCGCCAGAATGAAGACGATATTGCACTTTTTTGCCGGTTCGGCAGCGATAAGGCTGACGGCAGACAAGCCAAGCGCCAGTTGTTGAAGGATGCGTTTCATGTTGTTTTAGACTCACTCAATGCACCGAATCCACGCATTAAAGGCCGATAGTCTGTGCGCAAAATCACGATGGAACAAGCTTTAACCGGACACTGCCGCCCGCGCTGCGCGAGGGCACGCGGCCTGCAGGTGCACATTTCCGCGTTTGCAGGCCGCAAGCCCGCGCGGGGGAAGCGGATGAAGCGTGAAGTGTGAAGTGTTGAACCTGGAGTACGAGATTATGGCGGAAGGGCGCCCATACATAATATGATTGTCTTCATCCCCGCCGCCGTTTTAACTGTATTCCGTGGCTGAACCCATTGTCCAAATCCGCGAACTGACCAAGCTCTACGCCCAAGGCGAAATCCAAGTGACGGCGCTGGACCGCCTCTCGCTCGATATCGCCGCGGGCGAATTTCTCGCGCTCATGGGACCGTCCGGCTCCGGCAAATCCACCCTGCTGCACATTATCGCCGGGGTGGACCGGCCGACCAGCGGCGTTTGTCTGGTCCAAGGCGTGGATGTGACCAAGCTGAACGAATCGCAGCTTGCCGACTGGCGCAACCATAATGTCGGTTTCATTTTTCAGACTTTCAACCTCATTCCGGTGCTGACGGCGGCCGAAAATGTCGAATTGCCTTTGCTGCTCACGCAAATGGGCCGGGGGCAGCGCCGCCGGCAGGTCGCCACGGCGCTCGAGCTTGTCGGCCTGGCCGACCGCGCCCGGCATCTGCCGCGCCAATTGTCCGGCGGCCAGGAGCAGCGCGTGGCCATCGCCCGTGCGCTGGTCACCGATCCGGCCCTCATCGTGGCTGATGAGCCCACCGGCAATCTCGATTCGCACAGCGCGCATGAAGTGTTGGGCGTCCTGCACTCGCTCCGCCAGGAGGCCGGCAAAACCATCATTCTGGTCACACACGACCCCAAGGCGGCCGCATTTGGGACAAGACAGATTCATCTGGAAAAAGGAGAGCTATCGGCATGATAAATGACGAATGTCGAATGCCGAACCAATCCCAACGGGATTGTATCATTCAGCCCAGGGCTGGCGCGAAGCGACTACCCTGGGTGTCCAAGCAATCCGTTATCAACCCCAAGGGGGTTGGATCAAATCAAATCGGCAACTGCAACCCTCTCCCTGAACCCGGAAAACACCCAACCTCCAACATCGAACGCCCAACATCCAGAGAAGATGCGGAAGGAAAGGCATTGGATGTTCGATGTTGGATGTTGGATGTTGGATGTTTTGCTGGGAGGGCTGTCAGCCGCCCCCGTGGGGCTTCGGCCGTTTGCAGCCAGCCACCCGCAGTTGAAACTGCGGGCTATTGTCGTTGGTCCCTGCGGGACCGCAGCTGTGCAAAGTTGCTGCGCGGCAACGCCCCGCGCTCCGTTCCAAGACCCAGCCGCCCCCATCATTCGTCATTCGTCATTTTTCCCCGATGACCCTCCCGACCTTCATCCTCAAAAACGCCCTGCGCAACAAGCGCCGGGCGCTGCTTTCGGTGTCGAGCGTGGCGGTGAGTTTGTTTCTGCTGGTTACGTTGCAGGTGGCGTTGCGCGAGCTCACCCTGCCGCCGCCGAGCGCGGGCGCCGAGCTGCGCGTGGCCGTGCGCAACAAGATTTCCCTGACCAATCTGCTGCCCGTCCGGCAGCGCGGTGTCATCGAAAAAATTCCCGGCGTCGCCGCCGTCTCGCCCTTCACCTGGTTTGGCGGCCGCTACCGGAACGAGGAGGGCATGAGTTTCGCGCAGTTCGCCATGGACGCCGACAAGTTGCAGTCCGTCTTTGGCGAGGCCAAAATGAACTTGGACGGTTATGAAAAATTCGCGGCGGCCAGGGACGCCTGCGTGCTCGGCAAAATCACCGCGGACAAGTACCACTTGAAGGTTGGCGATCAAATGACGTTGGCCAGCACCGTGTATCCGGGCTCGCTCACGTTTCACATCGCGGGCATTTATTCCGGCACGCCGGACGACCGGAACATGCTGTTCCGCCAGGATTATCTGGACGAATCCATCGGCCAGCCCGGCTATGTGGGTATGTGGTGGCTTAAGGTGAAATCGGCCGACGACATGGCGCCGGTGATCAAGGCCATCAACGCCGCCTTCGCCAACACCTCGGCCGAGGTGCGCGCCGAAAGCGAGCGCAATTTCCAGCTCGGCTTCATTTCCATGCTGGGTAATGTCAAGGCGCTGATTGCCTCGATCAGCACGGTGGTGGTGTTCACGCTGGTGCTGGTCAGCGCCAGCACCATGAGCATGGCCGTGCGCGAGCGGTTCCGCGAACTGGCCATCCTCAAGGCGCTCGGGTTCCGCCGGCGCGAGCTCTTCGCCTTCATCCTGGCGGAGAGTTTCGGCTTGGCTGCGGTCGGGGCGCTGCTGGGCATCGGCGGCGCATACCTGCTCTATACTTTTGGCGATATTGGCAAAATGACGCAGGGTATATTTGTCTCGTTCGAGGTGACGCCGCGCATCATGGGCATCGCGGGGCTGGTGGCGGTCCTGCTCGGAATTGTTTCCGCCCTGGCGCCGTCGCTCTCCGTTGCCAGAATGAGCGTGGTGGAGGGCTTAAAAACGCTGGACTAATCACAAGATGGCTTTGCCCCTGACATACAACTTCCGCAATGTGCTCGTCCGCTGGCGCGCGACGCTGGCCACCATCATCGGCATCGGGCTGGTGGTGGCGGTGTTTGTGCTGGTGCAGTCGCTGGCGGTCGGCCTGGAAAAATCCGCCGGCAACACCGGCGACCCGCGCAATATCATGATCGTGCGCAAGGGTTCCACCGCCGAATCCACCAGCATGGTGTCGCTCCCGCAATTTCAAATCCTGCACTACTGGCCGCAGATTGCGCGCGACGCCGCCGGCCAGCCGCTCATTTCCGCCGATCTCCTCTGTCTTATCAGCCAGCCGCGGATTGATGGACACGGCGAGGCCAATGTTTCCGTGCGCGGGTTGACCGCCATGGGTATGGTGTTGCGCCCGCAGGTGAAATTGCTTTCCGGCCGCTGGTTCACGCCGGGCCAACGGGAGGTCGCCATCAGCCGGAGATTGGCGCGGCGGTTCGCCCATTTCCAAGTCGGCGACACGTTTCGCACCGCAGCCACGACGCTTACGGTGGTCGGCGAATTTGACGGTGGCAACAGCGCGTTCGATTCCGAGGTGTGGATGGATGCCGACGAGGCCCGCTCGTTTTTTGACCGCCAGCAGTATTCCAGCCTGCTCGTGCGCGCCGCCAGCCTGGAAGCCGGCCGGGAACTCATCGCGCGCATCGAAGCCGACAAGCGCCTGCCGCTGCTGGCCGGCCCGGAAGTGAAATATTACGCGGATCAGACCGCCACCGCGCTGCCCATCAAAATCCTCGGCAACTTTCTGGCCACCGCCATGTCCATCGGCGCGGTGTTTGCCGCCATGAACACCATGTACGCGAGCGTGGGCTCGCGCACGCGCGAGATTGGCACGCTGCGCGTGCTGGGCTTCCGGCGGCGGACTATTCTGGCGGGTTTCATCGTGGAAGGCGCTCTGTTGGCCGCCATTGGCGGCGTGCTGGGCTGCCTGCTGGCGCTGCCGCTACACGTTCAGCGAAACCGTGTTTGAATTCCGCATCACCCCGTGGCTCGCGGCCAAGGGAATCATCTTTGCGGTGGTTGTTGGCGTCATCGGCAGCCTGCTGCCAGCCATTCGCGCCGCGCGTCTGCCCGTCATCACCGCCTTGAAATCTGTCTGACAATTTATGAACACCGAGCAGTTGAAAGCTTTGCAGATTAGCCCGGAGGACAAACGCCGGCCACAGCGCTCTTTTTGGGGCATCCTGTTGGTGGTCGCCGCCGTGTTGCTGGGCACGGTGGCCTTCATCCAGCCGTGGGCCAGGGACAAACGCGAAATTGCCGACCATACGGTGGTGGCGGGGGCCAACCCCGGCTCCACAAACGCCGCGGAGGCAAAAACGGCGGCTGATTCACCGGTGCAAAATGCCACCACCACCTCCTCTTCCGTTCCTGGCGCAGACAGCGTGTTGACGGTCAGCGGCTACATTGTCAACCGCGAGCGCATTGAAATCAGTCCGCGCTTTCTCGGCGTGGTGAAATGGATTGGCGTGAAAAAAGGCGATGCCGTGACCAATGGCCAGGTGATCGCGCAACTGGACGATGCCGAGTATCGCGCGCGGATGCTCCAGGCCGAAGGCCAGTTGAACAGCGCCCGGGCCGACGTGGAGCGCGACCGGCTGAATTACGCGCGCATCACCAATCTCATCAGCAGCGCCGTCGAGTCCAAGCAGTCGGAGGACAACGCGCGTCTGGCGCTGGAGGCCGACCGCGCCT
>Ga0316230_1003565_pt1 | contig 12101 bp, 10 predicted proteins | sample TBH18025metaG_FD_206004 | JGI IMG/M metagenome (GOLD analysis project Ga0316230, IMG submission 206004) | Freshwater microbial communities from Trout Bog Lake, Wisconsin, USA - TBH18025 | ecosystem: Environmental > Aquatic > Freshwater > Lake > Hypolimnion/Profundal zone | place: USA: Wisconsin...
ATAAAACAGAGATGGCCTCTACATTAGTTGACCTAGATCATTCTTTTCTGTTTCAAGCATTTAATTAGTGCTTAATCTGAACCGGTGCTGTTTCGGCCAAAGGGGCTGGAATAACAGCCACATCAACCCCTGCTTCCACCAACGGGCTGCGCTCCAAAGCCACGGCCAAAACTTGATCAATCCATTTCACGGGATGGATGTCTAGCTTACTCTTAATATTTTCAGGAATTTCTACCAAATCCTTCATGTTCTCTTCAGGAATTAAAACGGTTTTAATGCCACCGCGGTGAGCGGCCAACAGTTTTTCTTTCAACCCCCCAATGGGCAAGACTTCACCGCGCAGGGTAATTTCACCGGTCATGGCCACATCAGAGCGCACGGGAATACCGGTCAACACAGACACCATGGCGGTAACAATACCCACCCCCGCGCTGGGGCCATCCTTAGGGGTAGCACCTTCTGGTAAGTGAATGTGAATGTCCGCTTTTTCGTAAAAATCTTCTGGAATACCCAATAGGCCAGCACGGCTGCGCACCACACTGAGGGCCGCTTGGATGGATTCTTGCATCACATCACCCAATTTACCGGTGGTGGTCATCTTGCCTTTACCGGGCAATTTGGCCGCTTCAATGGTCAATAATTCACCGCCCACTTCGGTCCAAGCCAACCCTGTTACCTGACCCACTTGGTTGATTTTTTCGGCCATGCCGAAGGTGTAGCGCCGCACCCCTAAATATTTTTCTAGGTTGCGTGAAGCTACAGTCACTTTGGCTTGCTTCTTCACCAACACCAAAGCCTTCACCACCTTGCGACAAATCTTGGCAATTTCACGATCCATGGCCCGTACGCCCGCTTCACGGGTGTAGTACTGCACAATGTCGCGCAAGGCCGTTTCACTAACCGATATTTCGGTGTCTTTTAAACCATTGGCTTTTAGTTGTTTGGGCAACAGGTATTGGCGTGCAATATTAATTTTTTCATCTTCCGTATAACCTGCCAAACGAATCACTTCCATGCGATCTAATAAAGGTGCGGGAATATTTAATGTGTTGGCAGTAGCCACAAACATCACATCCGATAAATCGTATTCCACTTCAATATAATGATCATTAAAGGTGTGATTTTGCTCGGGGTCTAATACCTCCAACAAAGCCGAGGACGGATCACCACGGAAATCTTGACCCAGTTTATCCACTTCATCCAATAAGAAAAGCGGATTGCGCACACCCACCTTGGTCATGTTCTGCAAAATCTTGCCGGGCATAGAGCCAATGTAGGTGCGGCGATGGCCACGGATTTCGGCTTCATCGCGCACGCCGCCCAACGCCATACGCACAAACTTGCGGTTGGTGGCCCGTGCAATGGATTGTCCCAGCGAAGTCTTTCCTACGCCTGGTGGGCCCACCAAACATAAAATGGGTGCTTTTACCTTGTCCACACGGGACTGCACCGCCAGGTATTCCACGATGCGCTCTTTAACCTTATCAAGACCATAATGGTCTTCGTCCAGAATGCGTTCGCAAGTTTTAAGGTCATTGCTAATGCGAGTACGCTTCTTCCAAGGCAATCCCACCAACGCGTCTATGTAATTGCGCACCACTGTGGCTTCGGCCGACATGGGTGACATTAAACGCAATTTCTTAAATTCTGCGTCTGCCTTGGTGCGCGCCTCTTTGGGCATATGGGCCCCTTGAATCTTTTTTTCCAATTCTTCTAAGTCAGCGCCGTCTTCGCTGTCACCCAATTCTTTTTGGATGGCTTTTACTTGCTCGTTCAAGTAATACTCGCGCTGGCTTTTTTCCATCTGGCGTTTTACGCGCCCGCGAATGCGTTTTTCCACTTGCAGAATGTCGATTTCACTCTCCAACACCGAGAGCAAATGTTCAAGGCGTTGTTTTACGTCAAACATTTCCAGAATCTGTTGCTTTTGCTCAAGCTTTAAGGGCAAGTGAGCGGCAATGGTATCGGCCAAGCGACCGGCATCATCAATACCGGCGAAGGATGTTAATACCTCAGGAGGAATTTTTTTGTTAAGTTTTACAAACTGTTCAAACTGGGCCAGTAAGGTGCGGCGCATGGCCTCTACTTCCGGATGGTCCATGGAAAGCGGCGCCACCATTTCAGCCACACCGGTAAAATGGGTTTTTACATCAATCACTTCACTGACGCGGGCGCGCTGCGACCCCTCCACCAGCACCTTTACGGTGCCGTCAGGCAGCTTTAACATCTGCAAGATGCCCGCCACAGAGCCCACTTCATACAACTCCTCAGGCTTAGGCTCGTCATTGGCGGCGGATTTCTGTGCCACCAAAAGAATGCTCTTACCGCTTTCCATGGCCGTTTCAAGGGCCTTAATGGATTTTTGGCGGCCCACGAAAAGGGGGATAACCATATGAGGAAACACCACCACATCCCGCAGAGGCAATAGGGGTAAGTCGACTTTTTCTTGGTCGGAATCAAACAATGAGGTCATGGACGGGTCCCGTAATAAGGTGCGTTAGTACAGATATGGGGGCTCTTTCCGATATTTCAATGGTAAAGGCAGCCCATCCTCAAACGCTAGCCACCTTAGGCTGATCGGCATAGATCAACAATGGGCGGTTGTCGGCACTAATGCAGTCTTCGTTTACCACTACTTTGGAGACGTTTTGCAAGGTGGGTAAGTCAAACATGGTGTCTAACAAAACATGTTCAATAATAGAGCGTAATCCACGAGCGCCGGTTTTGCGAGCCAGAGCTTTGCGGGCAATGGCGCGCAAAGCATTATCGCGAAACTCAAGCTCAACATTTTCCATAGCAAAGAGCTTCTGGTACTGTTTGGTCAGTGCATTGCGTGGTTCGGTCAGAATGCGCACCATGGCGTCCTCGTGCAATTCCTCCAAGGTGGCCACCACGGGCAAGCGCCCCACAAATTCAGGAATCAGGCCAAATTTAATTAAATCTTCCGGCTCCACGCCCGAGAGCAGCAAGTTGGCATCGCGGCCGTCTTTGCTGATTACTTCAGCACCAAAACCAATGCCGCCTTGATCGGAACGATCGCGAATCACACGGTCCAGGCCGCCAAAAGCGCCGCCACAGATAAACAGAATATTGGTGGTATCCACCTGCACAAACTCTTGATTGGGGTGCTTACGCCCCCCTTGAGGAGGTACTGATGCCACCGTGCCCTCAATTAATTTGAGCAAGGCTTGTTGTACGCCCTCCCCAGACACATCGCGAGTAATGGATGGGTTGTCGGATTTGCGTGAAATTTTATCAATTTCATCGATATAGACAATTCCCCGTTGGGCTTTTTCCACATCGTAATCACATTTCTGCAACAGTTTTTGAATGATGTTTTCTACATCTTCACCCACATAACCGGCTTCGGTTAAGGTGGTGGCATCCGCAATAACAAAAGGCACGTTTAATAAGCGGGCCAAGGTTTGAGCCAGCAATGTCTTACCCGAGCCCGTGGGGCCAATAAGCAAAATATTGCTCTTGGCCAATTCCACATCGTGTTCTTTGGTTTGGTTGCGCAAGCGCTTATAGTGGTTATACACCGCAACCGCCAAAATTTTCTTGGCTTTGGTTTGGTCAATAACGTACTGGTCAAGGATGTCGGCGATTTCTTGCGGTGAGGGCAGCTCAGATTTAACACTCTTCACTTCAGCGCCCTGAATTTCTTCGCGAATGATGTCGTTACACAGTTCGATACATTCATCGCAGATGAATACCGAAGGCCCTGCAATCAATTTGCGCACTTCATGCTGACTTTTGCCACAAAAAGAGCAATATAGCAGCTTTTCGCTACCCGCCTTTTCAGTCATAACCGCCCATCCTCAAATAGCCCAAAACGGAGCTTTGTTTAGTGTAAACCTTTATTGCTGATATTTCACGCGGCGCTTTCAGCGCGGTTGCTGATGACGCGATCAATAATACCGTATTGACGCGCCTCATCGGCACTCATAAAATTATCACGGTCCGTATCTTTTTCAATCACTTCAATAGATTGGCCTGTATGTTTGGCCATCATTTCATTAAGCCTACGACGCAGATAGATAATTTCTTTGGCTTGAATTTCAATATCGGATGCCTGACCCGACGCACCGCCCGAGGGCTGGTGAATCATGACCCGTGAATTAGGCAAGGAATAGCGCTTGCCCTTGGCGCCAGCGGCCAATAAGAAAGCGCCCATGCTGGCCGCTATACCCATACAGGTGGTGCTGACATCGGCTTTAATAAATTGCATCGTGTCATAGATTGCAAGGCCCGCAGACACCGAACCCCCTGGTGAATTGATGTACAGACTAATGTCTTTATCGGGGTTTTCCGATTCCAAAAACAACATCTGCGCCACAATCACGTTGGCTGTATCTTCTGTCACTGGTCCCACCAGAAAAATAACGCGCTCTTTCAGCAGGCGGGAATAAATATCGAAAGCACGCTCACCACGACCGCTTTGTTCAATCACCATGGGGATTAACCCCAAACCGCGTGGGGTCAGATTTAAATCGTTGCTCATGGGGGTATATCCTTTAGCGGTTATCGACCAATTGTTCAAAAGGGGTGGGTATATCCTCGGTCTTGGCGCGAGCACAAACCCATTCCACTACGTTGTCTTCCAGCACCAAAGATTCCACTTCATGCATGCGCTCGGGTTGCTGATAATACCAGCGCACCATTTCAGCCGGCTCTTCATAAGCGGCAGCCATATCCTCGATGACCGCGCGCACTTGTTCGGGTTTGGCCGTTAATTTTTCTTGTTGCACCAGTTCAGACAAAATTAACCCCAGCGTTACGCGGCGCTGTGCTTGCTCGGCAAACAATTCATCCGGCAAAGCCACTTCTTGTTTGCGTTGCGTACGCGCTTCTACTTCTGCTGTGGCACTTTGGCGCAGACGTCCAATTTCTTGATGGATAAGTCCTTGAGGAACGGTCATGGGGGTAGCGTCCAACAACGCCTGCATCACTTGATCTTTCACTTGCACTTTAATGCGGTTGCGCACTTCGCGTTCTAAGTTCTGCTTAAGCTCGGCGCGCATAGTAGCCAGGTTGCCATCGGCCACACCCACTGAACGGGCAAACTCATCATTCACATCCGGCAAAATGGGTTGCGATACAAGGCCGGCTTTTACTTCAAAGCGCACGGCTTTACCCGCCAATGATTCTGCGTGATATTCCGCGGGAAAAGTTAAATCGAAAGCGCGCTCTTCACCAGCCTTAATGCCCGTGAGATTGGACTCAAAGTCGGGCAGAAACTGCCCTTGCCCCAATACCACATGCTGCCCTTTCGCCTCACCACCTGGAAAAGGCTTGCCCTCTTGATAGCCAATAAAATCCAGCACCACTTGGTCGCCCACGGCGGCAGCGCGTTCTACGGCCTCAAAGCGCACGCGTTGGCGACGTAGGATATCTAAGGTGCGCTCCACGTCAGCATCACCCACCACCGTTACAGGACGGCGAATGGCGGTGGTCGACACGTCGCCTACTTTTACCTCAGGGTACACCTCAAAAGTTGCGGTAAATTCAAACTGACCTTCGGTTGCCCCTTCGTTTTTAGCGTCAAAGCGTGGCAAGGTGGCTACACGCATTTTTTGCTCGCGCACGGCGTTGCCAAAGGTGTCCTGGGCCAAGTCGCTCAGGGCTTCTTGCTGTAATTGGCCAGAATATTGTTGTACCAACACATTCATGGGCACTTTACCGGGGCGAAACCCCTGCATACGGGCTGTTTTGGCGATTTTTTTAAGCCGTACACCCACTTCGGCCTGCACGGCTGCCAAAGGCACCGACAGTTGAATGACGCGTTCAAGACTGCTAGGTTGTGCTGTTTCCATTACCGTACCTTATATAAGCTTGCTAAATGGGAGGTCTAACCTTGCATTATACAAAAAATAGGGGATTTCGGGTAAGCTGACCGCACTCTGGCACTTTCAATGGCAATGACAGCTTCTTTAAACCACCCGATTCTCGAAACCCGCAACCTTTGCAAGGACTTTAAGGGATTTGCCGCCGTATCGGGCGTTAACCTTAAGGTGGCCCGTGGCACCATTCATGCCCTAATTGGTCCCAATGGCGCTGGAAAAACCACCTGCTTTAACCTGTTAACACAATTTTTAACGCCCTCCTCAGGGCAAATCTTCTTTAACGGCCAAGACATTACCGGAGAAAAGCCGGCCCATGTGGCGCGCCGCGGCATTGTGCGCTCTTTTCAAATCTCAGCTGTTTTTCCTCATCTTAGTGTATTAGAAAATGTACGTATTGCGCTGCAACGCCCGTTGGGCACCAGCTATCATTTCTGGCGTTCACAAAACTCCTTACACGGCCTTAATCATCAGGCCCTAGAATTGCTGGATCGCGTAGGGTTGGCCGCTTACGCCAAGCAGTTGGCGGTGGAGCTGCCCTACGGACGCAAGCGCGCCCTAGAGATTGCCACTACCTTGGCGCTTAACCCCAAACTCATGTTGTTGGATGAACCCACGCAAGGCATGGGACATGAAGACGTGGATCAGGTTATGGCCCTAATTAAAACGGTCGCCATCGAACGCACTGTATTAATGGTGGAGCACAATATGAAAGTAGTGGCGGGAATTTCCGATCGCATCACCGTATTGGCACGTGGCTCGGTATTAGCAGAAGGCACTTATGCCGAGGTGTCCTCCCATCCTGAGGTGATTACCGCTTACATGGGGCAGGAGGTCGCCGTATGAGTGACGGCACTTGCTTGCAGGTAGAAAACCTTCACGCCTATTACGATGAATCGCATATTCTGCATGGCGTTAACTTTTCTGTGCAACAAGGGGAATGCCTATCCTTATTAGGACGCAATGGTGCTGGACGCACCACCACCTTGCGTGCCATTTTGGGATTAACCAGCCGACGCACCGGTTCGATAAAGATTAATGGCGCAGAAACCATTGGCTGGCCGGCCCATCGTATCGCGCAGTTGGGCGTGGGGTATTGCCCTGAAGAGCGTGGGATTTACGCCTCGCTTAGTTGTGAAGAAAATTTACTCATGCCGCCTCAAGTAGGTGCTGAAGGCATGTCCGTGACAGAACTGTATGAGCTGTTCCCCAACCTCAAAGAGCGGCGCCATAGCCCGGGTATGCGTCTGTCCGGTGGCGAGCAACAAATGTTGGCTTTGGCGCGCATTCTGCGCACCGGTGCGCGGCTATTATTGCTGGATGAAATTTCTGAGGGGTTGGCTCCTGTCATTGTGCAACGACTGGCGGAAGTGATTCGTCTATTGAAAGAACGTGGGTACACCATCGTTTTGGTGGAACAGAACTTTAAATTTGCCGCTCCATTGGCGGATCGATTTGTGGTGATGGAACATGGACAAATATGCATGGACATAAATCAACAAGAGTTACCTGAAAAAATGAGCCGACTGAATCAATTGCTGGGTATTTGACCACCTACTGGAGAAGACTATTTATGAAAACAAAAAACACATCGCAACGTGCCCGTACCGTTATTGCCGCAGCCGCACTGGCCTTAATGTCCTCGCTGGCACAGGCCGAATTTTCAGATAATGTCGTGAAGATTGGCGTGCTTACCGATATGTCCGGTGCTTATTCCGATCTGGCAGGGCCCGGAGCGGTGCTGGCTGCCAACATGGCCGTGGAAGATTTTATTGCCAAAGAAAAACCCGCGTTTAAAATTGAAATCGTCAGCGCTGATCATCAGGACAAAGGGGATATTGCGGCCAATAAAGCACGGGAATGGTTTGACCGCGACAAGGTTGATGTAGTCACCGAATTGGTGAACAGCTCCACGGCTCTGGCAGTCATTAAAGTGGCTAAAGAAAAGAATCGCATTGCTTTGGTAACCGGCGCCGGATCTTCGCGCATTACCAATGAGGATTGTAATGATGTGACGGTGCATTGGGCCTACGACACTTACGCCACCGGCAATGGAACCGGTAAAGCCGTGGTGAAACAAGGGGGCAAGACCTGGTACTTTCTTACTGCCGACTATGCTTTCGGCCAGTCCCTAGAAAAGGACACCACAGCTGTGGTGTTGGCGAATGGCGGACAAGTGTTGGGTTCGGTAAGGCACCCCTTCCCCAGCACAGATCTCTCTTCTTACCTCTTAAAAGCACAAGCATCTGGCGCGCAAGTCATAGGTCTTGCCAACGCCGGGGCCGATACCATCAACGCCGTAAAGCAAGCCTCTGAGTTTGGTATTACGCCCGCACAGAAGCTGGCCGGCTTACTCATGTTCATTACCGATATTAACAGCCTGGGACTTAAAGCCACGCAGGGCATGTATCTGACAGAAGGGTTTTATTGGGACATGAATGAGGAAACGCGCGCTTGGTCCAAACGTTATTTTGATAAGCAGAAGAAAATGCCCACCATGGTACAAGCGGGTCTGTATTCCGCCATCACCCATTACTTGGAGGCGGTGAAAGCCGTCAACTCCGATGATACGCAAAAGGTCATGGCGCAAATGAAGAAAACACCCATTAATGATTTCTATGCCAAGGGCGGCAAAATTCGTGAGGATGGCCGCATGGTGCATGACATGTACCTTATGCAAGTGAAGGCCCCTGCCGAATCGCACTACCCATGGGACTTCTACACGGTGCGCGCCACCATTCCCGGTGCCGAGGCTTATGAACCCTTAAGCCAATCACGCTGCCCACTGATTAAAAAATGATCAGTGTTTTAGGCATGCCGCTGCCGGCGTTGCTCAGTCAGTTGGTACTGGGGTTGGTAAACGGCTCGTTCTATGCATTGCTAAGCTTGGGCCTGGCGGTGATCTTTGGCATGCTCAACATTATTAACTTTGCCCATGGGGCACTCTATATGATGGGCGCCTTCGCGGCTTGGATGCTGCTTACTTGGTTCGGTGTGGATTATTTTGGCGCGCTATTATTGAGCCCATTGCTGGTGGGGGCTTTGGGGTTGGTCATTGAGCGCACCATGCTGCGACGCCTATATCGCATCGATCACCTATACGGTCTTTTGCTCACCTTTGGTCTGGCCTTAATTTTTGAAGGCTTGTTTCGCGATCAGTTTGGGGTGAGTGGCGAAACCTATGAAGTACCTCAAGTACTTACCGGGGCGGTTAATTTGGGGTTCATGGTGCTGCCCAAATATCGCGTGTGGGTGGTGGCGGTATCATTAACCGTATGCTTCCTCACGTGGTTCGTCATTGAAAAAACGCGTTTGGGTTCCTATCTGCGCGCTGCCACTGAAAACCCCAAACTCACACAAGCCTTCGGCGTTAATGTTCCGCGCATGGTGATGTTGACCTACGGCTTTGGTGCCGCCTTAGCGGGCTTAGCCGGCGTTATGGCGGCCCCGATCTTTCAAGTAAGCCCCTTGATGGGCTCCAACTTAATCATTGTGGTGTTTGCCGTGGTGGTGATCGGCGGCATGGGTTCCATCTCAGGCGCTATTTTTACGGGCTTAGGTCTGGGCGTGATTGAGGGCATGGCCAAAGTGTTCTACCCCGAGGCTTCCGCCACCGTGGTATTTGTCATCATGGCTGTTGTGCTCATTCTACGCCCCGCGGGACTATTTGGACGCGAATCTTCATGAACCGCCGCGCCTTATGGATGCTGTTACTGATTGCCTTGGGGATTGCAGCCCCCACCCTGTTCTACCCCGTTCTGCTCATGAAGATTCTCTGTTTTGCTATTTTTGCCAGCGCCTTTAATTTACTGCTGGGGTATACCGGTTTGCTCTCTTTTGGTCACGCCGCTTTCTTTGGCGGAGCGGCTTATGTGGCGGGTTATTTAATAAAGGATATGGCGCTGCCCCCTCTGGTGGCTATTTTAGGGGGCACATTAGCGGCCGCATTCATGGGCGGGTTGGTGGGTCTACTGGCCATTCGTCGTCAAGGCATTTACTTTGCCATGATTACCTTGGCCATGGCGCAAATGGTTTATTTTGTTTGTCTACAATTGCCGCAAACGGGGGGCGAAGATGGCCTGCAAGGTGTACCGCGTGGCAGCATCGTGGGGTTAGACTTAAACAATGATTTAACGCTCTATTACGTTATTTTAATTTTCTTCATAGCCGTATTTGCACTCATTTACCGCACCATTCATTCCCCTTTTGGCCAAATACTAAAAGCCATTCGAGAAAACGAACCACGTGCCATCTCCTTGGGTTATGACGTGGCTCGCTATAAATTATTGGCCTTTGTGTTGTCATCAGGCTTGGCCGGATTGGCCGGCGCCCTTAAGGTGTTGGTGTTTAAATTTGCCACCCTCACCGACGCTCATTGGCACACCTCCGGTGAAGTGGTGCTGATGACCATTCTGGGCGGTATTGGCACCGTGTTTGGTCCCGCTGTAGGCGCAACCATTATCGTCACCCTCGAGAGTCAGTTGGCCGATAAGGCGGGCTCCTTAGTCACTGTCATTATGGGTTTTATCTTCGTGCTGTGCGTATTAATGTTCCGTAAAGGTATTGTGGGTGAATTGCTAGAACTGCTAAAAGGGGTCAGACCCCACTAGGGGTCTGACCCCAACGTGACCCCAGCGTGCGCAATAAGCGAGTAGCATGGAAGGCTCAAGAGTTATGCGAGAGCTGCAATGCATCTATCCTTTCATGGTGCCAACCAAGAAGTCACCGGGTCTTGCCACCTCCTGCATTGCGCCGGCAAAAATATCCTCATTGATTGCGGTCTGTATCAAGGTGAGTATGAATTAGACAAGCAGAACTCGGGTCCCTTTGGTTTTGAAGCGCCTTCCATTGATTTCGTTATTCTCACCCACGCCCATTTAGACCATTGCGGTCGATTGCCTTTGTTGGTGCGGCGCGGCTTTCAAGGGGAGATCATTACCACTGCAGCCACACGAGAACTAACCCGTATTGTGTTGCTGGATTCGGCCCACTTACAAGAAGAAGAATCGCGCTACCAAGCGCGCAGGAACGCCCGTCACGGAAAACATCCACTATCAGCCCCACTCTACAGCACGTTAGATGCCCTTAACTGCCTGGATGCCTTCGGGCGCACGGCACAGTACAACCAACCGCTTGAAATTTCACCGGGTATAACGGCTACGTTTTATAATGCGGGTCATATTTTGGGCTCCGCCAGCATCTTGTTTAATCTTGAAGAAGGCGCTGTCAAAAAGAGTGTGGTGTTTTCAGGGGATATTGGCAACTCGGGCAGTCAAATTATGCGCGACCCCGCCCCGCCAGCGCATGCCGATGTGGTGATCATGGAAACCACCTATGGCGATAGACTGCACCGCAGCCCCACAGAATCTATGGCGGAATTGCATGAGGCCATTAACACCACCTTGGCGCGCGGCGGCAATGTGGTTATTCCCACCTTCGCCCTTGAGCGCACGCAAGAACTACTCTTCATCTTGCGCGAAGGCTGTGACAGTCAACTATTACCACAAAATATGCCGGTATTTCTCGATTCACCCATGGCCATCTCCGCCACCGAAGTATTTCAACATCACCCCGAATGCTACAGTGAAGCCACAGCAACATTATTCGGCACTGATCACGACCCCTTCACAATGAAGGGGTTTCATGCTACGCGTGAAACAGCAGACAGCATGGCTATCAATCAGATCGTAGGAGGCGCGGTTATTATGGCGGGGTCAGGAATGTGTACCGGGGGGCGCATCCGCCACCACCTCAAGCATAATTTATGGCGCGAAGAGTGCAGCATTGTTTTTGTTGGTTTTTCAGCAAAAGGCACCTTGGGGCGACGCATCATTGATGGGGCCACATCGGTAAATATTTTTGGTGATGACATTGCGGTGCGCGCCCAAATCCACACCATTAACGGTTTTTCAGCACACGCCGATCGCGATCACTTGCTGGCCTGGCAACGGGCCATCAGTCCTGATTTAACCGTACTGGTGCACGGCGAATCCGCTGCCATGGAATCCTTTGCCAAAACCTTATCACCTTCGCGCGTGAAAATGCCGCACCATGGACAAACCATAACGCTATGAAACTAGGGGGTAAAACTAGGGGTCAGACCCCGCATGGGGTCTGACCCCTAGTTTTACCCCCCTAGTTTTACCCCCGAGTTTTGTTTGCGCTGGAATATGGTACTGTTATCCATACTTATTCAATAATTGATGTAAAACCTTACATTATGAGCTTAGCCGCTGGTATAGAACTCTCATTTATTAA
>Ga0316230_1003567_pt1 | contig 12097 bp, 8 predicted proteins | sample TBH18025metaG_FD_206004 | JGI IMG/M metagenome (GOLD analysis project Ga0316230, IMG submission 206004) | Freshwater microbial communities from Trout Bog Lake, Wisconsin, USA - TBH18025 | ecosystem: Environmental > Aquatic > Freshwater > Lake > Hypolimnion/Profundal zone | place: USA: Wisconsin...
CGCACTCGTCGTCGTTCCTCCTCGCCGTATCTCTCCATTGATATGCCTCGTCGTCGCTCCTTGATTGCAGGCGAAAGATGCATCGTCGCGGGGCCATTGGGTTCTGAGATAGATTCTAAATGCCCATACCATCGCGCGTTGGCTTCGGGGTGTGTTAGACACTGATGCCATCCCCTGTGGAGTTGGTACGCCGTTTGCTGCCTCCCCATCTCGCCAGCGCCACCGTGTGCGTTTTTTGTGAGCACCATATCGGCGTAAAAACCCGGACGAGCGTATGTTGCGTGAATGTTATAATAGCTCGTTTAGAGGATATTGTCTTGCCGTCGTGTCCGTCATTTTGGCCCTTCTGCTGCGACTCGCGCTAGTGCGATTATTTGGTGAACTCCCGACATACATAACCTTTTATCCCGCTGTAATGTTCACCGGCCTCGTCGGCGGCTTCTGGCCGGGCGTGTCAGCCACCGCCCTCGCTACGGTCGCGGCAGACTACTGGGCCATAGCGCCACTGCACAGTCTTGCCGTCACCAGCACCGCCGACGTTATCGGCCTCATCCTTTTCTGTCTCATGGGACTGTTCATGAGTTACGTCGCCCACCGCAACCGTCGCAACAAACGGGATGCGGAATTCCTCAAGATACAGGCCATGAGGGCTGCCGCCATAGAGTCCTCCGCCGATGCCATCATCGGCGAATCCCTCGACGGGACGATCCTCAGTTGGAATGTCGGCGCCGAACGTCTCTTCGGATACACCGCCGCCGAGGCTGTCGGCCGCTCCGTCTCCCTACTGATGCCCGAAAGCAACTTTCCCGCACTCGCCGAGCATCTCTCTGAGTTGCTGACAGGCAAAACCATTCGGGGCCGCGAGGTCGAGCGCCTCCGCCAGGACGGCTCCCGCGTCCATGTCGCCATTGTCATAGCGCCAGTCAGGGACGACGCCGGCCGCGTCATCGGCGTGACCAAAATCGCCCACGACATCTCCGACGTCAAACGCATCCAGGAGGACCTCAAGGCCGCCCTCCGCTCCGCTGAGGCTGCCCAGACCGCCGCCCAGCAGGCCAACCAGGCCAAGGATTATTTCCTCGCCATCCTCAGTCACGAGCTCCGCACTCCTCTCACCCCCGTACTCACTCTCGCCACGATGCTGAAACGGGATAAGCATTTGCCCCCCGAATACCGCCATGACGTCGAGATGATCCTCCGCAACTCCCAACTCGAGGCCCGCCTTATCGATGATCTTCTCGACGTCACCCGTATCGTACGCGGCAAGCTCGAACTCGACCTCCGCGCAACGCCGCTCTGCCAGATCATCCATGGCGCCGTTGAGATCTGTACCCCCGACATCGAGGCCCGCCGCATCCATTTCGGCGTCGATATCGGCCCCGATGCTCCCTATGTGATTCGTGCCGACTCGGCGCGCCTCCAGCAGGTCTTCTGGAACCTGATCCGCAACTCCATCAAATTCACGCCCCAGGGCGGTTGCATAGGAATACGCTGCCGCGCCAATTCCCACGGCTCCGTCATCGCCGAGGTCACCGACAGCGGCCAGGGCATTGACCCCGGGCTCCTGCCCCACATTTTCAACGCTTTCGAGCAGGGCGGCCGCCAGACCACCCGTAAGTTCGGCGGCATGGGCCTCGGCCTCACCATCTGCAAAGGAGTTGTCGAACAACACGGCGGCAAGATCGAGGCCCACAGTGACGGCCAGGGCAAAGGCGCCACTTTCCGCATCACCCTTCCCCTCCTTGTCAACGCCGCCGCCGAACAACCACCGGGCGACCGCCCGACTGCCTCCAACCGCTCAACCACGACACCGCGACAAGCCATCTTGCTGGTCGAGGACCACGGCGATACCGCCAAGATCATGGTCCGGCTTCTCCATATGAATGGCCATCACGTTGAGACCGCCGGCGACGTCGCCACCGCCTTGAAACTCGCTTCCTCCCGGCGTTTCCATCTCCTCATCAGCGACCTGGGCCTCCCTGACGGCAGTGGCGTGGATCTGATCCGCGCTCTCCGGCAGCAAGGCCACGAGATGCCTGCCATCGCCATCTCAGGCTACGGTCAGGAGCAGGACATCCAATTCACCAGCGCGGCTGGCTTCGCCGCCCACCTCACCAAACCCGTCGATGTCGACCACCTCTACGACACCATCGCCGCCTTGGCCGCCGCCCAGATCCAGGTCGCTGGCGTGACACATCCCCGGTTGTAGCCATTACAACCCAAGTTGTGGATATCAACTCGTCCCGGGCTTTCTCCAAGGCCCGCTGGAAGCGGGCTGGGTCCATCGTGTCCTGCCGGTGAATGACGTGGAACAAATTCCGCAGCCCCTCCAGTACCCGTTGCCCGTAGTTTCGCGTCACTGCGTCCGGCAGGGTGGTCAGGAATTTCACGTCGCGGATGAGGTGGGCCAGACAAAACTGTATGGCCACATGGAAGTCTCCCATGTACTTGCGGTAGGCCGAGAAGTAGTCACAGCCCAGAACCCCCTCGAACTCCCGGCCCAGCACCTCGATCAAGACCTCCGAACCTCGCGAGGCGTCGATCTTGAATAAGGTGTACAACTCTGCCCGGAAGCACCAGGTCCACAAGGGCTTGCCCTTCTCCTTGTGTCCGGTCTCGTCCACGTTCAGATGGGCTTCGCCCGGCAAGATCGCCAGCAGTTGCTGGTAGGCACAATCCATTGCCGCCGTGGCCTTATTGGTCAGATTTACCAGTTGTCCCCGCGAGATCGTGATTTTCAGCACGTCGCGGAAGAACCTGCGGATCGTAGAGAACGAGGCATGGCACACCCCTTTGAGATAGGCGGCCAGGGCGGTCAACTCCGGCCCGATCAGCCCGCTCCGCTCCACCTGCGGCGGCATGGGGGCATAGTGGACCCTGCCGCAACGCCGGCAGTAGCAAGCCACGGCCCGATGTTCCACTACCTCGACGGGCCGCGGCAGCAGTTCGACTTGCTGCAGGACCTGCACCGGCACCGTAGCTGGCTGGACCTTACCGCCACAAATGGGGCACTCTGTCAGTTGGTAGGTATCCACCCGATCAATCTGCTCGGAGGCGAAGGGTTGACGCAGGTGACGGGGATGGCCCTCCTGGCCGCCGATGTGGCCTTTGCCGCCTCCAGGGCCCGGTGGCTTGGGCGGCTTGACGATGTCACTGGATGGCGGTTTGGAGGAATTGGAAGAGTTCTTCAAGAGACGAGCCACCTGAGCGGTTAGTTCTGCGACTTTCTGCTCCAACTCTGCGATGCGTTGCTGGTAGGCTTGTTCGGTGCGGGCGTCCATGCGGTTGAGTGATCCGACAGGACACTTATCGGACTGACAGCACGGAAACCTACAGTCATCGTGATCGCTGTTTAAGGAGGAATTCCCTTGCAGTATGCAAGGACCGACGTACACTGCTTCGGCGTCAGGCTTGCGAAAAGTCTGAACGGCTAAGGGCCGGGCCGTGAACGGCTACGTTATTTGTTAGGCATACTCGCCACCTCTTACGGATACCATGCGCCATGACTCAAACAACCTACCCCACCCCCGACGCCGCGACACCCGTCCCCGCGTCTCCCTCCTCCACGCCCCACGACCCGCCGCCCACCGCCCCCTAACCCATCCTCGATCGTGAAACCGACCTCGCCGACGATTTGTTCATCGATTTCTGCGACTCCGCACTTCCCCAACCCATCCAATGGCTCTGGCCTTCCTGGATTCCTTACGGGAAACTCACCATCCTCGCCGGAGAATTCGGCGTCGGCAAAAGCACCCTCGCCCTCAACATCGCCGCCCTACTTGCCAGCCACGCCACCTGGCCAGACCATCCCGACTACACCGGCGCACCGCCCTCTACCTTGGAAAATGCGCCCAACTCTGCAAAGTCTGCATAAGAATCTATCTCAGAACCCAATGGCCCACCTGCTTCGTTGTCAGACCTCAACGTATCGTCCACTGTCAGATACGCTTCGATCCTCCGCCTCGCATCTGGGCCATTCCCGACCCATCGCGGAGTCATTGGGTTCTGAGATAGATTCTAAGTCTGAGAAATCACCTCAAAAACGCCACTTCGTATCAACCAATTGCCTGAATATGGGAGACATAGGAAACCTGGAAAAAAACGCAACCACGATGCCACCGCATCACCAGGGAGGTGGCAATTGCCCTGCATTATTGTATGCTCTCACGAGCATGGTCAACTTGACCCGCCATACCCCCATACTACTACGGAGAAGGACCTATGAAATTTGATACCGGCAATACGGCTTTCATGCTGGTCGCCACCAGCCTGGTCATGCTCATGACCCCGGGCTTGGCTTTCTTTTACGGGGGACTGGTGGGACGCAAAAACGTCCTCGCCATCATGATCCAGAGCTTCGTATCCATGGGCGTGACCACAGTCATCTGGTTCGCTTTTGGCTATTCCCTCTGCTTCAGCGGCGGCGAAGGCCAGGTAATCGGCAACCTGCACATGGCCTTCCTCCGCAACATCCACCCCATGGATGCCTATAGCGGATCAGTGACCATCCCCCTTCTGGTGTTCATCGCTTACCAGATGATGTTCGCGCAAATCACCCCCGCCCTTATCACCGGAGCATTTGCCAACCGCGTCCAGTTCAAAGCTTACCTGGTGTTCCTGGTTATGTGGCTGACGTTCGTGTATTTCCCGCTGGTACACATGGTCTGGGGCAACGGACTGCTGGCCCAATGGGGCGTGTTGGACTTCGCCGGAGGAATCGTCGTGCATGCCTCGGCGGGATTCGCCGCCCTGGCCTCGGTGCTGTTCGTGGGCCGGCGGCGTACGCTCGAGCACGGCCCCCACTCCATTCCGCTGGTGGCGCTGGGAACGGGACTGCTGTGGTTTGGCTGGTATGGCTTCAACGCCGGCAGCCAACTGCGCGTCGATTCGGTGACCGGACTGGCTTTCCTGAACACCGACGTCGCGGCGTCGTTCGCCGCCATCGTGTGGCTGATCCTGGCCTGGATCTTCGAGAAAAAACCCAAGTTTTTGGGACTGCTTACCGGCTCGATCGCCGGGCTGGCGGCCGTGACGCCCGCCGCCGGATATATCAGCACGACCAACGCGGCCCTGATCGGAATCGTGGCCAGCGTAATCTGCTACTGCGCCATCAACCTCAAGAATCGCCTGCATTGGGATGACGCCCTGGACGTCTGGGGCGTTCACGGCGTGGGCGGATGCCTGGGGGTGGTCTGCCTGGGCATGTTCGCCAACAAAGCCTTCAACTCGGACGGCGCCGACGGTCTTTTGCTCGGTGGCGTTTCCTTCTTCTTCAAGGAAGTGGCGGCCATGGCCGGAGCGGCAATATATGCCTTCCTGTTTACCTACGCGATGTTGTGGCTGATCAACCGGGTAACCCTGGTTAATGTCTCCTCCGCCGAGGAAGAGCAGGGCCTCGATGAGGCCCTGCATGGCGAACTGGCCTATGGATGAATAGCCCAGGCCTGTAAAGACCATCCCCAGCCCTCACCCTTGCCATGCCCGCAATGCCCAGGCGTGGGAAACCCGGCGTGGATGGGCGTAGGATGTGGGGAAATGGACGCCATCCAGCCTAAGACCAATACCGATGCGGAGCGGCAACGACCCCCGGCGCGTGCGGCGTTGGAGATCGTGGGGATGGACTGCGCCAGTTGCGTGGCACATGTGGAGAACGCGGCGCGCAAAGTCAAAGGAGTGCTGGGATGCCGGACGAGTCTGGCCCGGGGACGAGCCATCGTGCAATATGATCCGGCCCTCACCAGCCCGTCGCAAGTGGCCAAGGCCATAACCGCCGCCGGGTATAAGACGCTGGAAGAAAAGGAGGCGGGCGAACAAGGGGAAGAGGCAAGAATGCTCCGGCGTCGGAAAGAGGCGCGGGTGTGGCTGGGGCGGGCGGCGCTGGGAATAACCCTGTGGCTGCCATTGGAAATCATCCACTGGATACTGCGGGCCAGAGGCGGGCATGGAGGACATGAGGCCATGAACTGGGTGGCGCTGGGGACCAGCACGATGGCCATGGTGTTGGTCGCATGGGGATTTTACGCATCGGCGTTCAAGGCGCTGCGCCGTGGAACCAGCAATATGGACACGCTCATCGCCATGGGGGCCGGCGTGGCCTATGGCTATAGCCTGACGGCGTTTATGGGATACATCATGGGATGGTGGCAAGAGCTGCCCGAGGTGTACTTCATGGAAGCCACGGGGCTGCTGGCCATCATAAGCACGGGACATTGGCTGGAATCACGGGCCCGGGACGCCGCCGGGTCGGCCATACATGGGTTGCTGCAACTGGCGCCGACCTCGGCGCTGAGACTCGATGCCGCTGGACAGGGGCAACCGGTAGCCCTGGCCGACCTGGAAATCGGAGATCGGGTACTGGTGCGGCCCGGGGACAGAGTGCCGATTGATGGCGTGGTCATGGAAGGCGCATCGCAGGTTGATGAATCGATGATCACCGGAGAAGGAATGCCGGCGCAGCGGACCCGCGGCGACCAGGTCATCGGCGGGACGCAAAACCACGATGGCCGACTGATCATCCGGGCAACGAAGGTGGGTAGCCAGACGGCCCTGGCCCAAATCGTGGAACTGGTGGAAACGGCGCAGTCGAGCAAGCCGCCGGTGCAACGACTGGCCGACCGCATCGCCGCGGTGTTCGTGCCGGCGGTGCTGGCAGTGGCCCTGCTGACAGGGGCGGGATGGTACTTTTATGGACGGGGGGCGGGGTGGGATGCGGCGCGGGTATGGGGGACGCTGGCCCAGAATGTATGTAGCGTGCTTATCATCGCCTGCCCGTGCGCCCTGGGACTGGCCTTGCCGGCGGCTATCATGGTGGGTACCGGACGGGGAGCCAGACGGGGAATACTCATACGGGACCTCGATGCCTTGCAGAAGGCCCAGCATGTCAAAGTGGTGGTCTTGGACAAGACGGGGACGATAACGCGCGGAAAACCCGCGGTGGCGAGGATCGTGCCCACGGCCGCAATAGGCGCCGACGAAATGCTGCGCCTGGCGGCAAGCGTGGAGCAGTACAGCGAACACCCACTGGCCAAAGCGATTGTGAACGCGGCGGAGGCGCGGGGGCTGGAATTGGCGTCGCCGGAAAGTTTCCATAGCGAGGCGGGAATGGGAGTGGCGGCGGAAATTATGGGGGCAACAATATGGGTGGGACAGGTGGTCGCAGCAGCGCCCCCACCGCTACCCTCGCTGGAAACGCCGGAACCGAAGGACAGCGGGGAAACGGTTGTACATGTGACCAGGCAGTCGGCCCAGGGGATCGAGATGCTGGGGAAAATCATGCTGGCGGATGAGCTAAAGGAGGATTCGGCGGCGGCCATAAGACAGTTGCATGAAATGGGATTGCAAACGGTACTGCTGACGGGAGACCAGGCCCGAGCGGCAAACGCCGTGGCCAGGATGGTTGGCATCGAGCAGGTGGTGGCGGGAGTCAAACCAGCTCAGAAGGCCGCGTTGATCGCGCGGTTGCAGGCCGGCATGGATGCTGCGCCGGCGGCACGCGCTACCGGCTCCGGCGGCACGGGGGCCAAACCGCCCAGATCGAAGACGGTGGCTATGGTCGGGGACGGGATCAATGATGCGCCGGCGCTGGCCCAGGCGGACCTGGGCATCGCGGTTGGTTCAGGATCGGACATAGCCAAGGAGACAGGGAGCATCGTGCTGGTTAGCAACAGCCTTATGGGTGTCGCCGTGGCCATACGGCTGTCATGGGCAACGATGCGGATAATAAAACAGAACCTGTTTCTGGCGTTCATCTATAACGTGCTGGCCATACCACTGGCGGCCATGGGATGCCTCAATCCACTGCTGGCGGCGGCGGCGATGGGGCTGTCGGATATATGTGTAATCGGCAATTCTCTGAGGCTGAGGTGGGTACGCGTGGATTGAGAATATACCGCACGAAAACAAACCGAAATCGGCGGAGGAAAATGTTCGCGCCCGCCACTTGACTCCGCCCCCCGGGGTCGCTTCAATACCGCCGCCTTGATCACCTGATGGATGATTTTCAGAAACAGAAGCATTTGGCGATTGACAGATACCGTCTTTGCGAGTTTCATACGCGCCGGCAATGATCGCCAACCGGACCGTGACGGAAATTTCGGCCGGCCCGGCCGGCAACGCAGTACCATCTAGTCTCTTACGGGAACGCATCATGACAACTTCACAACACCACAATCGTATCGCCGCCCTGCTGCAAAACCAACCCGCGACCAAAGCCACAACCGGAACCACGGAGTTGTCGGCCAGCCTCCCCATGGATGTCATGGAGACTCTGGGCCTGAGGCCGGCGTTGCTCCTGGCGGACCTCTTGCTGACGGGAAACCGCCGATCGGGCCTGGATGAGCAACTGGGCGCTAGCGTGCTGGGCGCCAAACGCAAACCCCGCGATGAGGATGAGGAAGAAGAGAAAAAGAAGGAAAAGGGGAAGACCGACAGCGATGAGACGGACGAAGAAAAGACTGATGAGGATGAGGAGGTGGCTTTCGACGATGACGAGGAGGAGGAACTGGACGAGGAAGAAGAAGAGTTCGAAGAAGACGATGAGGAAGACGAGGAAGACGACGACGAATTCGACAGCCCCGACGACGATGAGGAAGAGGAAGAAGAGGACGAGGACGACGAGGAGGAAGAGGAAGAAGAGGACGAAGACGAAGACGACGACTACGACGACGACGATGAAGATGACGACAGCGACGAGGACTTTGAGTAGGCGCTCTCCTGCCGCAATCAGAAGATCATGACACACGGCAGCGGCGGGAGGCGAGAAGACCGAAGAGGCCGATCCCCAGTAGGCACAGACTGCCGGGTTCGGGAGCGGGGGTCAATATAAAGCCAATCTGATTGGAATCGGTATCCAAACCGTAGCCGACGATCTGCCCGACGTCGTTGATGCCTTGGGCATTCTGCAGAGTAATGAGACCGTAGAGCGGATCTTTAGGGGAAATCATGGTATTCAGGTCCACCAGGGCGCCGCTGCCTTCGTAAATGAATGCGCTGAGGCTGTTTTCATCGTCTACGGCTTCGCCGACAACCCAGCCGTAAGGATCGATGGCGTTGCCATAAGTAGTGACGTTGGACCCGGGCAGTGTAGTGGTGCCGCCGGGGAGTGTTCCCAGGTCATGCATGACGCCGCCGGTATAGAGAAAAGCGTCCGTGCCGGTGAGGGTGTCGGCAGAACCGGTGATCTGATCGCTGTTGTTTATAGCGTTGGCGGCGCTGCTGGCCCCGCCCAGCGTGCCAAGATCGGACATCACGCCATTCTTGTAGAGAAAAGCGTGGGAGTCGCCCGAGGCGGTAGTCGATTGCCCAACCACATGGCCGGCATTGTTGATGGCAGTGGCATAGCCCACAGCAGTGGGAGTGCCCGCCAGGCTTCCCAGGTCGGTCGGCGTGCCGTAAGAGGAGGGATTGTACAGAACGGGGCGGCCAACACTGTCAGTGATGGTGGTGTATCCAGCCACCTGACCGCTGTCATTGATGGAGGTAGCCACGCCGCCATCGGCACCGGAGGCCAAACCCAGCGGTTGCATGCCACCGCCAGCATTGTAGACGAAGGGAGCATTATTGCCGAAGCCGCCCTGGCCGCTGCTTCCTACGACATAAGCGGAATTGTTGATGCCATTGGGCGTGGAGTCGGTAGCGCCAGTGAGGGTGCCCAGATCGTTGAGGACGCCGCCAGTATACAGGAAGGCGTGGTTGTGGTTGGCGGAATCGGTTCCCTGCACGGCCACCTGGCCGCTATCGTTGATGGACATACCGGAGCCATAGGTGTCGCCGGCGGGAAGTTGGAAAACGGTGACCTTGTAGAGAAGCTGGGCGCGGGCAGGACTGGCGAGAACAACCGGGAGAATGAGGGCCATAGCCGCCAGCCCGCAGGCACTATTGGCCATAGGGATGATCCAGCGCAGAAGGCCAGAGGTATTGCGTGCCATATATTCTCTCCCGAACCGTAAGAATCAGCCACGAATGGCCTGCCAAATGCCGAGCATCGAAATGGCCCAACCAGTTCATCGCCTTGGCTCTGACATGTCACCAGAAAATTACCAAGGCTAAGATGCCGTACAGGTGACAAAAGGGACGCAGGCAGCCTCCCGCATTGTCCACTGAACTTCGGCAATATAACCGTGGCCATGCCGGATTGTAAACAGGAAGTTACCGTTCAGCGTATTTCCCATGCGCTCTTTCCCATCCTCCATTCTTCCCTTACCCTACCTTGCCTATGAAAGTCGTCCGCACTATAGCCGAGTGTCGCCAGGAGCGCCGCAAACACCAGCGGCTGGCCCTGGTTCCCACCATGGGCGCGCTGCACGCTGGGCACATGTCATTGATCGAGGCCGCCAAGACCCACGCCATTTCCGTGGCGGTGAGCATTTTCGTCAATCCCACGCAATTCGGGCCGCATGAGGACTACGGCCGCTATCCCCGGCCCATCGAAGACGATTTAAAGCGTTGCCGCGAGGCGGGCGTGGATTTCGCGTTCGTTCCTTCGGCAGAGGAGATGTACGCACCCGGCAGCGCCGACATTGTTGTCGATCTGCCCGGCCTCAGCAGCGTGCTGGAGGGCAAGCACCGCCCCGGTCATTTCAAGGGCGTCTGCCAAATCGTCGCCAAGCTGTTCAATATCATTCAGCCCAGCGCCGCCTGTTTCGGACAAAAGGATTTCCAGCAGCTTCGCATCCTCAGCGCCATGGTCGAGGCCCTCAACTGGCCCATCGAGATCGTCGCCTGTCCAACCTTGCGCGACCCCGACGGCCTGGCTCTGAGCAGCCGCAACCAATACCTTTCGTCCGATGAACGGCAGCGGGCCCTGGCGATCATCCGGGGACTTACGGCGGCCCAGAAGGAGATCGCCGCCGGCGTCCTTCAGACCAACCGCCTGATCACCACTATTCAGAAACCGCTTCTGGAAAACCGTCTGAACATTGACTACGTGGCGGCGGTTGATGCCCGGACCCTCAAACACGTCGATCGCGTCACCAGCCCTACAGTCCTGGCCGTCGCCGCCGGCGTCGGCCTGACGCGTCTGATCGACAATATCCTGGTAAGTCCCCTATAATTCTCCTGGTTATGCTGGCCTGACATGTGGCAAGAACTTTTTTCCATCCCTGTTCCCCATTTCCTGCAGACCCTTCTGCATTTGGGTCCCAGCGTGGCCATTTACGGCTATGGCTTGATGCTGGTGATCGGGTTCTTTGCGGGAATGGAACTGGCTAAGTTCCTGGCCCGCCGGGCCGGGCTCAATCCCGAGATTTTCGTCAACGCCGCCCTGCTGGCCTTGTTCAGCGGCATCGTAGGCGCCCGGACTTCCCACGTAATCGAAAACTTGGCCGATTACATGCGTATCCCCGACCTGGGTGATCGCCTCTGGGCCATGGTCAATGTGCGTTCAGGTGGCCTGACCTACTATGGCGGCGTCCTTCTAGCCACCCCCACACTGATTCTCTACGGCCTATGGAAACGGGTCCCGGTGCGTATCGGCATGGACATCATAGCCCCCTGCCTGATGATCGGCCTGGGCTTCGGGCGTATCGGCTGTTACCTGAACGGCTGTTGTTATGGAGCCCCGTGCAATCTTCCCTGGGCGGTGCAGTTTCCCTATCACTCTGATGCCTACATCGAACAATGGGATAATAACAGATTAAAACCGCCCCCCGAGTTGCTTCAGCAGGACCGTTCCGGCCGCGTCCAACTCCTTCCGGCGGATCAGGCCAGGGTCCTGGCCCGTCTGCGCGGCATCACTCTGCCGCGTGCCCTGCCCGTTCATCCTGCCCAGCTTTACAGTTCCTTCACCGCCTTTCTGTTGGCGCTGCTGCTCTTGGCCTGGTACACCCTCCCTCACGCTCCCGGTCGGGTCTTTGCCCTCATGTGTCTGCTGGAGGGCACTGCACGCTACCTCCTGGAGATGCTGCGCGCCGAACCCAACATTTGGGGCACCCACATGAGTCTCGGCATGGTCACCGGCGCCTTCGTGGCCACCGCCGGCCTGGTGCTCTGGTTCGTATTCCGCGGGCCAATTGTTCTTGACAACCGTCCCCCGTCCGCGTAAACCATAACTACCGTAAAGCACGGGCGGTTAGCTCAGTTGGCTAGAGTACCAGCATGA
>Ga0316230_1003570_pt1 | contig 12094 bp, 16 predicted proteins | sample TBH18025metaG_FD_206004 | JGI IMG/M metagenome (GOLD analysis project Ga0316230, IMG submission 206004) | Freshwater microbial communities from Trout Bog Lake, Wisconsin, USA - TBH18025 | ecosystem: Environmental > Aquatic > Freshwater > Lake > Hypolimnion/Profundal zone | place: USA: Wisconsin...
TGTTCCGTCCTTGCGCTCAAACTCTTTGACTTCAATGCGACCACTTACAAGAACTCCTGAGCCCTTTGAAAGTGATGCGTGAATGTTCTCGGCAGTCTTACCAAAAGCAATTACGTCGTAGAAACTTGTGGTTTCCTTTTCCTTGACACGGCGAGTTGAAGCAAGTCCAAATCGAACACGGGCCAAGCCACTGTCTCCGAACTTCAATTCTGGGTCACGGGTTAGGTTCCCGCTAACGGTAACTGTTGAATTCATTTGTATCTCCTAATTGTTTTGTAGCGATTGTAGGTGTGTAATAACGGTCTTGGCTTCCTCGAAAGTCAGGCTCTCCAACTTGTCAACCTTGTGACCTGTCAAATGGTCAAGCGTGTCGTACATAGTTGCGTCGTCCCAACCAAGAGATGTGTGAGCAATTGCCCAAATCATCTTGCACATCTTCTCGGTAGCCATGTTGGTTGATGGCTTACCAGCCGCCTTTGCAACTGAGTTGCCAAGATTGTTGTTCTGTGCTGGTGCTGAGGACTGTGTTGCCTTTGGGTGAGACTGAGACGCGGTGTTGCCATCGTCGTCTTCGTCTGCAACCAAGCCAAGAACTGACATGTAAGAATAGCGACGAGCATAGGTTACGGCTGACCCCTGACCCTGAGGCGTAATTACATTGTTCTTGTCAGGTACAAGGTGCAGAAGCATGTCCTGAGAAATGAACTGACCTGATGTGTGCATGAGATACGTCGTGAGAATGTCACGACCCTCGTGGTCAATACCAATAAACTGACTGACGGAAAGACCGTTCTTAGTAATGATTGGATTGGCTACTGCCACAACGTCTGGCAATGCGGCGTACTTAGACTTAAAAAACGGGTTATCCGAAGTCTTGGGGATTGCAGAAAACTCACTCTGCGCTGCAACAAGTGCGGTAACCAACTCATTGATTTCACTGCTCTTCATTTTTACTTCCTTTCGTTAGCGTCTTATTTGAGACTAATACAAGTATAGCACAACTACCGCTACTTGTCAAGTTCACTATTTTCTTTTCTAGTTTGAATCAAACGAAGATTACTGGAACTGTAGACCCTTGAATCTGAAGTGTAATACCTGTAATCGCCATTTTCGTAAATGGTAATTGCGTCAATACGAAAAACAGCCCTTGATGGCAAATGTTCAACAATGTCGCCTGGCCAAAATGAAATTGATAAATTTTCAATCATTACTTGACCGCTCGCAAAGTTCGTGAACCTGGGCGAACCTTCTTGAATTGCTCAAAGATTTCAGGTGCTTCCTTCTTCAAGCGGTCTGTGTCAAGGGATTCTACGTCCTTACTGGCCTTGTAAGAAAGAATTGCCTTGCCGTCAACGGTTGCAAATTCAGCGTTGCCAACAATCTCAAGAATCTGAGCACGCAAAGCCTTGCGCTTAGTGTCCGCTTCGTCCGCTTCCTGCTTCGCTTGGGAAAAGGCTTCCCACAGTTGACCCAGTTCTGCGCCACCCTCGACGCCCTTTCCTTCTTCGTGGCGGGGATAACGCTTCTGTTGCGCTGATTCAGTTGCTTCTGAACCATCAGTCTCAGGTGCTACGCCAAACTGAACGCAGTCCCAGAACTGTTGCTCTGCAATTACCATGTTCTCGGCAATGTTTTCGTCCCATGTCATCTCACGAACCTGAAGTCCGGAACCGCCAACCAATGCCGCAAAAGTAATAGAATTCCATCCGGTGACAACTCCGTAGTGGTATCCCTGAAGCATGTAACTCTCAGGAATTTTGTCACCCGCCCAAGACGCTGGGTTTCCAGGACTGGCAATGCCAGCAGTCTTTACTTCAAGAATGCCAAGAACACCACTTGGTTCTTCAACGCTACGCCAGTCAGTTACAACTCCCGCAGGAAATTGCTCACTGGGCTCAACAATAACGAAGTCAAGGTTAGCGAACATGAATTCACGTCCGTCTTCCTTTGACCAAAGAATTACAGGCCATTCAACAACAGCCTTGTTGTAGTCCTCTGCGTATGCTTCAGCAACAATGCGCTCCAAGCGGTGACCCCACTTGGTTGCTTCGTTGCCAACAAAGTCACGCTCTACAATGTTTGACTTCTCCGCCCACAAAGCGTAAGCAGACTTGTACTTATTAACACCGCAAACGGTACCGGCGTCTGAGCCACCGACACCGCCCTCACGAGCCTTAAGCCATTCTTCTTCGGTCATATCCCACACTGGGATTACATTTACCTTATTCATAATTACCCCTTTCTAAAGTAACTTAATTGTTCTTGCCACACCGTCTTGGAACCAAATAACCTTGCTCTCACGAAGTTCTTGGCAAACGGTAAAAACGGTTCCGAGTGACATATCTGTCATTTCGGACAAATCTCTGTAACTTGGACCGTAAGGATTCTTACGATACCACTTCTCAATGGCTTTAACAATTTTCTTTTCATTATCTAGTTTAGCATTAATCTTCGTCATTGTCAATAGCCTTATTCAACTTTTCATTTCCGAGCGTGGCAATTACCTGATTGTAGATTGATTCGTACAACTCTGGCTGTTCTTCCAACTTGTTTTTAGCCTTGATTCGTCCGTTGGCAAACTGCTCACCTTCGTAGTAAATCCAAGCGCCAGCCTGTCGCAAAATTCCAGCGTCAATGGCGCAGTCCAACAAGGCGTTAGCCTTTGGAACCCCAACACCGAACTCAAGGTCAAACTCTGCTTGCTTAAGCGGTGGAGCAACTTTGTTCTTCACTACCTTGACACGAGTGCGGTTTGCTGTTGCTTCCTCACCCTTCTTGATTGTTTGAATGCGTCGAACATCAAGTCGTACTGATGAGTAGTAGGGAAGAGCCTTGCCACCAGGTGTGTACTCGCTAGGGCCGTACATTTTGCCAATTGATTCCCTCAACTGGTTAATGAAAATAACTAATGTATTCGTTCTTGATACGGTTCCTGTCAACTTTCGCAACGCTTGACCCATAAGGCGTGGCTGAAGACCAACGTGAGCGTCACCCATTTCTCCCTCAATTTCCGCACGGGGAACCAAAGCGGCTACAGAGTCAATAACAATCAACCCAATCTCGCCACTGTCAACAAGGCGAATGGTGATTTCCAAACCCTGCTCTGCGGTGCTGGGCTGACTAATCAAAAGACTAGGCAGGTCAACGCCAACTGCGTTTGCATAAACAGCGTCAAGAGCGTGCTCTGCATCAACATAGGCACAAGTCAACCCCATCTTCTGCGCCTCTGAGATTGCATGAAGTGCGAGCGTTGACTTACCGGAAGAAGGTGGGCCAAAGAACTCCACAATGCGACCCCTTGGAAGACCACCAACGCCGAGCGCAAGGTCGAGGGGAAGGATTCCAGTAGGGATTACATCTACTGGCACTACATCTGATTCGGAAAGGCTCATAATAGAACCTGCACCAAATTGCTTATTGATTTCCTCTAGTACAGAGGCTAGCGAGTCTTTTGACTGGCTTGCTGACTTTCTTGCCACGGTTTCTCCATTTTCAAATTTCAAATTTTCCTACATGATACCCGAACAATTGTTCAGTGTCAAGTATTGACAAACGGAACTTTCTGTGCTACAATAGTAGTATGCAAAACGGGCAAACAAACAATTACGCATGGGTTGAGGGTAAAGAGATTATCCTGAAAACCAGTTTCAACAAATATTTAGTTGAGGAAAGTCGGCTTATTCCTGGTCGTCGCTGGGACGCAAACAACAAGGTTAACCGGTTCCCGTTGACGGCCCTTGAAAGCATCCGCAAACTGTCGGAAAAGTACCACTTTGAACTTTCGCCGGAACTCCAGGGTAACGAAGTACGCCAAGACTTTACTGATTCCGGACGTGCATTTCAAGTAGAAATTACTGACGACCAACTCACTGTCTGCTTTAACTACAACCCAAAGATGATTACCGCTATTAAGGCCGGTATTCCTATGGCTAAGTGGGACAGCAAGGCTCGTTACTGGAGAGTAGATAAGTCGGAGATTCTCAATGTCTTGCGCTTTGCACTAGTTCACAATCTCACAATCGAAGATTCCCTTATGGAGGAAGCCCGCAGGGTTGCTAATGAGGCGAAAGAAATGCGTGAGGCTTCTGAGGCCCTAGACGCCGACATTGAGGTTCCAGGAATCCAAATCCCGCTCCTTCCATATCAAAGGGCTGGCGTGGCATACATGCAACGGGTTCGCAAGGGCATCTTGGGTGACCAACCAGGATTAGGTAAGACAGCCCAAGCAATTGCAACGGTAGCAAGTGAGAACGCTTTCCCTGCTGTTGTTATATGTCCAAATACATTAAAAATAAATTGGGAGCGGGAGATTAAAAAATTTTTTCCAAATTTAACCGTTTCCATCCTTACTGGTGGTAAGTCTGAAACGATTAATAAGTCAGACGTTGTTGTTGTTAATTACGACATTGCCTTCCAACGTACAGATGACATTATTGAACATGGATATGTTTCTCTAATTGTGGACGAATCTCATGCTATTAAAAATGGGCAGAAGAAGCATGTGTGTCCTGAGTGTGAAGCCCCGTGTCGTTCTAATAGCGTTTCTTGCAAGGGTTGCGGTGCGCTAGGAATTCGCCCCCGTGAGAGTTGGACGGTGAAAAGGACTGACGCAGTTATGCGTTTGGCGAAGCGACTTAAGAAAAACGATTTTGTGCTGTTGCTGACTGGCACCCCGATTACTAACCGACCTGATGAGTTGATTCCGCAGTTGGAAGCGATTGGTCAGTTGGACAACTTTGGTGGCGTGTGGCGTTTTAAGAATCGCTATGCCCCGAAGCGCAACATTGCCCTTAACACCAAGGAACTTAACGACAAGATGCGTGAATCTTGCTTCGTCCGTCGCAATAAGCGTGATGTGTACGGTGAACTGCCGGAACTGCGCAACGCCGTTCAGTACCTTTCGGTCTCCCCCGAAGACATGAAGATGTACAAGTCCATTGAGGACGACGTTGTTGAATACTTTGCTCAGCGTGCTAGAGACATTGCCGAAGAAGAAGGTGGCAGTGGCGATAGTGCTTACTGGGGCAAAAAAATTGCTTTGGAGAACTCGGTCAACTTGGTACGCATTACTGCGCTTCGAGACGCCGTTTCAAAAATAAAATTTGATAGCACCACTCAATGGATTGACAACTTCCTTGAATCAAGTGATGGCGAAAAGGTAATCGTCTTTGCCGAGCACATTGAGATGGTCGAGAAGTTGTTTGACCGCTACAAAAACTTCGCCGTGAAGATTCGTGGTGGAGTGAGCGTTGAAGACCGCCAGAGGGCTGTTGATTCTTTTCAGAACGACCCCAACTGCCGTGTTTTTATTGCCAACATGACTGCGGCCTCTGAAGGCCTTACCCTCACTGCGGCGTCTGACGTTGTGTTCTGCGAACTAGGATGGACACCTGCCATTCACGAGCAGTGCGCTAGTCGTTGCTATGGTCGAATCAATGACATGCACGGTGCAACAGCGTGGTATTTGCTTGCACCTCAAACCATTGACGAAGACATCTACGGACTGCTAGAAAATAAGCGTCGAGTAGTCAATTCGGTTACTGATGGCATTGACGTGATTGACGACACAAGTATGATTGGCGAACTGGCAAGAACGCTTGCAGAGAGGGGCATTAACAGATGAATAAGCCATTCGGCGTTGAGGGGTTTATCTACACCACTATCCCAGAGTGGATTTTGGACGCAGATATTAGTCCGTATGCGGTTCGACTTTTTGGGGTTCTTAGCCGATACGTTGGGAGCAACGAGGCCGCTTGGCCTTCCCGCAAACTTCTAGCAGAGCGTATGCACTGCAACATCAAGACAGTTGATTCTTCCATTAAGGAATTAGTTGAACTTGGTGCAATTTCGACTACAAAGCGCAAGCGTGAAGACGGTTCATACACCAGTAATTTCTACTACCTGTGGCCCATGATACGGGAGGGGGTAGGGAATGAAACGGTACTAGGTAGTCCGCCAAACGGTATAGGGGTAGGGAACGAAACGGTACAACATGAAAGAACATTAATAGAAAGAACATTAAAGAAAGATATTATCTCGCCAAAAACGGAAGTAAAAAAGACCCGTAAGGCTAAGGTTTACACACCTGAGTTTGACGCACTATGGGCTATTTACCCACGCAAGGAAAACAAGCCAGGTGCTTACGAGGCTTACAACGGGCGAATCAAAGACGACAAGATTCCCTACGAGGTTCTTCTACGTGCTACTGAGGCTTACGTCAAGTTGCGAGCCAACGAAGATGACAAGTTCACTCTTCAAGCAAAGACGTTCTACGGACCGAACCGTCGTTACGAGGACTACCTGCCAAAGGTAGAGGAAATGTCTAGCCTGACTGAAGCACAGTTGGTATTGGCAGAGATTTACGAGGACTGGGATTTCTTTGGTGGATGGATTGACCCCAAGACACAGGAACAAAGGGTTGACAACCCAATCAAGTTTGGCTACACTCGTCCAACCAACGTTAAGAATCAGACCGTTGATATCAACGGCAAACCATACCAACTGGACAATCAGGGCAAGCGCCAGTCGGTAAAGTACGCAACAAACTAGAAAGGGTTTTAAATGAGCGGGCAGAAAATTCCACATGACTTTGAAGCAGAGGAAGCGCTTATCGGCGCAATGCTGATTTCAGCAGAAGCAACAATGGTCGGTATTGATTCTTGTAGGGCAGAGGATTTTTACAACCCACTTAACGCTAGGGCTTTTGGTGCCATCATCAGTCTCTTTAGTCGTGGAATGAAGATTGACGCAGTGACAGTTGCTTCAGAGATGAAGGACAACGAATCGATACCTAAGTTGGTATCAATGTCTTTGAACTGCCCATCTGCGAGCAACGCAGCAGATTACGGCGCAATTATTTTGAAGCACAGTTCAAGTCGCAAAATGCTTCACGACCTTCACGAATACAACAACTTGCTTATGCTTGGTGAGAACCCGTACGAAGTTGCGGCTGGTCTGACCAAGGCTTTGAGTGGCGTTGGAACAATGCGTTCTTCAGAGCCAGAATCAATGACAATGAGCCAGTTAGTTAGCAACGCAGACGCCATTGCTCCGGTTGTTATTCCAGGAATGATGAACAAGGACTACCGTACCATTGTTGTTGCTGAAGAAGGTTCGGGTAAGTCGCTTTTGCTACGAACGATTGCTATGTCGGCTTCACAGGGCTTCCACCCATTTAGCCACCAGCGAATTGAACCACAGCGTGTTCTGATTATTGACCTTGAAAACCCAACGCAAGCGATTACGCAGACCGGTGCTCCTTTTATGCAGATGATGAGAGAGCGTGCCGGTGAGAACTTTGACGAAGAGCGACTTAAGTTCTTCCGTCGCCCAGGTGGAATCGAAATCCGAAGCCTTGCAGACAAGGCGGAGGTTCAGCGAGAGATTGCGGCTCACCAACCTGACCTCGTTTGCATTGGACCTATTTACAAGATGTACCGTCGTGGCGCTAATGAGACCTACGAAGATTCTGCTGACGCCGCAATGGGTGTTTTGGACGAGTTGCGTACGAAGTACCAGTTCGCCCTCGTTATGGAGCACCACGCCGCTAAGGGCAAAGCAGGAGAGCGTGAGTTGACCCCAATGGGTTCACAGCGTTGGATGGCTTGGCCTGAAGTTGGTATCTCCCTCTACAAGGACAGCACAGACCCCACAATGCTTCACGTTAAGCGTTACCGTGGAGACCGTTTGCAGGGCGTTTCCTGGCCTGACCGAATTATCCGTGACCGCAACTGGCTGGTTGACGGAATCTACGATTGATGATAGGCTTTCCTAATGACTGTTGTAGCCGCTTTTACAAATGAATTTAGTTGTGGTATGGCGTTTGATTCCGCAGTCGGGGACGAAGACGCCTTGCTGGTTTCTTCGACACCAAAAGCGTTCATTCATGCCGGTAACGGCATTATAGGTGCAGCCGGTTCTTGGCGCATCATAAATCTTCTCTCGAAGTTAGAGAAAAGAAAGTGTACTCCCGAAACAATCGTGAGTATGCTCAAAGAAATCAAGGGCGAAGATGATTCCGTGAAGGATACGGAGATTCTTTGTGCTTGGCCAAACCGTCCGTTGGTCATTGTTCAAAATGACTTTTCGGCGGTGGAAATGGAATCGCCATTCTTGGCGATTGGTAGCGGTTCCCCCTATGCACTCGGATACTTAGAAGGTTGCGAGGACATAGGCCCAAACGAACTAAGTTACGCCGTGGAAGTAGCAGTTAAATACTCACCGTTCGTGACTGGCCCAGTAAAAAGTCTTTACTGCGGGTCGTAGTAGAAAAGGTTAAATGAAATACCTCTCTATTGTTGTTTTGTCATTGGCTGTTTTGAATGCTGGTTCTAGCACACTGCAATCAGAGCACACGGTATCCACAACGGAAACCCCTCACGTCGAAACGACAGCATGGAATCCACCGGCACTATCAACGCCAGTGGCAGTTCCCCAAAAACAAGTAGTAACCGCAAAAGCAATCCTTGCGAAAGAATCAAGTCCGGTTCTTCCAGGGGAAGCACAGTGGGATACACAATCAACAGACAGCACGGCTTACTGGCCAAGCGAGGCTAGTCCAATGGCCTCACTACCAGTTTCAGCGCAGGTAACGTTTGCTTGCATTAGGTATCACGAAAGTCGCAATCACTTGACGAGCGTTAATGCTTACTCAGGTGATGCGGGTCTTTACCAATTTGCCTATTTCATTTGGAAGGCATTTGATGGACTACAATATGCACCGACACCACAACAAGCAACGGGAATCGAGCAGGACCAAGTTGCGGTGAACGTATATGATAAGAATCATGGGTTTTACCCAGAGTGGGCAGGAGATGCTTGCTAACAATGAAAGGAACAAGAATGAATTTTGAAGAGTGGTTAAAGTACGGACTTGAAAATGGATTTTGCAGTGAGCAGTTTTGCAACACTCACGACGCATATCCAATGCACGAAACTGAAGAACGAGCATGGGAAGAGGGCAGTGACCCATGCGCACACATGGTTCGACTAGGAACCCCATCAGATTGGATTCTTCCAGACTGGTGGTTTGCAAATTAATGTCATGGCGAGTTAACGCACTTTGTCGGGGTGCAGACGTACGGTTGTTTTACACTCAGGGTGTAACACGCAAAGAAGTAGTACAGATGTGTGAGGAATGTCCCGTCTTAGAGCAATGTGCAAAAAACGCACTCTATAACGAAGCCTTTGGTTATCAGGGCGGTATGACCGAGAAGGAGCGCTTTCACAAGCGGAGGGAACTCGGCATACCGGAACCTGAAAAGAACGACGACATGCGTAGAACCGTAATGCGTCGAAAGAACGGAACAGGCACTCACCCCAACGACATTATTCACGGCACAAGAAAAGGCTACTTGCAAGAAGTAAATATCGGTATGCCTACTTGTCAAGAATGCAAGCAAGCAAACCGTGAATTTATGAGAAAGTACAAAGAGAAAAGAAGGACTGCCGCATGACAGACGAAGAACGCTGGGCACAAATACACCCAGACGAAAAATTGCCAGGAAGCGCAGAGCCATTAGAAGGCAAATGCGGAGCAAGGCTAAAAAATAAAGAACTCAAAGAACTTGGTATCACACGCTACTGTTACAAGACAGCGGGCATGGGAACCAATCATCTTGGAGCAGGAACGTGCAAGTGGCATCTTGGCAATACAGCCAAGCACACCACTGGCGCTATCCAGACCGTTATGAAGAAAGAACTCCTAACGCTCTCAGAGAAACTGGGAGAACCAGAGCCACTAGGCCCACCAGAGGTCGAGGCGTTCCAACTTGCTTCCAAGATGAAGCAGTGGACGCTAATCCTTGAAGACAAGATGAGCGAACTCAACGGCATTCTTGAAGTTACTGACAAGGCCGGAGTGGAGCACGTCCGTGCTTTGATTGAAGTCATGGAACGTGCTTGGGAACGCTATCAAGGCGCTTTGGAGTTTATGATGAAGTACGATTTGCGCAAGCGTGTAATCGAACTTGAAGAACACCAAGCAAACCTTGTTGGTGCGGCTTTTATGGCCATCATTCTCAGCAAGGACTTGAAGTTGTCAGAAGCGCAGATTGATACTGCTCGTCAGATGTTTGCAAACCGAATGATTGAACTCGGCGGAGACATGGAACCCAGTTGGGCTTCAGGAATTGTAGACGCTGAAGTTATTAATTGAGAACGTAGTTTTTGCCAAGATAGAACTCTCTAACTTGGTGATTAAGACTTTCACGCTGTTCTTCGGTAACAAATACGCCGGAGTGTTCGATAACAACGTTCTTGGAATTCACTTCGTGCAAACGGCCAAAAGCCCATTCACGCTTGTCAGGTGCTAATTCCAGTTCCTCTAGGAAGCCCTCTGGTAGGTAAGAATTCTTGAGGATAATGATTCCATTGGCGTTGCCGTAAGAACCGTCCTGCGCTATGTATGTAATTCCATTCGTGTTATTCATGCAACCATGATACCACATAAAAAATCCCCCGCCAAGCGAAAAACTCGGCGGGGGATTTCTTTTTGTCCGACACGGAACAATTATTCGGCAGTTGCAAACTCTCGTTGCTCGCCAACGTAGCGAACGTAGATTGTCCAACTTCCCTGCTCATTCAAACGAGCAGTAGCCTCGTATGGAAGGTTTGAACGGTCAACACCAGTGATGTTGTTAAGACCAAGAAGCGTACGAAGCGCCTGTCCAGTGTCTCCACCGGTCTTTGAATCTTGCTTCCATACAAACCAGTTGCCTGGCTTTGACTGCAACTGCTGGCGACGAGCAATCGTCTTAGCAGATGGGCCACGGCCTCCGGCAGAATTGCGTGGACGTGGCTTCTCAGCCTTCAATGGGTTGATTTCATCAGTCAAGTTACTCATGTATTTTTTCCTTTCTAAGATTTTTTAAAAACTGATTGCGGTTTGTCCGCGTTTAGTGAGAGAGTAGCGGTGGCATTGAGTCGTTCCTTCCCAATGCCACCGCCTCGTTGGGGTAGAGAAAGGTTCTACCCAACGGCGTCGTACGCCACGGGCAGTTGGCTACGACAGAACTGTCCATAACCATAACACCTTTTATATCCCAAAGTCAAGCATTTCGGTTTGATTTAACGGCCTCTCGCTCCGCTAAACCATCACGAACTCGGTAAATACCTCGTCGTACTTTAACAAAGAAGTCAGTGTTTTTCACTAACTTCAATGTTACCGAAGTTGATACCTTAAGCATACCTTGAATTTCTGCTGTTGTCAATTCCAAATCAGCATTAATTCTGCACCAGTCTGCCATTTCTTTTTCTACATCACGGCGCTGACTTTTTCTGCTGATAACAACTGTTTCACCAGTTAGTTCTTCAATCAGGGTGTTGCTAACCATGTGTATCTTTAGATTCTCCACAGCGTTAATTTGGTCACGCTGAGATTTTTCAATAATCCACTGCGCTCTTAGGCGTTCCTGATAATCACTGGCTTTCGTATTCACAGTCGAGCATTTCCTTCATCTTGTCTCGGAGAACATAATCCACAAACATACCAAGTGCAAAGCCCTTTGAGAATGATGATTCTGACTTAGCAAGAATCTCCTGAATGTAGTCCGCTGAGATAACAACAAGACACTCTAAGCCACCTGGCAACTCAATAAAGTCGTACGGCTTATCTTCGCTAATGATGGTCGAACCAGGCGCAGAAACAGCAGTAACGGTGATACCCTCACAAACGATACTTGCTATTGGCTTATCGAATTCGCCCTTGTCAAAATAATTCCACTTTTGATTTTTAAAACTCATAATACCCCTTTCTGTAGGCAAACATTTTATCACAAATTCTCAGAAATATCAAATACGCTGAACTTATTAGTTTCAACCAGTTCAGACCAATCAATCATTTCTGGGTCTTCTTCTTCGTCAATTTCAATCACGGCTGTAACCGTGTACTTCTTTGTCTTGCGGTTCTTGTAATCCTCTACGCACTTCGTAATAGATTCCGCATCCCATAAAACAAGCGCAACAACCTTTCCAGCAGGGTCTATCAAGCGAACTTCGTAAGCGGGAATTTCCCCGCCTTGCTGTTCAATCTCGACAGAACGTTCTACTGCTTGCCAAGTTGGTATGGCATTGCACATTGTACTAAAAGCCTCAA
>Ga0316230_1003582_pt1 | contig 12060 bp, 9 predicted proteins | sample TBH18025metaG_FD_206004 | JGI IMG/M metagenome (GOLD analysis project Ga0316230, IMG submission 206004) | Freshwater microbial communities from Trout Bog Lake, Wisconsin, USA - TBH18025 | ecosystem: Environmental > Aquatic > Freshwater > Lake > Hypolimnion/Profundal zone | place: USA: Wisconsin...
TCCGCACCGGCAAACGTGTCGCTGTCGTCGGCTCCGGCCCTGCCGGGCTGAGCGCCGCCGCGCAGTTGAACAAAGCGGGCCACACCGTCACCGTCTTTGAGCGCGCCGACCGTCCAGGTGGCCTCCTCATGTATGGCATCCCCAACATGAAGCTCGATAAAGAGCAAGTCGTCCTGCGTCGCATCAAGCAGCTCGAAGCCGAAGGCGTCACCTTCGTCTGCAACACCGCCGTCGGCAAAGACCTGCCCGTGGAGAAGCTTACTAAAGACTTCGACGCCGTCGCTCTCTGCACCGGAGCCACCGCCTCGCGCGATCTCCCGCTGGAAGGCCGCACCCTGAAAGGCGTCCACCTGGCCATGGAATTCCTCGGAGCCAATACCAAGGCCCTCCTGGACAAAGCCCCCGCGCCCATCAACGCCGCAGGCAAACACGTCATCGTCATCGGTGGCGGCGACACCGGCACCGACTGCGTCGGCACCTCCATCCGCCACGGCGCGGTGAGCATCACGCAGGTTGAAATCCTGCCCAAGCCCCCGCTCGAACGCGCTGCCGACAACCCGTGGCCCGAGTGGCCCAAGATTTTCCGCACCGACTACGGCCTGGAAGAAGCCGCCGCCAAATTCGGCGCCGACCCGCGCATCTTCCTCACCACCGCCAAACGCTTCATCGGCGACGCCGAAGGCAACGTGAAGGAAGTCCATCTCGTCCAGATCGAGTGGAAGAAAAACGAAAAAGGCCAGTTCGTCCCGCAGGAAGTCCCCGGTTCGGACAAGATCGTCCCAGCGGAACTCGTCCTGCTCGCGCTCGGTTTCCTTGGGCCCGATCAAGCCCTGCCCGAAGCCCTCAAGCTGGAGCGCGACCCGCGCAGCAACATCAAAGCCGAATTCGAGCGCTACACCACCAATCTCCCGGGCGTCTTCGCCGCGGGCGACTGCCGCCGGGGCCAGAGCCTCGTCGTCTGGGCCTTCAACGAAGGCCGTGGCGTAGCCCGCGAGATCGACCGCTATTTGATGGGCGCGACCGATTTGCCGTAGGAATCCAGAGAAGAGAAATCCGCAGATTACGCAGATTTCACAGATTTTTATTGAGGAATTCCAAACCGTTAACGGGTAGAGGACATGAAATTCGAACTTGAACCGAATAGCCGTGCCATAACGAAGGAGCAAGTCATCGCAGATATTGCCCGTGTCGCGAAAGACCTCGATTCAAATTCTCTTACAATAAATCAGTATGAGAAGCATGGATGCTATAAGTCCAGTTTGGTTCTTCAGAGATGTGAAACATGGCTGAAAGCTGTTGCAGAGGCGGGCCTTTCGACTGAGCGCAAAAACACAAAAGCCTGCCCTGATGAATTCGTGCCAGACTTAAAGCGTGTTGCTACAGTTCTTTCCAAGTCGTCGATAACGCAGCAGGAATATAGGGATCACGGTCGTTTTGGACCAGGAGTTGTTTCACGTCACTTTGGGGGATGGCTTAATGCACTTCGCGCTGCTGATTTGGAAATGACCCGTGAGTATAGAGTGTCAAACGAGGATTATTTTAAAAATTTGGAGGCACTTTGGGTGCACCTTGGGCGGCAACCACGCTACAACGAAGTTCAGAAACCTTTATCCAAATATTCGCCAGGGGCATATGAGCATCGCTTTGGATCTTGGCGAAAGGCCCTTGAGGCTTTTGTCCAGTTTGCCGAGAATGAATCGACCAGTGAGAGGCAGCAAGAAGAAGTTCCGTCCCCTGAATTTGTTACAAACATCTCCAAGGAGGTCATTCATAAGACCAAGCGCCAGATTAGCGAGCGGCTGAAGGTCCGAGTTCTGATGCGAGATGGTAATCAGTGCAGATTGTGTGGAGCTACTGTGACTGGAAATGATATTCATTTTGACCACATAAAACCATGGTCAAAGGGTGGCGAAACGGTTTTGGAGAACATCCAAGTTCTATGTGCCAAGCACAATATAGCAAAGGGTGATTTTTACGAAGGCGTATAATGCAGTTTTCCAGAAATCACGAGGCTCGTGCATGCCCTTCTGTCTCTTTCCTAATCTGCGTAATCTGTGAAATCTGCGGATTGCCTTTTTCTCTTCTCTTCCTCAATCTTTGATGCTCCGCATCTGCGGACAACACTTTCCTATGACCAGCACCGAACTCCGCCAGTCGTTCCTCGATTTCTTCCGTGAAAAGGGGCACACCATCGTCCCCTCAGCGAGCCTCATGCCCGGCTCGCCGAACCTCCTCTTCACCAACGCCGGGATGAACCAATTCGTCCCCATCTTCCTCGGTGAAGCGGCGGCGGACGTGAACCAATGGCCCGGAGCCATCCCCGGCAGCGCGACCCGCGCCAGCGACACCCAGAAGTGCATCCGCGCGGGCGGCAAACACAACGACCTCGACGACGTCGGCCTCGACACCTACCACCACACCTTCTTCGAGATGCTCGGCAACTGGTCCTTCGGCGACTACTTCAAAAAAGAAGCCATCGACTTCGCCTGGGAACTCATCGTCAAACGCTGGAAATTCCCGCCCCAGCGCCTTTACGCCACCGTCTATAACCCCGACAAAACCAAGGGCGACCCCGCCGACTTCGACTTCGAAGCCTACGACTGCTGGGCCGCGCACTTCGAGAGCGTCGGCCTCGACCCCAAAGCCCACATCGTCAACGGCAACAAAAAAGACAACTTCTGGATGATGGGCGAGACCGGTCCGTGCGGCCCGTGCTCCGAATTGCACGTCGATCTCACCCCCGCGGGCGACACCAAGGGCGCGCTCGTCAACCAGGGCACCGCCGAGTGCATCGAAATCTGGAATTTGGTCTTCATTCAGTTCAACGCCAACCCCGACGGCACCTTCTCCGCCCTCCCCGCCAAGCATGTCGATACCGGCATGGGCTTCGAGCGCGTCGCCTCCATCATCCAGGGCACCAAGAATTTCACCGACTTCGCCAACGCGAAAATCTCCAACTACGAGACCGACATCTTCCGTCCCATCTTCGACGAGTTGGAGAAGATGAGCGGCCACCGCTACGGCTGCACGCTCCCCGCCTCCGGCAGCACCGGCGACACCGAGGAGGAAAAAATCGACGTCGCCTTCCGCGTCATCGCCGATCACATTCGCACGTTGAGCTTCGCCATCGCCGACGGCATCCAGCCCGGCAACACCGACCGCAACTACGTCCTGCGCCGCATCCTGCGCCGCGCCGTCAAATACGGCCGCACCCTCGGCTTCCAAAAACCTTTCTTCTACCAACTCGTCGACGTCCTCGCCCGCACGATGGGCGACGTCTTCCCGGAAATCCGCGCGAAACAAAAGCACGTCGAGGAGGTGTTGAAGCGGGAGGAGGAGGCGTTTAATCGGACGCTGGATACAGGGATCGAACTATTTAATGGCTACATGGATTCCGTCCGGCGAGCTCAAAAGCTCTTGTCGAGGGATTACTCCGACGCCGAAACATCCACTGCAGTTCTAGGCGACACTTTAGAGCGTTTTACTTATGTATTGTTGGCTGACGCATGGATGAGACATTCCATTGTGTCCGCTATTGAACCACATCTTCCCACACCAGCATTACAGGCTGAAGACTTGATAAATGATGCAGAAAAGTTGACAAGTATCCTCATCCCTATTCTTACGATGCCGGACGCAAATGAGCGTGCCATCAGAGAATCTCTGCTAAAACGAATATTGGTCATATCTGGGCGCATCGCGTTCACACTTTACGACACCTACGGCTTCCCGCTCGACCTCACCCAACTGCTCGCCCGCGGCCTCACCGTGGACGTCGAAGGCTTCAACACCCTGATGGAAGCCCAGCGCAGCCGCGCCCGTGCCGCGCAGAAGCGCGAAATCATCAGCGTCTCCAACATCGACGCCGCGCCGACCCAATTTATCGGGTATGATTCCCTCACCACCCAGGCCACCGTCCTCGACGTGGTCGAAGTGAAGGGCAAAACCGCCGTCATCCTCGACCTCTCCACCTGCTACGCCGAAATGGGCGGGCAGGTCGGCGACACCGGCGAGATCGAAGGCGGCGGAAACTTCTGGACCATCGTCGCCACGCAAAAGACCGGCGCGATCTGGCTCCACTTCCTCGCCGAGAGCGACGCCCCCGCCGTCGGCGCGTCCGTCAAGCTCACCGTCGACACCGCCCGCCGCGCTGCCATCGCCCGGCACCACACCGTCACGCATTTGCTCCACTATGCGCTACATCGCGTCGTCAGCCCGAAGATCGCGCAGAAAGGCTCCTTCGTCGGCCCGGACAAACTGACCTTCGACTTCAACAGCGCCGCGCTCACCCCGGAGCAGGTGCGCAAAGTCGAGCGCCTCGTCAACGAGAAGATCGTCGCAAACGCCTCCGTCTCCTGGACCGAAGTCCCCTACGCCGACATCAGCTCCAATCCGCACATCATGCAGTTCTTCGGCGACAAATACGGCGACGTCGTCCGCGTGGTGCAGATCGGCGGCGAGCCCAACGTCCTCGACGGCTACTCCATGGAACTCTGCGGCGGCACCCACGTCCGCGCCACAGGCGAGATCGGTTTATTTAGTATTATCGGAGAATCCGCCATCGCCGCGGGCGTCCGCCGCATCGAAGCCGTCGCCGGTCTCGAAGCCTATGACATTGCGCGCGCAGCCTCGGACCGCATCGTCGGCGTCGCCGCGAAGCTCAACGCCCCCGTGGGCGAACTGGAAAAGAAACTCGACGCCCTCCTGGCCGAGCAAAAAGACCTCCAGAAACAACTCAAGGCCGTCCAGCAGCGCCAGGCTGCCGACACCGCCAGAGCCCTGCTCGACAAAGTGGAAACCCTCAACGGCACCCCGGTCATCATCGCCTACCTCGATGCGGTGGACGGCGACGCGCTCCAAGCCGTGACCGACGCCCTCAAAGGCAAATTCGCAGGCGTCGCAGTCCTTGCAGGCGCGACGGCAGGCAACGTGTCGCTTGCCGCCAGCGTTTCGCCGGAGTTTGTAAAAACCCATCAGGCTGGGAAACTCATCCAAACCCTTGCCCCCATCGTCGGTGGCAAAGGCGGCGGACGCCCCGACTTCGCGCGCGGTGCAGGCAAAGACGCCACCCAACTCGAAGCCGCCCTCGCAAAAGCCCGCGCCTTGCTCGGCAGCTAGCATGAACGCCGAATCGCCGCCGATTCCGCGCCACCTCGTTTTGTTGCTCGGAGTGTTGACCGCCTTCGGCCCGCTCTCCATCGACATGTATCTGCCGGCCTTCCCGCAGATCACGCGCGAGCTTGGTGCCCGTCCCGGCATGGTGCAATTGACCCTCGCCGCATTTCTGTTGAGCGCAGCCTTGAGCCAGGCATTCTACGGCTCGCTGGCCGACCGGCTGGGTCGCCGTCGGCCGCTATTGGCGGGTTGCGCGCTCTACGCTCTCGGCTCACTCGGATGCGCCATTGCACCCTCGATGGGAACCCTCATCGCAGCCCGCATCCTGCAAGCAATGGGCGGTGCGGCAGGCATGGTTATCTCGCGGGCAATCGTGCGTGATCTGTTTGACGAACGGAAATCCGCTCACGTCTATTCCCAACTGATGCTGGTAATGGGAGCGGCACCGATCCTGGCTCCCTGGCTGGGCGGCCAAATCCTGATGTTCGGAAGTTGGCGGTTGATTTTCTTATTGCTGGCCGTCTTCGGGTGCGGCTGTTTTCTCGCCACCGCTTGGGGATTGCCGGAAACCCATCCCGCAAGCCGTCGTTCGCGGGAAACCGTCGGGGAGGCATTGAGCACGTTCGGCGCGCTCCTTTGGGACCGCCGATTCCTCGGCTACTCGCTGGTGGCGGGTTGCACTGCGGGGATCAACTTCGCCTACATCGCCGGCTCGTCGTTCGTTTACATCGAGTTGCACGGAGTCACCGTGCAACACTTCGGCTTGTTCTTTGGCGCGAATGCCCTCGGCTTGATTGCGGCATCGCAGATCAACCGCTGGCTGCTGAGACGCCACACGCCCGAGTCGATTTTGACCTGCTCGCTGGCGGCCAACATGGTGGCGGGTCTGGCATTGGCGGGCTGTGGAGCGACCGGTTGGGGTGGGTTGCCCGCGCTGGTGGCGCTGCTCTTCCTTTCCCTATTTAACGTCGGCCTTTCCTTCCCCAACATCGCGGCGGCGGCGCTGGCTCCCTTTGGACGTAAGGCTGGAAGCGCTTCGGCGGTGCTTGGCACCGTGCAATTTGCCGTGGGCGGGATTTCGGGCGCGATGGTCGGTTTGCTGCACAACGGCACCGCCCTGCCAATGACCGCAACGCTTGCCGCCTGCGCCGTGGGCGGATACGCGGCCTTGCATACCATGGCCCGTCAGCCCAACGGCGAACAGACCATCCAAGAATCCCCCGCGTTTATCGTCCCCGAGGATTGATTGACTATTACCGGCGCGGACTCCAAGTCATGCCGCCGAGAACTCCGCGCACGCTGGGAACCGATTTGCCCTTGCCGCCCGGCGCACCGCCGCCGCGTTGGCCTCCCTCTTCGCGCCGGGGTCCGCCGCTGCGAGCCTTGTTGCTGGTTCTCGCCCCGCTCTCATCGCGCGGGCCTTGGCGTCTGCCGCCGCGCCCACCGCCGCCATGAGCTTGCCCACCGCGCCGCTCCCTTTGCTCGTCATCGCTTGCGCGAGGCGGCGCAGGTTGCTTCATATCAAAACCCTCCGCGCGTTTGCGGATAATCCCGCGCCCGATGAACCGTTCCAGCGCGCGCAGCGCCCCGTGGTCATCCGGCATCACAAAACTCACCGCATCGCCCACGCGATGAGCGCGCCCGGTGCGCCCGATCCGGTGCACGTAATCCTCCGAGTGCATCGGAAAATCGTAATTCACCACATGCGAAATCCCGTCCACGTCGATGCCGCGCGCGGCGATGTCCGTCGCCACCAACACCCGCACCACGCCCGACTTGAAATCCTTCAGCGACCGTATCCGCTGATTCTGCGAGCGGTTGGAATGCAGCGCTGCCGTCTTGATCCCCGCGTGCTCCAGCGCCCGCGCGATCCGGTCCGCGCCGTGCTTCGTCCGCGAGAAAACCAGCACCGTGTTATAGCTCGGGTCTTGCAGCAAATGCAGCAAAAGCTGCGTCTTCAAATGCTTCGGCACCTCATAGACAAACTGCGTCACCGTCTCCGCCGGGTTCGCGCGCCGCCCGATCTCCACTGTCTTGGGCGATTGCAAAAACTCGTGCGTCAGCGTCTCGATCTCCCCGGAAAGCGTCGCAGAAAAAAGCAGCGTCTGCCTCTTCTTGGGCATGGCCCGCACGATGCGCCGGATGTCCGGCAGGAACCCCATGTCCAGCATCCGGTCGGCCTCGTCGAGCACCAGGAATTGGAGCCCGGAGAAATCGCCGTGCCGCTGCTGCATCAGATCGAGCAACCGGCCCGGCGTTGCGATGATCAGGTCCACGCCCGCGCGGAGCGCCTCGATCTGCGGCCGTTCGCCCACGCCGCCGAAGACCGTCGCCATGCGCAACGGCAGATGTTTTGCGTAAGCGCGCACATTCTCCTCGATCTGCGCCGCCAACTCCCGCGTCGGTGCCAGCACCAGCGCGCGCGTGCCCTGCTTGTGCACGCCGCCAGAAGTCTCCATCAGCTTGGCCAGGATCGGCAGCACAAACGCCGCCGTCTTGCCCGTCCCCGTCTGGGCGATGCCGATCAAGTCCCGCCCCGTCAAAATGAGCGGGATGGCCGCCGCCTGAATAGGCGTGGGTTCCGTGTAGCCCGCGTCTTGGAGAGCTTTTAAAATATTTGGTCCGAGACCGAGAGAGAGAAAAGGCATAAAAAGCAACATGAGGCCGGAGCGCCCCATTCGCACGCTAATTCGGGGCAACCCCAGCGGGCGGATGGGGAAAAATCCTACCCCAAAGGCCCAATATGTGCTAAACAACCTATGCTATGGCTTACAAAATTACCGACAACTGCGCCGCTTGCGGCTCATGCAAAGACGAATGTCCCCAGGGAGCAATCTCCGAAGGCAACCCGTACAAAATCGATCCAGAACTCTGTATCGATTGCGGTGCCTGCCTGGCTGCTTGCCCCACGGAAGCCATCGTCGCCGAATAGTTCACCTTTCTCTGAAAGGAGAACCCAAAAGCCCGCCGGAACCACACGGCGGGTTTTTTTTGCGAAAGACTACTCCTTCGCCTCGGCCTTGATCCGAGGGAAAAGTGGGGTTGGTTTGCCCAAGCGATGCCCATCCGGCAGCGCAGCCTCCGGATTGAGCGCATCGGCCAACCGGGACTCAACATTCGCGTTAAGCTGCCCAGCCATCGCGCGCGCCGCGTCCGGGAGCACCGGCGCGATCAGGATCGCAAGGATGCGCAATGTTTCTGCGAGGCTGTAAAGCACAACATCGAGTTGATCCGCATATGCGGGATCCTTAGCGAGCTTCCACGGCGCTTGCACCTCGATGTATGCATTACACCTTGTCGCAAGGTCAAACGCCGTTTCGAGTGCAGCGTTTACCTGGTATTGATCCATCTTCTCGATGTATTTGTTTACGGTAGGCAAGATGCCGCCAAGCATTTCTCCTTCCATATCGCCTGCCGGACGTTTAATCACCCCCTCGCGATACCGCTGAGCCATATTAAGCGTGCGGTTGAGCAGATTGCCCAGATCATTGGCCAGATCCGTATTGTAGCGCACCGTCAGCCGATCCTCCGAAAACTCCATGTCCTGCCCAGTCACCGTTTCGCGCATTAAATAATAGCGCAGCGCACCAGCCCCGTATTTGTCCGCCAGCGCGTCCGGGTCCACAATGTTACCCAGGCTCTTGCTGATCTTGGAGCCGCCGATGTTGATATAGCCATGCACCAGCAGCGGCGGAATTTCCGCATCTGTAAACCCGGCGGCGTGCAGCATGATCGGCCAGTAAATGCCGTGTGCGGGAATGATGATGTCCTTGCCGATCACATGTAGCGCGGGCCAGCGCCCGTCAAACGCCGCATTGTGCGGCTCCGCCCCGCTCCAGTAACCGCCAAAGCTGATGTAGTTGATCAGCGCGTCGAACCAGACGTAGGTGACAAAACTCGGGTCGAACGGCAACTCGATGCCCCACTCCAGCCGCGCCTTGGGGCGCGAAATGCAGAGATCGCCGGAAATCTTCTCCACCGCATTGCGCAATTCCGCCTGGCGGAAAGCCGGGGTCACATAACCAAGGTTCGAGTCATTATCGCGATGCGTGTCAATGTATTGCAGAAGCCAGTCCCGGTGGTTGGCCAGCCGGAAGTAATAATTCTCCTCCGTAATCTCCGTTACCTCGCCCCATTCCGGGCCGAACTCCCCGTCCGAGCCGCGCTCCTTGTCGGTGAGGAACTGCTCCTGCCGCACACTGTAAAAACCGGAATGGCTCGCCTTGTAAATCTCCCCCGCGTCGAAAAGCTGCTGGAGAATCTTCCTCACCACCGCCTTGTGCAGCGGCTCCGTGGTCGCCGCCCAAGCGTCATGACTGAGCCCCAGCTTCTCCCAAAGCGCCACAAACTTCGCCGTCACCCCGCTTGCGAACGCAGCGGGCTCCAAGCCCTGCTTCTGCGCCGATTGCTGGACCTTCTGCCCATGTTGATCCACGCCCGTCAGGAAAAAAACCGGCTCCCCCTTGAGGCGATGGTAGCGCGCCAGCACATCCGCGAGAATTTTCTCGTAGGCGTGACCGATGTGCGGCGCTGCGTTGGTGTAATCGATGGCAGTGGTGATGAAAAACGTCTTGGCCATAAAGCAATCGGCAAGCATGAACCCAAGCGGCACTCAAAGGCAATGCCGATCAATTTGGTGGGTGGAATAAAAATGAAGGAAAATTTAGAAACGGCGGCGCAATGCTGGCACGCGGGACGTGCGCGCTTACCTACTTTTACTTACGCTCTGAGCAGGCGTTGGAGATTTGCTTATGCATGGCGAAGCGACGGAGTTGAACGCCCTGGCGCTCGACGAGTTCTTCCGCATCGATTTGGAATCCATGGCGCTCGAAGAAGGGCCGGGCCGCAAGACTTGCCTCGGTGAAAACGCACGGGACAGCGACGGCGCGCAATGCGGACTCCACGAGGAGGTAGAGCCGGGTGGCGATGCCGCGCCGGGCGAAGGAGGGGTGGGTGTACAGAAAGTCGAGATGGCCGTTGTGCTCGTAGGAAGCGAAGCCCGCGAGAACGCCGTCCTGCTCGGCGACGATGGTGCGGAGAGAGGCGAGCCGCTGCTGCCAGCCCGCAACATTCTGCGAGAAGGAAGCCCAGGCTGCAAGCTGCTCCGTATTGTAATAAGGCACGGCTAGGGAATGAATCGCTGCACGGAAAATCTCGATGACCTGCGACAAATCGGTTGGCGTATAGGGTCTTTCGTTCATGGGGAGCGGGTGCGCAGGCTCCCTGAGCCTAATACGGCGTCATGATTACCCGCCGCGTGGGGTCCAGCGCCGGGCTCTGCGGAGTGAAGATCGGCGCGGGCGTGGCACTGTGCAACTCGTAGCCCGTGAGTACAAACTCCGGGTAGAACCCGTTGCTCGCCGGTTCATAAATCGTCTCCCCGGAGAAAGCCCCGAAGAGCTTGTATTCGTAGCCGTTATCCACCCCCAGCGTCCCCCCCTCACGGTCGGGAGCGAGGTGTTTGTTCTCATTGAGCATCACCAGTTTGGCCGAAGTCCAAGGCTGTCCGGGGCTGCGGACGAAGCCCCAGAACTTGTAGTCGATTTTGTAATACCGCCGGGCAATGAAGTAATTCCCCGGCTTCTCAGCCTGGATTTCAGCAGCCATCGTCACCCGCGCGGCGGTGACAGACCGGCTTTCAGAAAGATTGGCGCAACCGGAGAAAGCGGCCACGGCAGCGAGGATGAATAGAGAGCGGGCGGCGTTTTTCATAACGAATTACACCCCCAATTTGGTCAGGATCGGCGCGATCCACGCCCCGAGATCCTGCTCATGGAGCGAAGGCGGTTGCGGTGCGTCGCCTAGCAGATACCATTTCTCCGTGTGCTCCACCGCCTCGCCTGGCTGCAGCTTGCGCAGCGGACTCAACGTCTCGACCTCCAGCATATCCATGTTGGAGAACGTCTCGAAATTGCAGCCGAAATCCGTATAAGCAGCCCCTTCGACATAATCGAACGTCTTCACAAAAAGCGTCTCGCCGTTGAGATAAGCCACCCATTTTGCCTTGTGCGCGAGCCCCAGCTTCGTCGGCCCGCCATCGTGCGTCTGCCGCAGCGTGATGAACTCGCTGCCGAAACGCCAGCGCGGGTCCGTCATATCCGTGTAAGACCACGGCACGATCAGCCGGTTCGGCAGCAGATCGCGCGGATGCTCACCCAACTCCGGCAGCGGAATAATCTCCAAACCGCCTGGAGCCATCACACTCAATCCCCAAGAAGAAATCTCCACCGGCTTGCCGCTTTCATTCACCACGCGATGATGCACCGTCACCTCCGAGGAATCCTCCGCCAGCGTCACCGTCAGAAACTTGCGCAATCCCCACGGTGCCACGGGCACGTTTTCCAAGCGGATACCGTTGGGGAGAATCTCGTGGATGACAGGCGAATTATCCGGCGCATAACTCACATCCCCTTCCGGCGCGATCCAGAGCCGGTGACCGCCGCGGTTCAACCACTCACCCTCTCCGTTGGTGCCCATTTGCGAGGCGTAATTTTTGAAAACATTATGGCCGCGCGGAGTCCGGTAGGCGATGACGCGCGGGCCGACGTCGAGCGTGACGATCAGCTCCACATGCTGATTGCTTAAAAGGGCGTTGTTCGCCCAACCTTCGTAAGAGACTTTCTGGATTTGCATGGCTGGTTGTGATTCGAGGAACGTCGCGTTCCGGTTTGGTTAAAATGAGGGCGTGTCGAGGTCCGCCTTCACCCGTTTGAGCAGGGCGGGCTGCTTTTGGAGCTGCGCCGTGAGAGCTTCGATGGCGCGCAACGTCGGGGCGCTGATGTGGTGCTCCATCCCCTCCACATCGTGAAAAATCACCGCGTCATCCAGCCCGAAAAGCTTCAGGAAATCCGTCAAAAGCTGATGCCGGTGGGTAATGTTGCGGGCGAGCACCTCCCCGGTGGGAGTCAGCGCGAGCCCCCGGTATTTCTCATAAACCAAGAGCCC
>Ga0316230_1003586_pt1 | contig 12044 bp, 10 predicted proteins | sample TBH18025metaG_FD_206004 | JGI IMG/M metagenome (GOLD analysis project Ga0316230, IMG submission 206004) | Freshwater microbial communities from Trout Bog Lake, Wisconsin, USA - TBH18025 | ecosystem: Environmental > Aquatic > Freshwater > Lake > Hypolimnion/Profundal zone | place: USA: Wisconsin...
CCCAGAGCCGTTGTTTCAAGCTACACTAAGGGTTTGAATCGATATCCGCAGGATTGCTCCCCACTCAGCATAATCAGGGTGATTCATGAACTTTCAAGTACAGGTTTCCAAAGAACGTCTTGATAAGACCCTGGGAATTCTGAAACATGCCCTGGAGCGGCGGGTCACCCTGCCGATCCTTCAGCACATCCTGGCCGAGGTGAACGATCACGAGATGACCCTCAAGGCCACCGACATGGAACTCGCCTTCGAGGCGGTGGTTCCGGTGGAAGGCCAGGGCAACCGGGTGGTCGCCATCCCCGGGAAGAAGTTCATCGAAACGGTCCGGATCTTTCCCGACGGCCTGCTGACCCTCGAGTGGCCGGACAACGGCAACCGCATTTGGCTGCGCGCCAAGGGCTTCAATTCCGAGCACAACATCCAGCCGGGCGAAGGCTTTCCCGAACTGCCCAAACCGGAACCCGGGCTGCCCAAGGTGACCGTCCCGGCCCAGGCCTTCCGCAAGGCCATCCAGCTCGGCAGCATCTCCGTGAGCAAGGACGCCACCAAGCCGGCACTGTCCGGCGTGCTCCTGCACCTGAGCAAGCACTTCATCCGCGTCGTTTCCACCGACGGCTTCCGCCTGGCGGTGGTGGAGGTGCCCTGCGAGACCGGTCTCGAGGCCGACGCCCGGCTGATCGTGCCGCGCCGGGCCCTGGACCTGCTGCCTTCGTCCCTGGGCGACGACGGCCAGCTCACCCTCTCCTGGGACGATCGCAGCCTGTTCATGGACCAGCCCGGGCTCAAGTTCTCCACCCGCCGGGTGACCGGGAACTATCCGGCCTACGAAAAGGTCCTGCCTTCGGAACTGCCCAAGAAGGTCATCGTCGACCGGGAGGATTTCCTCAAGACGCTCCGGGTGGTCGGCCTCAAGAAGGACGACTACAACAAGAACGTCCGGCTGTTCTTCGAGTTCCCCAGCCTGCGGGTGTTCTTCCAGCACCCGGACGAAGGCGTGAACCAGGGCACCCTGGCCTTCTCCGGCGAGGAACAGCCCCTGGAACTGGCGTTCAACATCGACTACCTGACCGAACTGCTGGAACGGATCCCCGGGGAAGAGGTGGTCTACCAGTTCAAGGACGACGTGGGACAAGGGATCTTCATGTCGCCGAGCATCGAGGACATGAGCTTCCGCTACATCCTCATGCCCGTGAAATTCGCCAACCCCAGCTGAGGCCCCACCCCGGCGCCCGCCCCTCCGCCCATGCAAAAGTGAGTATTGATGACCCCAGAAGTGATCCCCGCCCAGCCCAAGGACAACGAACCCACCTATACCGCCGACAACATCACCGTGCTGCGCGACCTCGAAGCGGTGCGCAAGCGTCCGGGGATGTACATCGGCGACACCGATGACGGCAGCGGCCTGCACCAGATGGTCTACGAGGTGGTGGACAACTCCGTCGACGAAGCCCTGGCCGGCTACTGCACCCGGGTGGACGTGTTCATCCACGACGACGGCAGCTGCTCGGTGGAGGACAACGGCCGGGGCATCCCCACCGATCTGCACAAGGAGGAGAACCGCTCCGCCGCGGAAGTGATCATGACCGTGCTGCACGCGGGCGGGAAGTTCGACGACAACTCCTACAAGATCTCCGGCGGCCTGCACGGCGTCGGGGTGTCGTGCGTCAACGCCCTGTCCGAGCGACTGTGGCTGACCATCTGGCGGGACGGCAAGGAGCACGCCATGACCTTCACCCGCGGCCATGCCGACGCCCCCCTGGCGCTGGTGGGGCCCACCACCCGCCGGGGCACCCGGGTGCGCTTCAAGCCCGACGTGGAGATCTTCCACTACAAGCTGGACTTCTCGTTCGAAGTCCTGAGCCAGCGGCTGCGCGAACTCAGCTACCTGAACAAGGGCGTGCACATCCGCATCACCGACGAGCGCAGCGGCGAGCACCACGACTTCTTCAACGCCGGCGGGATCGACGCCTTCGTGGAGCACCTCAACCGGACCAAGACCGCCCTGCACAAGCCGCCCATCCACATCGAGGACACCAAGAGCGACATCACGGTCGAGGTGAGCCTGCAGTGGAACGATACCTACCAGGAAACCCTCTACTGCTTCACCAACAACATCCGCAACCGGGACGGCGGGGCCCATCTCGAGGGCTTCCGGGCGGCCATGACCCGGGTGATCAACACCTACGCCGAGAAGAACAACCTGCTGAAATCGGCCAAGGTGACCCTGTCGGGCGAGGACGTGCGGGAAGGCCTCACGGCGGTCATCTCGGCCAAGGTCCCGGATCCCAAGTTCAGCAGCCAGACCAAGGACAAGCTGGTCTCCAGCGAGGTCAAGGGCATCGTCCAGACCATCGTCTACGACCGGCTCACCAGCTTCTTCGAGGAGAACCCCCGGGAGGCCAAGGCCATCCTGGAAAAGGCGATCGAGGCGGCCCGGGCCCGGGAGGCGGCGCGCAAGGCGCGCGAACTGACCCGGCGCAAGGGCACCCTGGACAGCGCCGGCCTGCCCGGCAAACTGGCGGATTGCCAGGAAAAGGATCCCGCCGTTTCGGAAATCTTCCTGGTGGAGGGTGATTCCGCCGGCGGTTCGGCCAAGCAGGGCAGGGACCGGCGCACCCAGGCGATCCTGCCGCTCAAGGGCAAGGTGCTCAACGTCGAGAAGGCCAGGTTCGACAAGATCCTGGCCCACAACGAACTGCGCATCCTGATCCAGGCCCTGGGCACCGGCATCGGCGCCGAGGACTTCAAGGTGGAGAACCTGCGCTACCACAAGATCGTGCTGATGACCGACGCCGACGTGGACGGCTCGCACATCCGCACGCTGCTGCTCACCTTCTTCTACCGGCAGATGCCGGAACTGGTGCTGCGCGGCCACCTCTACATCGCCCAGCCGCCGCTCTACAAGGTCAAGAAGGGCAAGCAGGAGCGCTACCTCAAGGACGAGCGGGGGCTGGAGGAGTACCTGTTCAACAAGGCACTGGACGGCTGGACCCTGACCCTGCCCGGCGGCGAGGAGCACCAGGGCCCCACCCTGGTCCGGGAGATGAAGAAGTGGGGCGAGGTCAAGGCGCTGTACGCCAAGCTGGAGCGGCGCGGCTACGCCCGACCGCTGGTGGACGCCATGCTCAACGAAGGCCTGCTCGACGAGGGCCGGTTCCTCAGCGCGGAATCCCTGGGTTCCTTCATGAACGCCCTGGTGGACCAGGACATGGGCCAGTGCGAGCTGGACTCGGTCGAGGCCATGGAAGTGGACGGCGAGGCGATTCCCGCGGTGCACCGGCTGAAACTCACCCGCATGCACCTGTCGCGCCCCATCACCCTCTGGATCGACGAGCAGGTTTCCCACTGGGGCGAATTCCGCCGGCTCATGGCGCTGCGCCACGACCTCACCGCCTTCAGCGGCGGGACCCTGAAACTGCGCCGGACCGGCGCTGCACCCGTGGCGGCCGATCCCGACGAACCCGAGAACACGCTGGGCAAGCAGGCCAAGGAGCTCAGTTTCGCCAGCGCCGAGGACATGCTGGTCATGGTCCTCGAGGAGGGCAAACGCGGCGTGGGCATCCAGCGCTACAAGGGCCTGGGCGAAATGAACCCGGAACAGCTGTGGGAAACCACCATGGATCCCGAGCGGCGCACCCTGCTGCAGGTCCAGGTGGATGACGCGGTGGAGGCGGATGAGATGTTCACCATCCTCATGGGCGACGCGGTGGAGCCGCGCCGGCGCTTCATCGAAAACAACGCCCTCCTGGCCGAAAACCTTGATGTCTGAAATTCATTGTTCCACGTGGAACCTACGGAAGCCTGAATGATCCCCAACCAGCGTGTCGAGCCCATCGAAATCGAAAAGGAAATGCGCAAGTCCTACCTGGACTACGCCATGAGCGTCATCGTCGGGCGCGCCCTGCCCAGCGTGCACGACGGCCTCAAGCCGGTGCACCGGCGCGTGCTGTACGCCATGAAGGAAAGCGGCAACGAATGGAACCGCGCCTACAAGAAGTCCGCCCGCACCGTGGGCGACGTCATGGGCAAGTACCATCCGCACGGCGACTCCGCCATCTACGACACCCTGGTGCGCATGGCCCAGCCCTTCTCCATGCGCCACGTGCTGGTGGACGGCCAGGGCAACTTCGGCTCCATCGACGGCGACAGCCCGGCGGCCATGCGTTACACCGAGGCCCGGCTGTCCCGGCTGGCCAGCGAGATGATGGCCGACCTGGAACAGGACACCGTGGACTGGGGTCCCAACTACGACGACAGCATGGAGGAGCCGCTGGTGCTCCCCACCCGCTTTCCCAACCTGCTGGTGAACGGCAGCCAGGGCATCGCGGTGGGCATGGCCACCAGCATCCCGCCGCACAACCTGAAAGAGTGCTGCGGCGCCCTGATCGCGCTGATCGACGACCCCACCCTGGGGCTGGATGGGCTCATGGCCCACGTCCAGGGCCCGGATTTTCCCGGCGGCGGACTCATGCTGGGCACCGAAGGGGTGCTGGACGCCTACCGCACCGGCCGGGGCCGCTGCGTGGTGCGGGCCAAGTCGCACGTGGAGCAGATCAAGCGGGCCGGCGACCGTGAACAGATCGTCTTCACCGAGCTGCCCTACCAGGTGAACAAGGCCACCCTGCTGGAAAAGATCGCCGAACTGGTCCACGAGAAGAAGATCGACGGCATTTCCGATCTGCGCGATGAGAGCGACCGCGAAGGCATCCGCATGGTGGTGGAGCTGAAGAAGGGCGAATCCAGCGACATCGTGCTGAACAACCTGTACCAGCAGACCCAGCTGCAGAATTCCTTCCCCATCACCATGCTGTGCATCGTCAACGGCCAGCCGCGCATCCTCACCCTGCGGGAGATCCTGAAGGAATTCATCGGCTTCCGCCGCGAGGTGGTGACCCGCCGGACCCTGTTCCAGCTGCACAAGGCCGAGGACCGGCACCACATCCTCATGGGCCTGAAGATCGCCCTGGACTTCCTGGACGCCGTGATCAAGCTGATCCGCGCCGCCCAGTCCCCGGACGAGGCCAAGGAAGGCCTCATGGCCGGGCGCTTCGCCACCGCCGCCCAGCTCAAGGCCCGCCCGGAGCTGGCCCTCTCCGACAAGCAGGCCCAGGCCATCCTGGACATGCGGCTGCAGCGCCTCACCGGCCTGGAGCGGGACAAGATCCTGGAGGAGCTGGCGGAACTGGAGAAGACCATCGCCGCCCTCAAGGCGATCCTGGAGGACGACGTCAAGCTCATGGCGGTCATCCGGGAAGAGTTCCAGATGGTGAGCGACCAGTTCGGCAACGACCGGATGACCGAGATCGCCGCCTTCTCCGGCAATATCCGCATGGAGGACGTGGTCCCCGACGAGGAGATGGTGGTCACCATGTCCAAGGCCGGCTACATCAAGCGCACCGCGCTGGTGGCCTACCGGCGCCAGAAGCGCGGCGGCAAGGGCAAGCTGGGGATGAAGACCAAGGACGAGGATTTCGTCGAGCGGCTGTTCCTCACCAAGGCCCACGACACCCTCCTGGTCTACACCGACCGGGGCTACGCCTACGCCTTGAAGGTCTACGACCTGCCCGAAGCCGCCGCCTCCACCCGGGGCAAGCACATCAAGAACCTGATCTCGCTCAAGGATGACGAGAAGGTGGTCACGCTGATGGCCCTGCGGGAGTTCCCGGAGGAAAACCACCTGGTGTTCGCCACCTCCGACGGCACCGTGAAGAAGACCAGCCTCAGCTCCTACGCCAACATCCGCAGCAACGGCCTGATCGCCTTGAACATCGAGGAAGGCAACCGGCTGGTGTCGGTGCGGGTCTCCACCGGCAACCAGCAGATCGTGCTGATCAGCGCCCTGGGCAAGGCGATCCGCTTCCCCGAAGAGGACATCCGCGCCATGGGCCGCACCGCCACCGGCGTGCGCGGCATGCGCCTGGGCAGCGGCGACGAGATCGTCGACATGGAAGTGGCCGAGCCCCTGCCGGATCTTGAGGAAGGCGAGGAGCCGGACGAGAGCACCGCCGCCCACGGCATGCTGCTCACCGTCACCGAAAAGGGCTACGGCAAGCGCAGCCTGCTCCAGGACTACCGGCTCCAGGGCCGGGGCGGCACCGGCGTGATCAACATCCGGGCCGGGGTGCGCAACGGCAAGGTGGTCGGTTCGGTGCTGGTCAAGCCCGGCGAAGGCTGCCTGCTGATCTCCCAGGAAGGCATGGTCATCCGCTTCAACATCGACGAGGTGCGCAAGACCGGCCGCGCCGCCATGGGCGTGCGCCTGCTGAACCTGCCGTCGGAAAGCGACCGGGTGGTGGGCCTGGCCAAGATCGATTCCAGCGCCCAGGCCCTGGACGACGAGGAGGATCTGGACCTGGTGGTGGATGCCGAGGTCGGCAACCCCGCCCCCAGCGAAGGCGGCGAGCAGCAGAAGCTCGACCTGGATTAGAAGCGCGGACTCCCGTAAGAACCGATATTGGGTCTGGGCCCCCCCCGCAGGGGCCCGGTTCCCGGGGGGTGATCCATGCACTTCCACACGCCGTTCCATCCGTTCCAGACGCACCCGGTCACGGCCCCCGTTGTGCAGGTCTGGAATCTCGTCCTGATCCTGCTGGGGGTGGCGCTGGTGCTGCTGCTGAAGCCCTATTAGAAGTTCCAGGGAATTCACAGCGATCCAACAACGTTTTCACCGCCGGCCGGTAATCCTGGGGAGCGCCGCCTGTTTGTGGGGCTGCCCGCAGGATCACCATGGCCACCCAGAAGCCGGATTCCTCGTCTGACCAGCACCCGGTGGGGATGTACCTGGATCTATGGAACCTCGTGCTGGTGCTCATCGGCGTCACCGTCGTGCTGATCCTCAGACCGTACTGGCGTTGAATGGCGTGACCGGCACAGAGTTTGCTGCCTTCAGGCCAGGAGGCAAAACATGTCGAGCATATCTGGCCTGAATTCGGCCCTTTCGGTGGACCAGACAAGCGCGGCGAAGCCGGCGGCGTCCACCCAGTCGGCCACCTCGGCAAATGATACCTTCGCCGCCATGTTCGCCCAGATGATGGCGACCCTTTCCCCGGCACAGAATGCCGGGACGACCGCCCCCTCCAGCACCAGCACCCAGGGCGCGACGTCCGTCTCTTCCGACCTGAGCACCCTGAGCCAGGCCCTCGCCAGCGGCAACCTTTCCGCGGCCCAGTTGGCCTTCCAGTCGCTGCAGAGCGATCTCCAGAACACCCAGGCTTCCGGCGCCACCCAGGGCCACCACCATCATCACCACCACGGCGCCGCCCAGAACGCCGCCGCCACAGGAACCACGGCGGTGACCGGCGCCCCGGCAGCGACCAGCAGCCAGACCGACAGCACCAGCACCTCACAGCTGCTGAGCCTGCTCATGGGGCAAGCCTAGTCCAGGTATTCCCGCCAATCGCCGCCCGGCAGCTCGATGCCTTCCCGCTCCAGCCGGGGCAGCCGGTCTTCGGGAAACACGTAGACCCACGCCGCGTAGCGATGGCCTGAATCCAGCAGCACCGGGAGGATCAGCCGCTCGAACAGGCCGCCTTCAACATCTTCGAGTTGATCCAGGTCCTGGAGGGCGCCCTCCAGGGCCGTTTCGTCTTCGTAGCCGTAGAATTCCCCGGCCACCCAGCCCGGGCCCGGAAATGCGGGCTCGGGCTGGATGGGCACCATGGCAGGATAGCCCGCCGAAGGAAGGTGGAACAACCGGCCCGGGGCGTGGGCCAGGGTGAAGCCCTCGGGGTCGGTGCGCTGGATCCAGCCGTGCGCATGGCCGCCTTCGCGGAGGCTGCCATAGACGAAAAGGCCGTCCGCTGGCACCGGAACGGGCCTATTCGGGAATGGGGAAGCGGCTGGTGAGGCCGAACACGTTCTGGCGGATCTGGGCCACGGCGGCCTCGTCGGTCCGGTTGCGCAGGGCGCTGTCGACCCAGCCGGCGATCTGCACCATTTCAGCTTCCTTCATGCCGCGGGTGGTGATGGCCGGGGAACCGACCCGGATGCCCGAAGGCTTGAGGGGCGGATTGGGGTCAAAGGGGATGCCGTTCTTGTTGACGGTGATGCCGGCCCGGTCGAGGGTCTGCTCGGCTTCATTGCCGGGGATGCCCTGCTGGAACACATCCACCAGCATCAGGTGGTTGTCGGTGCCGCCGGAAATGATCCGCCAGCCCTTGGCCGCCAGGGCGGACGCCATGGCGGCTGCGTTCTTGACCACCTGCTCCTGGTAGACCTTGAATTCGGGCTTGAGCGCTTCGGCCAGGGCTACGGCCTTGCCGGCGATCACGTGCATGAGCGGTCCGCCCTGCACCCCGGGGAACAGGGCGCGGTCCAGGTCCTTGGCGTACTTCTCGCGGCACAGGATCATGCCGCCGCGGGGTCCGCGCAGGGTCTTGTGGGTGGTGGTGGTGACGAAGTCCGCGAACGGCACGGGGCTGGGATGGTGGCCGGTGGCCACCAGGCCGGCGATGTGGGCCATGTCGACCATGACCATGGCGCCCACTTCATCGGCGATGGCGCGGAAGGCCGGGAAGTCGAAGGTGCGCGAGTAGGCCGAGGCGCCCACCACGATCAGCTTGGGCCGGTGCTCCAGGGCCAGCCGGCGCACTTCGTCCATGTCGACGCGCTCGGTCTCCCGGGCCACGTGGTAGCCGATGAACTTGTAGAGGATCCCCGAGCTGTTGAGCGGGTGGCCGTGGGTGAGGTGGCCGCCGTGGGCCAGGTCCAGGCCCAGCACGGTGTCGCCCGGCTTGAGCACGGAGAAGTAGACCGCCATGTTGGCCTGGGCGCCGCTGTGCGGCTGGACGTTGGCGTGCTCGGCGCCGAACAGCTGCTTGGCGCGGCTGCGGGCCAGATCCTCGATGGTGTCGACGTTCACGCAACCGCCGTAATAGCGCCGGCCGGGGTAGCCTTCGGCGTATTTGTTGGTCAGGTGGCTGCCCATGGCGGTCATCACGGCCACGGAGGTGTAGTTCTCGGATGCGATCAGTTCCAGGTTCTGGCGCTGGCGCAGGACTTCCAGCTCCACCGCCTGGTACACAGAAGGATCCGCATCACGCAATATTTCGTACCTATCCATCATGATCTCCTCTAATCAAAATCTTCTCATAGCGGCCATCGATGGGATGCAACAAAAGCCTGCGCCTGCCCGGGAGACGTGACCGATGCAACCGGGCCGGACGTTCCACATGGAACAACGGTTTCTGCCAAACTATGAGGGAAAGGTGCGCCATGCCCATCCTGCCCCCCTGCGACGCCAGTGACCTGGAGACCTTCGAACACCCGCTGGCCGCGCGCTACGCCTCCAAGGCCATGGTCCGCCTGCTGTCCCCCACCTACCGCATGCGGGTCTGGCGCCGGCTGTGGGTGGCCCTGGCCGAAAGCGAAGCGGAGCTGGGCCTGCCCATCACCCCGGAGCAGCTGGAAGAGCTGCGCGCCACCCAGGACGCCGTGGACCTGGCGGCCATCGCCCGCCATGAAGCCGCCCTGCGCCACGACGTGATGGCGGCCATCCACGCCTGGGGCGAACAGGCGCCCGGCGCGCGGCCGATCATCCATCTCGGGGCCACCAGCTGCTTCGTCACCGACAACGGCGATCTGCTGATCTGCCGCAGCGCGCTGGAGCTGCTGCGCGGACGCCTGCGCGACGTCATCGCCGCCCTCGCGGCCTTCGCCGGCCAATGGCAGGACCAGCCCTGCCTGGGCTTCACCCATTTCCAGCCGGCCCAGCCCACCACCGTCGGCAAGCGGGCGACCATGTGGATCCAGGATCTGCTGCTGGACCTGGAGGACCTGGATCACGTGCTGCGCACCACCCCGGTGCGCGGAATCAAGGGCACCACCGGCACCCAGGCCAGCTTCCTGGAGCTGTTCGACGGCGACGGCGACCGGGTGGAGGCGCTGGAAGCCCGGTTCTGCGCCAAGTTGGGGGTGCCGGCCATCGCCGTGGCCGGGCAGACCGCCACCCGCAAGCTGGAGGACCGCCTGGGCCAGGTGCTGTGCGGGATCGCCGCCTCCGCCTCCAAGTTCGCCTGCGATCTGCGCCTGCTGCAGCACCTCAAGGAGGTGGAAGAACCGTTCGAAAGCCAGCAGATCGGCTCCTCGGCCATGCCCTACAAGCGCAACCCCATGCGCAGCGAACGGATCAATTCGCTGGCGCGGTTCGTCCTGGGGCTGCTGCCGAGCACCTACCAGACCAGCGCCACCCAATGGCTGGAGCGCACCCTGGACGATTCCGCGCACCGGCGCCTGACCATCAGCCAGGGATTCCTGGCGGTGGACGCCATCCTGGTGCTCTACCGCAACATCGCCTCGGCTCTGGTGGTCTATCCGAAGATGATCGAAGCCCGGCTGCAGGGCGAACTGCCCTTCATGGCGGCGGAAGTGCTGCTCATGGAGGCGGTGAAGCGCGGCGGCGACCGCCAGGATCTGCACGGGCGGTTCCGCCTGGCGGCCCTGGAAGCCGGTCGCCGGATCAAGCAGGAGGGCCGGCCCAACGAGCTGCTGGCCCTGCTGGCCCAGGACCCCGCCTGGGCGATGACCGAGGCCGAACTGGCGGCGCTGCTGGATCCGGTCCGCTTCACCGGACGGGCCGGTGACCAGGTCCGGCGCTTCCTGGCCGGGGAGGTGGCCACGGCCCTGGCCGGCCACCGCCCGGGAGAAGAAGCCGCCGTGCGGGTCTGAAGTCCTTCTAACTTTCTGGAATCTTTCTCAATCAGGGTGACTCAATGTTGAAAATTGCCGTAATCGGTGCCGGATCGCTCCTCGGGCGCGAGCTGGTGGACACGCTGGAACCCCGGGAGTGCTCGGTGCTGCCGCTTTCCCACGGTCCCATGACCCGGGACGAGGAGTTCAGCGACCTGGTCATGTTCGCGCCGGAAGCCTCCCTGCTGGAGGGCATCGAGCTGGTGCTGCTGGCCGAGACGCCCAGCGCGCCGGAGCTGCTGGATGGCTACCAGGGGCGGATCCTGGATCTGCGCGCGGAGCCGGAGGCTTCCCTGGATCCCATGCCCCTGGCGGGGTCCTGGCCCAAGGGCAAGCTCGCCCTGCGCGGGCGCCCGGCCATGGAGCAGGTCCTGGGCCTCATCCCCAAGCTGGTGGAGGGCCTGGGCGAAGTGAGCGGCACCCACCTGCAGTCGGTGTCCTGCCTGGGCGACCGCGGGGTGGACGGGCTCATGGAGCAGACCGCGGCCATCTTCAAGGGCGAGGACCCCGACATCGAGAAGCTGGGCTACCGGGCCGCCTTCGAAGTGGTGCCGCAGGAGCCGCGCGGGCGCATGATCACCGTGAAGGTCCCCACCTTCCACGGCGACCTGCTGATCCTGCACCTGCGGGCCGCCGAGGGCCGCACCCTGTCCCGGCTGGAAGCGCCCCAGGGCGTGGAATGGCGCGAGCACCCCGCCAGTTCCCGGGAGGTGGCGGTGAGCCCCTTCCTCCTGGCCCATTTCGCCCCGTTCGAGGAAGGCCGGGCCGGCACCCTCACCCTGGGCTTCGATCCCATCCTGTGGGGCGTGCTGCGGCCCATCCTGCGCCTGCTGGAGCTTTGAGACCGATGGCCAAACTGGACGATCCGCACGACCGGGGGGACTTCTTCAAGTCCCTGGGGATGCTGGTGGCCGGTTTCATCGCCGAGCGGGTGGAGGAGGTGGTGACCGGGGCCGGCCCGAAGCTGCTGCGGCCGCCCGGGGCCCTGGACGAATTCGATTTCCTGGTGTCCTGCACCCGCTGCGACAAGTGCGTGCGGGCCTGCCCGCAGGGGTCGATCTACAAGGCGGGTCCCCAGGCGGCCCTGGCCGCCGGCACCCCGATCATCGAACCGCGCGTCATGCCGTGCTTCCTTTGCACCGATCTGCCCTGCGTCACCGCCTGCCCCGAAGGGGCCCTGGTCTGGCCCAAACGCAAGGCGGCCGGCCAGGAGCTGGAAGGCCCGCCGGCGGTCAAGATGGGCACCGCCAGGGTCAAGCGCAGCCGCTGCCTCACCTATGAACGGGAAGGACACCCGGCCGAGCCCTGCCGGACCTGCGTGGACCGCTGCCCCTACCCGGGCGTGGCCATCCGCATGA
>Ga0316230_1003599_pt1 | contig 12020 bp, 10 predicted proteins | sample TBH18025metaG_FD_206004 | JGI IMG/M metagenome (GOLD analysis project Ga0316230, IMG submission 206004) | Freshwater microbial communities from Trout Bog Lake, Wisconsin, USA - TBH18025 | ecosystem: Environmental > Aquatic > Freshwater > Lake > Hypolimnion/Profundal zone | place: USA: Wisconsin...
ACATTTGCATTATGTATGCTGATGGATTAATTGGTAATCGTGGAATCTTGGAAGTATTAGGCACATTGACCGCTGGTCAGTTTAATTCAATGTTGCCAAAAGGTAAGCCAAGTTATAAATTGCAAGATATAATACCCAGAGTGTATGGGTATATTTATCCGCCATTAACAGAACAAGATAAAAAGGCTCAAGCTAATCAACAATTATTAACATTTATGTTAATGAGCCCTAAAGTACCAGAAAGTTTGTTCAAAGGAAAATAAATGGCAAATATTGCGAATCTAGGCGTAAAAATGGGACTGGATACAGTCGATTTTACTCAAGCCCTAGAAGCCGCCAAAAAATCCCTTGATAACTTTAAAGAAACCGCTACAGAATTATTATCAATAGCGGCTTTTACTGAAATGACTAAAAAGGCGTTGGAATATGCCGATACTATAGTTAAAACAGCAAATGCCAATGATGTAACTACCGCATCTGTTTTGGAATTGTCCAGGGCATTAGAGGAAAGCGGTGGCAATGCTGAAAATACATCTGCCATTTATTCTGGTTTTACTCAAAAAGTAGAATCTGCCGCTTTAGGTAGCGCAAAAGCCCAAGAAGCATTTGCAAGAGTTGGCGTGTCTTTAAAAGACTTAGCCACCTTATCTTCACAACAATTATTTGAAAAGACTATTTCTGGACTGGCAAATATTAAAGATGCCGCAGAACGCAATGGTTTGGCTTTCCAGACTTTAGGCCGTCAAATTCGTGGTACAGACATTGTTGGTTTAAATGAACATTTGCAAGAAGCTAAAGGCACAATGAATCAATATGCCGCTTCTGTAGAACAAGCGCATGAACTTAGCCTTAAATTGGCTAAAGATTCTAGGGATATTGGCCTTGAATTTACAAGGTCAGTCATTCCAGCCGTAGATATGTTCTATGAAGGTTTGCACAAGCTGGCTGACCCAGTAAAAGGATTAATTCAATTATTTGGTATTTTTGTTGATGTTTTAGCGGTTACTTTCAACACCGCAGAACAAGGCATTATTCAACTTGGCGATATAACCAAAACCGTAGGACTTTCCATTGCTGACATTCTTTCTGGCGATATTGCAAAAGCCAAAAAAGATTGGAAAGGCGGCCTTGATGAGATGAGTTCAGATTATGCAAAGTATGAAGAATCTTTGCAAAAATTAATGAACCCAGAAAAGGCAAAAGAAAAACCACAAGGGCCAGCGGATAGACCAGTTACACCCGCTGGTTCAAAACAGTTATTACAAGCACAAGATTTATCCAAAGAGTACGAACGCCAGGCGGCTATTCAGTTTCAATTATTGTCTGCAAAAGAAGCGGAAACACATCTTACTAAAAATCAAAAAGATTATGTTTCTGAGATCACCAAAGTTCTTGCAGAGATGCAAAAGGCATTGGACAATGTTGATAAAAAGATTGCTACAACTGATCCAACAACTGCGGCTGGTCAGCGTACTATTACAATGCTTAAAGAGCAAAAACAGCAAATTATTGATACCGCAGAAACTTATGTCCAAAAGACAGAAGATGAAGTTCTGGCAACTCAAGCCTATCAGCAATCATTTACTTATGGCTGGCAAAAAGCATACGAACAATATGTAGAGAATTCCAATAATGCGGCTATGCAAGCGCAAGAAATGTTTAACTCTATTACTAATTCAATGACTAATGCCTTAGATAAATTTGTTGAAACTGGTAAATTAAACTTTGGTGATTTAGCTAAGAGCATTTTAAATGATATGCTCAAGATTGAATTAAAAGCGCAAGAAATGAAACTATTTCAAGCTATTGGGTCAAGCATTGGCGGCTCAATGCAAGAAGGCGGTATGCTATCTGGTATTGGTTCATTGTTTGGTTTTGCAAGTGGTGGCGAACCACCAGTAGGCGTACCATCTATTGTTGGTGAGAATGGCCCAGAATTGTTTGTGCCACAAACCGCTGGTACTGTAGTGCCAAACAATAAGTTGGCTGATGTTATGGGCGGCTCAAATCAACCATCTGTAATGTATAACGGCCCATATATTGCCAATATGTCTGCTATTGATACTCAATCGGCTACACAATTTTTGGCTAGAAATCAAACCGCAGTATGGGCGGCTAATCAATCTGCCCAACGATCATTACCGCAAAGTAGATAAATATGGCAGATATAAGCACCATTCTGGCAATGTCAGAGCAAGTAACGATTATGGATCAGAGATTGGTCGGTCAAGCTATTAGCCGTAACCAGCGTATTTCTACATCTGAAATTGTTACTGTTATTCCATTCCAATTTACTTTTAAGCCTAACTCTTATCAGCTTTACAGCCAAAATCGTAGTCTATTGGCTAACTTACGCTATTACGATAAATCGCTAGAGCAATATCTTAATTTTGCATCTACTGGATGGGTAAATTACATTGCATATCAAGGCGACATGACATCGGTTCAAATTGCCGCTTGTCAATGGCAAACCGCATCATCTGGGCAAAATCTAGTATTAGGTAGTTTGCCTTCTATTTCTTCAACTTCTTTTATTGTAAAGGCTGGCGATTTTTGCCAGGTTGATCGTTATGCTTATATTGCTACCGCTGATGTTATGCGTGGTTCTGGGACTACCGTTACTATTCCTGTTCACCGCACCTTATTAACAACTTTGGTATCACCAGAATATGCGGTTATTGGGCAATATGGCACAACCGTTGCATTAGGTGGCAATACTTATACTGGTTGCACCTTTCCAATCATTTTGCAACAATACCCAACTTACAATTTGATCCCAATGACTAACGATAGCTTTATTCAATGGTCTGGGCCATTTAAGGCATTTGAATCAGTATTATGAGCCAAGTAATAGCACCAATACAAAATACTAACAATATTCGATATGCGGATTTTGTGCGTATTGTTACGCCATCTACAGAATATCGCTTTTCTACTGCGCCAACTGCCATTACAGTACCAGCGGTAGATGCTTTACCTTTTGACGGATTAGGGCAGTTAATTGGGATTGGTAAAGTTCAGAGGGACATTAAATCTACTGCCAATCAAACCACAATTACTTTGGTCGGTATTGATACAGCCCTTTTGGGCGTGGTGCTAAATGGTAATCTAAAAGGCGCACAAATTACCATGTGGAAAGGCTTTTTTAATACTGATGGCTCTTTAATTACATCTGGTGGTTCTGGTGGTCTTTATCAATATTTTTATGGATTTATTAACACTTTCAACATTGGCGAACAATGGATGGAAGAAGTGCGTATGTATGTTGGTACGGTAACAGTTAGTGCCGCAAACATCCAAATGATTTTACAAAACAGAACGGTTGGTAGGTTTACTAATGATGCAAGCTGGGAATATTTTACGCCTGGTGATACATCAATGAACCGAGTGGCCACTATATCGACAATATATTATGCCTTTGGACAAAACAGTTAGATTTGCAAATAAATTTGATTTTGATGCAATTTATAAAATATTAGAGCATTTTTGCCATACTCATCGATTTGAAATATTAAAAGATGAAGCAAAATGGTCAAGACAGTATGTAGGTAAACAGTTAAGCATGATTCTGGCTGGTGCTGGATTTATATTAATTGCAAAAGATTTAAGTGGTGTTTTAGTCGCAATGAAAGCCCCGTGTTTTTTTATTGAAGGGGAATATTCATTACATGAGATTATGTGGCATAGCACAAACGACAAAACATCATTAAAGCTATTTAAGCGGTTTATTGAAATTGGTACAGAAATGAAGAAAACTGGAGAAATAAAAGAAGCTCATTTTTCCTGTTTTACTGATTCTGATTTCAGTAGATATGGTGCAACTAAGTTACAGAACACTTGGAAGATATAGTATGGGTGGCGGTGGTGGCGTTTTAGGTGCGATTGTTGGTGCTGTTATTGCCGTAATTGGCGTAGTAACAGGACAACCAGAATTAGTAATGATGGGCCTAACAATGGTCGCATCATCTATTGTGTCTGCCTTAACTGCACCAAAAGCCCCAACTAGCAACGGCCAACAATTAACAACGGGTACTAATTTACAGATTCAACCAGCAACTAATAACAAATTGCCAATCGTTTATGGTAACTGTTATGTAGGCGGCACAATTACTGATCTTTCAATTACTTCTGACAATCAAAATTTATATTATGTTCTTTCACTCTGCGAAGTTACGGGCAATGGTTCGGATTCCATTGCTTATGGCAATATCTATTATGGTGGTAAGTTGTGCTTGTTTAGCGGCCTTACTTATACTGATTCGAGTGTTAGCGTTGCCACTATTTCTGGCAATACTATTACTTACTCTGGCACATTATCTATACCCGTCACTTCTGGATTATTGGTTTCATTTGCTAACTCTGGCTCACCAATTTATTACACCGTAAGCGGCATCAATACCACAACTAATACAATCGTATTTAATAAGGCGATTGATCCATCTGTAACAGTCGGCAACGAAATGTATGCCGTCAATCCTGGTCAAAACTCTAGCACCACAGTTACAGGGTTGGTTGATCCAGCTACAGGCTTAGTTGATACAAAAGTAAACGGATATTTGAATATTTATTTATATAGCAACGGTTCTTATAATCCTGTTAATAGTAGCCAATCTGCCATTAGTGTAATGCAAGCATCTGGGCTTACTTACCAATGGGACAATACCAAGTTAATGACCAACTGCGCTTTTGCGATTGTGCATTTAACTTATAACGCCAATGCTGGCGTAACATCTATTAATCAAACACAGTTTGAAGTAATTAATTCACGAATAGCACCAGGCGATGTTATTTATGATTATTTAACTAGCACCGTATATGGCGGGGCAATTCCAACCGCCCAAATTGATACTGCCAGCTTAACCGCATTAAATACTTATTGCGCCCAGACTATTACATTTAATAACTATCTTGGTGTACCAGAAACACAGCCTAGATTTACTTTTAATGGCGCAATAGATACCACTCAAAATATTTTAGACAATATACAAAATATTGTGAATTGCTGTGATTGTTTACTTAAATACAATGAAATTTACGGAGTTTGGTCAGTTATTGTTAATCAGCCAACTTACAGCGTGGCTATGGATATTAACGATAGCAATATGGTTTCTGCTATTCAAGTTGTATCTTTAGATATTTCTAATACTTATAACATTGCTCAATGCCAATTCCCAGACATTAGCCTAAATAGTTCATTTAATACCAGCACGGTTAATTTGTCTTTAGTTGCACCATCATTGCTATACCCTAATGAGCCACAAAACGCCCAGACTATTCAACTGCCATTAGTCAATAATGATGTGCAAGCCCAGCTTTTAGCCACACGATTCTTAAAAGCGGCACGGATGGATTTGCAGATTACTTGTACCGTAAACTATATTGGCTTAGAGTTGGAAGCGGGTGATATTGTTACTGTAACTAATGCCAATTATGGTTTTGTGGCAAAACTATTTAGAGTTATCAAAGTAGAGCAAAACTTTGCGCCAGACGGCACAATTTCTGTGGCATTGACATTGTTGGTATATGACCCAACGGTTTATGACGATACCAGCGTTACACAATATAAACCACAGCCTAATAGCGGATTGCCAGCACCTAACAGCTTTGGCACTATACCAGCCCCAGTTATTGTTAATTCACAAACAACTGCACCAGTACCATCATTTCAAGTTGATGTAACTACATCTACAAATGGTATTGTGCAATATGCAGAAGTTTGGTATTCAGCCTATTCAAGCCCAACGCCTACACAGCTTATGTTTGCTGGCACGACTGCCGTGCAACCTAATGGCATCCCTTATGGCAACTCAGTTGCAATGCCACCAGTAACATTAACCAATATACCCGCTGGTAATTGGTATTTCTTTACAAGAATGGTTAATTCTGTAGAAACATCACTTTATAGCCCAGCAAGTACCGTATTCTCATGGCGGCCAATGACATTCCAGTATTCGCAACGCTATTTAAGCATTGCTTATGCTACTAGCTCAACCGGAACAGGATTTAGCGCAAATCCTAGAGGAAAAACTTATTTTGGACTTTATAGCACTTCTGCAAGCGTATTTGATACAAACCCATCAGATTACACATGGTATGCCGCCAATCCCGTATTTGGTACATCTGGCACATTAAACTACTTATTGTTTTCCAACCGTGGAAACAATTTAATGAGTTTTGCTACAGGCAATGCGGCTTTGTCTGCGGGTACTGCGTTATTTGTGCCAACTGATCCTAATTATGATCCTACTATTTGGCAAGGTTTGGAAGATGGTTACAACATTATTGATCTTAATGCTCGTACTGGTCAGCTTATTCAAACTGGCACAACTACTGTTGGTACTGGTGAAATTGCTATTACTAATAATCCACAAGGACAAGTAATTGCATCATTGGCTCAGTTATTAAACTTTGGTGGGCCACCAACTAAAACTTCATCAGTTGCAACTCTTACTATTGATATTTATGGTCGTGTCGTTGGATTTAGCCCGCCAGATACCTTTAATTACACAATGACAGCATTTACCGCATCTAGTGGTCAAACTGTATTTAGTGTAACTAGAGGTACAGAATATTTATCTGGAAACTGCTGGGTGTTAATTAATGGATGTTTACTTAATCCATCTGAATATACCGACACCAGCGGATCAACTGGAACAGTAACTTTGGCTACAGGCGCAGTAGTTAATGATATTGTTACTATTATTTCCTTTGCTTCTGTAGGCGGTTCTGGCACTTATAATAGTTTTAGCCGTAATTCTGCAAGTTTAAGCAATGTTGGTTCTTATACTGCATCAGGGTTTACCCTAGTTAGCGGTAATGAATTATTGTTTTTAAACGGTACAGTAATTAATGCTCAAGATTATAATATATCTGGTCAAACTATTAGTTTTGTAAATTCCGTTTCTGGTGATTTAGAAGTTATCCAATGGACAAATAATAATCTTGGTGTGCCAAATGGAACGCCACAAAATGTGGATATTTATACAACTGTTGGGCAAACACTTTATCCATTTACATTCAACCCATTAGCATTTAATCTATATAATAATGGAGTATTATTATTGGAAACAGTAGATTATACGGTTGCTGGTGGATCATCATATACATTGGCACAAACGCCAACAAGCAATTTGAATATTTTGGTACAACAAACCTTTAATAGAACAGGGGCAGTATGACACAAGCACTTAACTTAGCTAACTTTGCTAATAACTTAAATACATCTGGGCAAACCAGTAATTCTGGATTGCAAAATTCATCTGTAACCGTTACGGCTGGAACGGGTTTAACTGGTGGTGGTGCAGTAGCATTGGGATCATCAATTACTATTAGTGATTCTTCATCTGGAGTTTCCGCTGGTTCTTATACTGCCGCCAATATTACTGTTAATGCTCAAGGCAAAGTTACTGCCGCATCTAATGGTTCGGCTGGGCTTCCTGGACTTCTTGGTCAAGCCTTTACATCCAACGGAACATTTACTATTCCTACTGGAGTTACTGCACTTAAAATCACAGTAGTAGGTGGTGGCGGTGGTGGAAATTATGGCGGTGGTGGAGGTGGCGGTGCTGCTATTTCTTATCTTACTGGTTTAACTTCAGGCAATACTTTAGCAGTTACTATTGGAAGTGGCGGGGCTGCTAGCTCTTCAGGTGGAACTTCATCTGTTGCTTCAGGTTCTCAAAGTATTACTACTATTTCAGCTACTGGCGGTAGCGCTGGTGGCTCACAATCTGGGTGGGGTGCTGCTGGGGGTGCTGGTGGGGTTGGGTCTGGTGGCAGTATAAATATTGGTGGTGGTGGAGGTGGCGCTTTATTAGGAGCTTATAGCATTTATGCTTGCAATGGATATACTCCTGTTTTAGGTGGTATTGGTGGTTCTTCTATTTTAGGTGGAGGTGGTGCTTCCCCAATAAATACTAATCAATCTGGTACATCTGGAAATTCTGGAAAAGTATATGGTGGTGGAGGTAGTGGGGGTGCGGCAATTAATACTTTCGGTGGTGCAAGTGGAGGTGCTGGTGCGGCTGGTGTAGTAATTTTTGAATGGTAATTGGAGAAAAATATGCCACAAGATTTTATTGAACAAAATTATTTAATTATTGAACAAAATGTAGTTATTAATATATGTGTATGGAATGGTGATACATCTACTTGGACACCACCAACAGGTTCTATTGCTTTAGTTCAAGCCACAACACCAGCAATGATTTGGGAACCAGTTATTGTTGATAAAAAAATTACAGATTATGTTCTTACTGAAGTATTAGGTGCTGGTGCTATTGGATTTACTTGGGATGGTACAAATTGCATAACTAATGAACCTAAACCAGCTATTCCTGTTCAACCTAGTACAACTGGAACAGTATCAGCATGATTGTTGTAAACCCTAAACATTCCTTTACCTATGATGGTGCTCAACTTAATGTGTACCATGCCGACAAAGGACAGGGTTTGCCTAGTCATAGTCATTCTTTTTCTCATGCAACTATGTGTAATGCTGGTTCTTGTTTAGTAAGTCTTGAAGGTCGTAGTTACACAATCAACAAAAATAGCCAACCTTTAAATCTTCCTGCTGGCGAATGGCATGAAATTGAAGCATTAGAAGATGGCACAGTATTTGTAAATGTATTTGCAGAAGGAAAGTATTAAAATATAAGACATGATTTAAAGCCGCCTGTGAGGGCATAGGGGCTATATCAAGAATTGGATTAATCATGGCAATGTTTTCGCAAAATACGATCACTCAAGTTAGTGGTTTTGATAACCCTTGTATAGCGGGGGAATTGGTTTGGGAACAACAAACCTATTGGAATTTAGACATCGTAGGCTCTGATGGTGTAACGCCATTAGATTTAACATCTGCCACGATTGATGCACAAATTATTCGTAGAGAAGTTACAAATCTTCAAGATTCAAGATATGGCTTGTCGTTTGATATTGGTGATTACAGCCCAACTCCAACGCCTATTAGTCTTACTATTACAAATGAAGTTGCCGCACAAGGCAAATTTACTTTAGTTATTAACGATTCAACCTGGGGATTAATGGCTGATGATCCAGAATTAGATATTGGCGCACAAGACTGTGTTGCTTATTCTGGTCGCATCAAAATTAGTTTTCCCGCATCAGAATCAAACCCCGCAAATGATTACATCATCTTCTTGTTGTTTTTGATCCGCTCTGATGGCATTGTGGTCGAATGATATGGGATATTTAACCTATTGTCATACTAGAAATGACACAAACCAAATTTTCTATATTGGTAAAGGCAATGAAAAAAGAGCCTATGATTCATATAATAGAAATCTATTCTGGAAAAGAATAGCAAATAAGTATGGTCATAAAGTTTGTATTTTGGCGCATTGGAAAACAGAGCAAGAAGCCTTAGACCATGAAAAATTACTTATATCTTGTTTTAAAGATATGGGTTATCAATTAGCAAATATGTCAGATGGTGGTGAAGGTGGCGCAACTGGCGTAAAAAGAAGTGATGAATTTAAAGCCAAAGTTTCTGAAAGAATGAAAGGCAAGCCAAAATCCGAACAAACAAAAAGAAGAATATCGGAATGTAAGACTGGCAAACCTAATCCAAAACTTGCTGGTGATTTAAACCCATCAAAAAATGCAGAAACTAAATTAAAAAAATCTATTTCTATGAAAAAATTTTATGCTAATGGCGGTACAAATCCCATGCAAGGCAGAAAAAGACCAGATTTAGCCCTTAGAAACAAATTAAGAGCTAATCAGAAAGTGGTGGAGTAATCATGGGCATAAAAGTTAATGTAACGGATCAAAATAATGTGTCCGTAACTGTAGTGCCACAAGCACGGCAGACAGTTAAGGTTACAACTCCACCTAATCAAACCATTAAAATTGATCGTGGCTTAATTGGTTCACAGGGCGCAAGCGGTTATTCTGGATACAGCGGTTACTCTGGAATGTCGGGTGCCTCTACATCTGGTTATAGCGGTTATTCGGGCTATAGTGGCTTTAGCGGAATTTCTGGCTATTCAGGTATATCTGGGTATTCTGGAAGCGGTATAAGCGGTTTTAGTGGCTTTTCGGGTTATTCTGGATCAGGAACAAGTGGCTATAGCGGCTATAGTGGCTTTTCTGGACAGTCTGGAGCATCTACATCAGGATATTCTGGATATAGTGGAATAAGCGGATTCTCTGGTTATTCTGGAATTTCTGGCTATAGTGGTAAATCAGGATTTTCAGGCTATTCTGGTCAGCAAGGTACTTCCATAAATATTATTGGCACAGTAGCAACTCCAGCCGATCTTCCACCAACAGGCAATCTTAATGATGCTTATATTGTTTCTTCCAATGGCGATCTATATGTTTGGGAAGGATCAAGTTGGGTCAATGTCGGTCAAATTGTTGGGCCACCTGGACAAAGCGGTATAAGTGGGTTTTCAGGATATTCTGGAATTTCAGGATTTAGTGGCTATAGCGGTATTAGCGGTTATTCAGGATTAAGTGGACAAAATGGATATTCTGGCGCATCTGGCATTTCTGGATATAGTGGCTTTAGTGGCATTTCTGGCTATAGTGGTTCTGGTGTTTCTGGCTATTCTGGATTTTCAGGTTCAGGCATTTCTGGTTTTAGTGGTTATTCTGGCATTTCTGGTTTCAGCGGAATTAATGGCGCATCTGGACTGTCTGGCTTTTCTGGCGCATCGGGCATAAGTGGTTTTAGTGGATATTCTGGTTTAGGTTATTATGGATTAACTGCAACTGGGTCAAATTCATTAAGTCTTGGTAGCAAATCTTTTACTACCAATTTAGATGCTTCTACTACAGCTTTTGCTGTTGGGCAATATGTCAGAGTATTTTCTACATCTGTGCCATCTCAATTTATGGAAGGCTTAATAACCGCATTTACAGGGACTTCACTAACAGTCAATATGACTTATGTGAATGGGGTAGCATCTTTTAGCAATTGGACAATTACTGCTTCTGGCGCAGTTGGAACATCTGGTTATTCTGGATTTAGTGGAATTTCGGGATATAGCGGTTATTCTGGTGCTGTAGGTGCAAGCGGTATATCTGGTTATTCTGGAATTAGCGGTTACTCTGGTTATTCTGGCTACTCTGGCTCAACGCCTACAATCGGCGGCACAAATACCCAGATTCAATACAACAATGCTGGTGTATTAGGTGGAGTTCCTCTTTTAACCTATAACGGCACAACCTTAGCTCGTACTGGCGGCACAATTGACAACACAGTCATCGGAGCAACAACCCCTGCGGCTGGTACATTTACTACTATTACAGGACAGACAGAAGTATTAAAAGGTACTGGTGAGAATTTATTATTACAGTCTAGTAATTTTGCATCTACTTGGGCGTTAAGTAGCGCAACACAGACAACAGGTCAAACAGACCCATTTAGCGGAACTACTGCAACTTTATTAAATGATGGTACTGGTGCAAGCACAACTCATTATATTTATCAAACATTAACTTTAGGTGCATTTCAATATACTTATAGTGTTTATGCAAAAGCTGGAACATCAAATTATATTGGTGTTTATTCTCAAAGCGGAACACAAGGAGTAATATTTAATTTAGCGACTGGTGCTTTTTCTGCAAATATGAATAATGCACCAACATCGTATTCTATTACTCCTGTTACAGGTGCATCAGGTTGGTATAGATGCTCAATTACATTTACTGCTGTGGCTGGCTCATTTTATTTGGGCTTGTTTATGTCAGAAAATGGAACTTCTTTTAGTTTTACTGGTACAAGTCAAACTGTAACTGTAGCCGCACCGCAAGTAGAAATTGGTTCTGTAACCAACACTTACATCCCCACAACAACCACAGCAGTTTACGGAACTCCTACCCTATCCTTTAGTGGAGTAGCAGGACTAGGACTTCAATCAGATGGTTCTCTTTATGTTTCTCCAGCAGGAACAGGCGCACTACAAGCACAAGCTACTACATCCAGTACAGTAGGCGGTAACGCTAGGGGTGCTAATGCTGTTGATTGGCAGACTAGTAGAAATTCTGCG
>Ga0316230_1003600_pt1 | contig 12013 bp, 9 predicted proteins | sample TBH18025metaG_FD_206004 | JGI IMG/M metagenome (GOLD analysis project Ga0316230, IMG submission 206004) | Freshwater microbial communities from Trout Bog Lake, Wisconsin, USA - TBH18025 | ecosystem: Environmental > Aquatic > Freshwater > Lake > Hypolimnion/Profundal zone | place: USA: Wisconsin...
TTAAAGCTTTTATTTGCACGATTTTTTCTTTTAGGTGTTCTAGTTCCATAATGAGCTTTAAAGTCACCGCAGGCTTCTTTTCGTTACGATACTCACTTTTCAACTTCCACATAACAATATGTTTTACCATCTTTTCTATTTTTTATGATTTTATAAAATAAAATATTTGTTAAACTTTGATTATATAACGTGAATAAAGTTTAAAATGTATTTAACAATTTATTAATTTTTAAGAAATAAATAAAATAAAAGAGGAGCCTTTTTTATTAAAAAAATGATTTATGAAAATTATTATATATGACTCCCCTTTTTACCTTTTAAAACTAGAGTGCCTTAAGTACTTTGCAAAAAGAGTGCCTTAATTGCCTTAAGTACTTAAAGTGCCTTAAGTTTATTTATTTTTTATTATTAATTTAAATGTCTTTATTTAAAATTCTTTCATTATAAATTTCTTTTTATTCTTCTTTATAACTTAAGGCACTTAAGGCACATTAAGTACTTAAGGCACTCAAGTTATTTAAGGCACTCTATTTATTTGTATTCTCTTTTAATTTATTACTAATAGAAGTAAAAATCGCAAGTATTTCTTTAGCTTCATTCCAAATAGTCTGCCATTTAACTACATCTATCATATTCAATTCTTCTATTATCTCTAACCAATAAATAGTTTCACTTGCTTCGCTTTCACAGATTCTAATTTTATTAGCAAAGTCAGCTTTACTTCTCGATCTGTTTGCCTCTCTATAATTAGCTCCGATACTTGTCCCCGACTTTGATATCTGATTCTTTATAACTTTACCTTCAGGATTATTCGACAAAGATATTGACAACTTAATTATTGCTATTGCAAATTTCTTTGTCCGTAATTCCAATTTCAAACTAAATTCTTTGTTTTCCATGGTTTAAATTTTATATGTTTTATTTAAATTTATAAAATAAAACATAGTAAAATAGAGTGCCTTAAGTGCCTTAAGTACTTAAAGTGCCTTAAGTTTATTTATTTTTTACAAAAATAATTATAAAACATTTATTAATTATATTCTTTTTTAATAATTTCATTTTTCATTTCTTACAACTTAAGGCACTTAAGGCACTTTAAGTACTTAAGGCATTCTATTTTTCTTTACTTTTAACTTTTCCCTATAAAACTCTTTTACAACTTAAGGCACTTTAAGTACTTTAGGCACTTAAGGCACTCTTGTTTTCTATTCTTTCACAAATTTCTTTATAGATTTATTTACACCATCACCAATTTCCAGAAAATAAATACCTGCATCCAGATGTTGCGTATTTAAATTGTATTCATTTCCGTTAATATTATTTATAGATATTATTTGTTTTCCCATAATATCAATAACATTTAAATTATAATTAATAACATTACTAACAAACTTAAGTGTCATAGCATCATTACAAGGATTAGGAAACACCTCAAAGGTAGGCTTATCAACTTCATTGATGTAATGAAGAATACTGCCAATATCGTTAACTATCCAGTTATTTGGATCTATTGAAATATCTGTAATGGTTTGAGGAAACACAAAAGAATAATCTTGTATATTTAAACCATTATATAACCTTATAATTGTGTCGCCGGTAGTTAACTTCAACTTATACTCAATATTACCTTTAAATAAGGGAGTTGTAGTAGTAGAAGTAGTTTGTGTAAGATGTAAGTTAACCGTATCTTTGTTTTGTGACCAAATAAGGCTGTAGGTAGGAAATCCTTCGCCAAAGCACCATTCGTTAAAGAAATCTGTAAAGTCTTTTCCTGATACTTGCTCTGCCACATGCTCAAAATCTAAACTTGTAGCTACACTATCTTTAAATAAATTTTGATATGTTTTTAAAACAGTAAAAAAGATGCTGTCGTTATTTATTTCGAACCTTAAATTATGCAAAATAGCTGCACCTTTATGATAAGATAAACGACCATCGAAGATACGGTTGTCGTCTATAGCTTGCCCAATAGGTATGTAAACACTGCCATCGGGCTGCGACTTAATATCAGAATGCCAGTCGGACATGTGAACTTGTGCTTCGGCATAACTTATAAAATGATTAGCCGAAAGACATTCAGCATAAGAAGCAAAACCCTCGTTTAACCAAATATCACTCCATGTTGCACACGTAATATTGTCGCCAAACCACTGATGGCTTAGTTCATGCACCACTAAATAGAAATCAAAACCTCCCAGTGTGGTCATCGTTTGATGTTCCATCCCACCACCAAGCGGAGTAAGGCAATGCCCGTACTTTTCTTTAAGGAATGGATACATACCAAAGATAGTTGAATAGTATTCTATGTAGTTTCTGGTGCTATCAATTAACAATTTATTATTAGCTAAAGTTACCGTATCATCATAAACGTAGTTCTGTATCAAAAGTGAATCGGTAGTGCCTGCCGGATGTGCATAAATAGAGTAATCTACGTACTTTGCCACCGCAACAGAAATTAAATAATAATCTAAAGGAATCCTTTCTTTCCACTCATATCTTACCTTGTTATTAGGTAACGAAACTACATTAGTGAGGATGCCTTCGGAGCCAACTTTGTTCTCATTCGACGTAGTAACAAAGATATATGCAGAGTCAATTTTGTCAGTTAAAGATTGTTTCACGGGAAACCATTCATTAGCGGCAAAGGATTCAGACAAAGTCCAGGTAATATCATATAAAGATGAGATACCCGAAAAGAAACTTCCGGTATTAGTATTGCAAGTTCCGTGGTAATAAACCTGAGAAGTAAAGTCAGCACCATTATTTAAAGCAGTTATAGGAACGTAAACCATCCAACCGGTTCTAATACAAGTATAGGATTGATTATTTATAAATAAAGAATCTATAGTCAGGGCAGCATTTAACTCAAATGCAAAAGTATCCAATACATTGGCAACAACTTTTGCATTCATAAGCACATTACCGTCTATATATACGTTATTTCGCTCCACATCTATATCTAATTTATAAAATTTAACATCATACTTATCCAACAATGGCGAAGGAACATTATAAGAATCCGGAGCTCTATAGAGCGTTTTATGCTCAAATTTATTTTCCATAAGCTTTTGTCCAACACGCTGAGCAAATATATTATTACTGATAATTATGATAAATATAAACAGTATAATTCTTCTCATTGTAAATGTTGTTATTATAAAATATGAATATTATTATAATTGTAACCCTAAATAGATTACAAAAGTACTATAAATTTCATCATAATCAATAACAATTTTATTATTAACATCTTTTTTATAAATAAATAACAATAAAGTTATACTTTTGCAGGATAATTATAATACATAATAATAATAAATTTAATAAATAATGAAAAAAATATTCTCATTTATCCTGATTGCATCGTTTGCGATCACTACGATGACTTATGCTCAGGATACCACATCAAAGAAACCTGAAGGCTACAAGTTTAAAGTTGACAAACAACTTAAAACTACTTCTTGCAAGAATCAGGCAAGCAGCGGTACCTGCTGGAGTTTCTCAACAATATCCTTCTTTGAATCTGAATTGATTCGCATGGGCAAAGGCGAATACGATTTAGCTGATATGTTCTGCGTAAGACACGCTTATGCTGACAAAGCTGAGAAGTTTGTACGTATGCATGGCACTATTAACTTTGGTGGAGGCGGTGCTTCACATGATGTTTTAGATGTTATAAAGAAATATGGTATGGTTCCTGAAGAAGCATATCCAGGTTTAAACTATGGAGAAAAACTTCATAATCATGCAGAGCTTGATGCAGTTTTAAAAGCATATATTAAAGTTATTGCTGATGATAATAATAAGAAAATTAGTACAGCTTGGCTTAATGGATTCAATGGAATTTTAGATGCTTACTTAGGAAAACTTCCTGAAACCTTTACTTATAAAGGAAAAACATATACTCCTAGATCATTTGGTGATGAATTGGGTTTAAAAGCAGAGAACTATGTTGAGTTTTCATCTTATACACATCATCCTTTCTATACTAAATTTGCGATAGAAGTACCTGATAACTGGGCTTGGGGCGAAGTAAACAATCTTCCATTAGATGAAATGATGAAAGTAATTGACAACTCTATTGATAATGGATATACCGTTGCATGGGGTGCAGATGTTAGTGAAAAAGGCTTCTCATGGAGAAATGGTGTAGCTATTGTACCTGATGAAGATAAATCAGATCTTACAGGAACTGAACGTGACAAATGGGAGAAACTTAGCGAGAGAGAAAAACAAGCTCAATTATATACTTTCGACAAGCCTTTAAAAGAAAAAGTAATTACACAGGAAATGCGTCAGGTGGGTTTTGATAATTATACTACAACTGACGATCATGGTATGGAAATATGTGGTATAGCACACGATCAGGATGGAAATAAATACTATATTGTAAAGAATTCATGGGGATTTGAAAACAAGTTTAAAGGATTTTTCTATGCTTCTGAAGCATTTGTAAGATTCAAAACTATGGATATTATGGTAAATAAAGAAGCCGTTCCAAAAGACATTCGTAAGAAATCAGGTTTATAAACCTATTATTCTAAATAATCTTAAAAAGAGGTATAGATCATGGTCTGTACCTCTTTTTTATTATATCTTTGCACAAAAAAATATGCATCTCATGAAAAAAACATTTATAATCCTTTCATTTTGTCTGATAAGTATCTTTGCAAATAGTCAGACTGATATAAAAGTATGTACTTTTAATATCCGCAATAGCGGTGAAGACGATGGAGCTAATAGTTGGATTGCTCGTAAACCGATAATTGCAGCGTTTTTAAAGAGAGAACAGAATGATATTATCTGTTTTCAGGAAGTATTAACTAACCAATTGGAATTTCTTGTAGGTAATCTTAAAAATTACTCTTATTATGGCGTTGGTCGCAATGATGGTAAGACAAAAGGTGAATATGCACCTGTATTTTACAATAAAAACAGGTTTACTTTATTGACTTCAAAAACAATTTGGCTCTCCCCTACTCCATCTGTTGCCGGTAGTGTTGGCTGGGATGCCGTTACACAAAGAATTGCGACATTTGCCTATCTGTACGATAGGGATGATAACATAAATATATTGGTTGTAAATACTCATCTCGACCATATAGGAGTTACTGCCCGAGCTGAAGGTGTAAAACTTATTCTTAAGAATATAAAACAATATAATCCTACAGGAAAAACAATATTTACAGGCGATTTCAATAGTACCCCCGACGAAGAAGCCTATAAAATAGCTTCAGGGAGCTGGAGAACCATTCAAAAGCTTTATGATTCGCGAACAAATGCCACTAAAAAGGTAATGGGTAGCAAGCAATCCTTTACAGGTTTCGGAACTCAGAAAGGTGAATATATTATTGATCATATTTTTTATGATAATAATTTTAAAGCAGCCAGTTATACTATCAATGAAGTGCAGGAAAACGAAGTATATATCTCCGATCATTATCCTGTTACGGCGGTTTTAAATGTAATTTATGATCCTCCAAAGAATGATTTTGGCATTCAGCTAATGAATTCCCCTTTGTCATCGCCATATATCAGAGATAATACTGTATTATTTAATGATAAGAAGAAAATAACTGCTGATTGTGATTCGCCGGATGCTCAAATATATTATACTCTGGATAATTCCGAACCAACTAATCAGGGGAAACTATATACCAGACCCTTTATTATTGATAAGTCGTGTACTTTGAAATTAAAAGCTATTAGTAAAGATAACAATTCGAGCGAAACTACAACTTACGACTTCTATAAAGCTATAGTTAATACAGATGTTAAGAAAAGCATAAGCATTCATTTAAATAACGAGCCTAGTCATAAATATAACTTCAATCCTGCATCTTTATGTGATGGGAAAATAGCCGAATCAGGTTCATTTGAAAACTGGATGGGCTTTAATGGCAATGATTTGGACGTGGTTTTGCAAATTAGCGATAATACTATAATCAAAGCTATACAACTTCGCTTCCTGCAAAAGACAAATTCGTGGATATTCCCTCCTGATTCAATTAATATTTCTATTTCTAATAATGGCAATGATTATGTTAGTATCAAAAAGCAAAAGCTTAATAATACTATCAGTAAAGCTGACACTGAAGAGGTAATTATTAATTCAACTCCGCTTAATCAAAAGGCTAAATACATCAGGATTTATGCTAAAAACTACGGTTTATTACCCGATTGGCACAAAGGCAAGGGAAATCCGGCATGGTTATTCACCGATGAGATTATTTTAGAACAGGAATAAAACACTCCCTTTCTACCGTTAACTTGAAATATCTAACCGTAAACTGATTTCTTTTAAATTAGTTTGCGGTTTGCTTTTATTAAGCTCAATTGAGCAGTAATTTTACATCATAATTAATATAATTCTTAATAAAATTACTGTAAAAATGAAAAAAATGTTACTATGCCTTATACTGGTAAGCAGCTTACTGGTAGGCGCAAAAGCTCAAACAGGTTCCATAATGGGGAAAGTAGTCGACAGCATTACTAACGAAACTATTCCGGGAGCCAATGTATTTGTAATGATAGGAAATAAAGCTGTTGCCACACAAACAGATATCCATGGATCCTATCATCTTAAAAACCTTCAACCGGGCACTTATACTCTTAATATTTCCTTTATAGGATATAATAAGAAAGTATTAAATAAAGTTCCTGTTAATACCAACAAAATTACAGGTATGGAAAACATCTCATTAAGTAGTGGTGTTGAATTACCAATAACGGTATGTGTAGATTATAGAGACAAACTAATTGATCCAGATCCTGTTGAAATGATAATAAGAGGACCTGAATTAATGAAAATGCCTCAGGCTAAAGACATAAATTTGCTTGTAAGAACTCTTACTCCTTCTTCTTATGTTACCGAAGATGGCAAAAACGTATCCTTTAGGGGCTCCAGATATGGAAGCGTAAAGTATATTGTTGATGGCATCACTCAGGTAGGCGGCAGTACCGGACAAGTTCCCAGTGTTGCCATAGGAAGTATGATGGTTTACATGGGTGGAGTGCCTGCAAAGTATGGCGATTTTGATGGTGGTGTAATAGTTATTGAAACGAAGAGCTATTTTGATGTAGAAGCTGAAAGAAATTGACTGAATAGTTATGATATTGAATAATCTTAATTAATACTAAGATCATGAGAAGAATCCTTTATATAGTTTTGTTGCTGATTGTTTCGATGGTATGCCGGGCACAGTATATAACCATCAGTGGATACGTTACTGATGCTGAAACAGGCCTCGCCCTCAAGGATATTAATATAAAACCCGACTGTATATCTTCAGGAGCTGTAACAAACAATTTAGGGTTCTTCTCTCTTAAAGTTGAACAGCGTAATTGCAATATCACATTTTCGCATATTGCTTATTACAACTATGTTTTTGAATATAAAGGCAGCAAAAATAACAAAGAGCTTAACATCAAACTAAAGCCTAAAACTCATTTATTAGATAAAATAACGATCTCTTCCGATAAGATAATTAATATTACTAAAGAGCTTCCTGTGTATGTTAAAGATTACGTTATTATCAATAATAAAATTCTTCTTTTAACCTATTATCACAAGAAATCAAATGATGCACGTTTGATGTTGATAGACCAATCTGGGAATAACCTTGCTGAGAAACCCGTTTACAAACCATCTAAGCTATTTAAAGATTGTTTTGAGGAAATCTATCTTATCACAGACAACAATGCCTCTAAGCTCGAAATAAAGCCGAGGGAAATACAGTACAAAGAAGACGTTCCTATAAAGGAATTTAATCAAACGTATGGAGGCTTTGATTTTGCTATCAACAATAAGATTTACTTCAGCACCTATCATTATCAATATTTTGTTATTAAGTTTCATTATTTTGATCTGGATGCCGAAAGTAATAAAGTTAACAACTTCGTTACTTTACGTGATGAAAAGAAAATAAGTGAATTTGAACGCGATTTCAACTTCTTTTATTATGCTAAAAGAGCCTCACGCTATGGCATGTCGGTTACATCTGTTTATAATAATCTGGATATGTTGCGAGCCAATCAGCAATTAGATTGGGAGGATTTTAAGTGTAGATTCTCCCCTATGATTGCCCCTTTCAACAATGTAAATGATACCATTTGTATCTTTAATACTGCTGTAGATAGCCTGGAACTGTATTCCGAAAGCGGTAAGATAATTAAGAAAGTAGCTGCTCCATTTCTGGCTGATAAAGATTATAAATCCATAATCCGCGATCAGGAAGCTAAGAAACTTTATGTTCTTTATAAGTGTAATAATATCTATTCGCTAAGCTTAGTTAATATTAATACAGGAACAACTAAGGCAAAAATCTCCATTCCCAACTATCCTTTTATCGAAAATATTAAAGTATCAAAAGACGAAATCTTCTTTCTTTATAAGAAGAATATTAACGAAGAATATAAGCAATTATACAAAATGCCGCTTGAGTAATTAAAAATAGAAAACAAGGCTTTTAGTCTTTTAGACCATTAGACTTTTAGGAATACTTAAACTCTAAAAATTTATAAAAATCAAGCTCCTCTCCTTTTAGGAGAGGCGGGGGTGAGGTTTTCAATTAACGAAGAATATAAGCAATTATACAAGATGCCGCTTGAGTAATTAAAAATAGAAAACAAGGCTTTTAGTCTTTTAGCCCATTAGACTTTTAGGAATACTTAAACTCTAAAAATTTATAAAAATCAAGCTCCTCTCCTTTTAGGAGAGGCGGGGGTGACGTTTTCAATTAACGAAGAATATAAGCAACTATACAAGATGCCGCTTGAGTAATTATGAATTATGCCTGCCTGTCCGGTAGGTAGGAATTATGAATTATTTTTATATAATTACTTATATACTGATGATTATAACATATTTTCTTCTTGCAAAAAAAAATATATTATTAAATTTAGGGTAAAAAAGCCAAAATATAGCCTTTCGGCGAAGGAGAATATCGATTTGGAGGAAGGGAATAACTCTTTAGCGGAAGAGAATTGCTCTTCGGAGGAAGAGAATATCGCTTCGGCGGAAGGGAATTATTCTTTAGCAGAAAAGAATTGTTCTTTTGACAAAGGGAATATCTCTTCGGAGGAGTCTCCGAGAGGTAATGTTTTGCATCAAAATACTAAATATAGAGAAATTTGAGGATTGAAATCAGAGCTGTTTTTTGAAATAAATCATATCATTTTTAAATACCATCTTCAAAAAAAGGGTAACAATCTAAATAAAAAACCTGACCTGAAATAAATCAGGACAGGTTTTAATTTTTAATAGATAAATTCAGATTGATTTCTTAAACAGTTGGAGTATCTGTTAAAGGTGTTTCATCTGTAGATGTTTCTTCTGTTTTAGGTTTCCTGGGCCCACGATTAGCAGGGTTCGACAAACTTTCTCTTTTCTGATGAATAATTATCGAAAGAGGATGGTTTTTTCCTAAATGACCACTAACAGCATCGGCCAAAGCACTTGCGGCTTTGTACTCATCCTCACGTAAATCTTTCACTATTTTTACTTGTTTAATTGCGGCAGCTTTTAGAGGTGCTACCTTACCCACTTCACCTTTTAATGTTGCATCTTTTGCATCCATATTTGCCAAATGTCCAGTCACATCAAATGTAATAGCTGGATCGTGATCTTCGATTTCAGATTGACTTTCTTTTACTGTTTTCATCATCCATGTCGAAAATTCATCTTTTGTACTTGCAGTCATACTCATTATTTTAATATTTAAAATGTTTATACTAAGATTTCTTGTTGTTTTAAAAATATTCATTTTTAACGATTCAAAAAAACTTTAAACGGCTTTTATCATTTGCTGGATGGTATAGCGAGAGTTTAAGATTTTGCCCAATTGGGACTAAACTTTTTATTTATTTTATATTCCTATTTCTTCTAAAAGTACTGTAATTACTAATATTTTGTAAAAGTATAATTAAATATTCACAATAAGGGTATTTATTTCATTTATTTTGTTAATTTTTTGTTAACGCTATTTTGAGGATCTTTTTCGTATAATTATCATCAAATTATATTACTTTTGTAATGCTTTTAAAAAATAAAAATCATTATGAAAAAAATATTATTTAGTTTGATTTTAATCTTCACTATACTTGTAAATGCGTTTGCACAAACAGGAACGCTAAAAGGAAGAGTTTTAGAGGTTGATTCAAATTCATCAGTACCTTATGCAAATGTTTATATTATAAAAAATGGTAAACCATTAGCAACAGTTACAGACAATTCAGGTAATTATATTTTGACTAATTTAGACAATGGAATATATACGCTTTATGTTTCCTTTGTAGGATATAATAAAGTTAGTATCACAAATATTAAAATAGATTCAAATAATACTGTTTATTTAAAAGATGTTGTATTAAAACCATATATTTTAATTGATATGGGAGATTATTGGTATGAAGATGGTCTAATAAATGAGGAATATGATGTAATTATAAGATCAAAAGAATTAGAAAAACTACCTGAAAAAAGAAATATTCAGGAGGTAATTAATACAATCACTCCGGGTGCTAATGTTAGCGATAATGGTGATCAGATTAGTTTTAGAGGTTCTCGAAATGGAGGAATAGCGTATTATATAGATGGAATTAAAACAAGAAACAGTAGAATAGGAATTCCATTTTCAGCAATTGATAATTTAAAAATCTTTATAGGCGGTGTCCCTGCTAAATATGGTGATTTTGATGGAGGAGTTGTAATAATAGAAACTAAAGATTATAATAATAAATAAAATGAAAAAGACTATCAAAATACTAATATTTATAATATTATCTTGTTATTTTAAAAATACTTTTGCTTATGATATTTATATTTCTCCAAAAGGGAATGATAAAAATCATGGTACAAAGGATTCACCTTTAGCTTCGCTTACCGGAGCCAGAAACAAAATAAGAGAGCTTCGTAAACAGGGGGTTAATAAAGAGCCTATAAATGTAATTATTGCTGACGGCGTTTATCAATTAAATGAAACATTGATACTTTCGATAGAAGACAGTGGTACTCCTGAATCTCCTATTACTTATAAAGCCGAAGAAAATGCATCTCCAACATTTATTGGAGGTATTTATATCAAAGATTTCACTAAAGTTAATGATTATTTATGGAAAGCTTATATTCCTGAAGTTGTTAAGTATAATTGGTATTTTGAGCAATTGTATGTAAACGATAAAAGAGCAACAAGAGCTAAAAGTCCCAATAATGGATTTTATTATATTAAAGATATTAATGAAACAATTATAGATAAAGGCAATAACAAAGCTTCTCTTTTAGCGGTTCAAAGAATAAGTATGGATAGTAATGATGCTAAATGTTTACAAAGCTTTACATTACAGGATAAGACGGATGCTGTTGTAAGATTTAATCATAAATGGGATAATACTATAAAACATATACAGGAGATAAATATAGATAATTCGGCTTTTTATACAAGCGGAACAGGCATGAAACCATGGAATACGATGGATAAGAAGACAAGATTCGTTATCGAGAATTATAAAGCGGCTTTAGATACTGCAGGCGAATGGTTTTTAGATAGAAATGGGGAATTGTTTTATATACCCCTCAATGGTGAAACTATAGAAAACAGTACATTTATTGCACCAATAGCTAAATATTTTATTGTGATAAAAGGTAATGAAACAGATAATAAAAAAGTAGAATTTATTAATTTCAGCAATCTTAATTTTCAAGTAGCAGCATATACTATGCCAGTTAATGGATTCGAACCTGCACAGGCTGCTGCTACTATTGATGCTGTTGTAATGCTTGATTTCGCTAAGAATATTAGTTTTAACAATTGCGAGATAGCTCATACCGGAACTTATGCTTTTTGGTTTAATCAAGCCTGTTCAAATTGCGATATTCTACACTGTTATATGCATGATTTAGGAGCAGGAGGTGTTAAAATAGGCGAAACGATAATTCGTGAGAACAATGAATTACTAACTCACAATATTAAAGTTGATAATAATATTATTACTGATGGTGGTCATGTCTTTCCTT
>Ga0316230_1003603_pt1 | contig 12007 bp, 9 predicted proteins | sample TBH18025metaG_FD_206004 | JGI IMG/M metagenome (GOLD analysis project Ga0316230, IMG submission 206004) | Freshwater microbial communities from Trout Bog Lake, Wisconsin, USA - TBH18025 | ecosystem: Environmental > Aquatic > Freshwater > Lake > Hypolimnion/Profundal zone | place: USA: Wisconsin...
TTCGCATCCCGTCGATGAAGACCACGGAACTGGCCACGTTACTGCCCGGCAAATGGACGCCGGCGGCCGTCAAGCGGTAGGTGTGGTTCGCGGGACGCTTACTCCAAGCCTACGCGAATATCCAGCGGGTCAGCGCAACAAACCGCTGGGTTGTTCACACCTACGAAGTGCTGACTGGCCTTGAACGCTGCCTTTCAATTGCAAAGGATGCGGAAACCGGTCAGCGCGGCTTCATCCTGACCAGCGACCCGAATTACCTCGTACCGTTCAACACAGCCGCGCGCGAGTTCGACAAGGATATCGACCGCCTTGAGTCCCTCACGCGCGACAACCCCGATCAGCAGCAGAAATGCCGGCAGTTACGCAAATCTGCATCCGCCAAACTCGCCGAATTGCAAGCAACTATAAAGCTCTTCAGAGAGGGTAAAACTGCAGAGGCCCTGGCCATCATTCGCACAAACCGCGGCCAGGCGAGCATGGACGAAATCCGGTTGCTCGTCAATAGCATGGAATGTGGACTATCCCCGGTTTTCGGGACGCCTAGAAAAGGAAGAGCTGCCGGGGCTGCGGCTGGGGTGGTGCGAGGTTGCCCATGGATGGTCGCCAACGACCGGCCCTTGTGAGAATCGTGCGGATGCCATCCGCCAAAGCGTAGTAGTGGAACGCGGGGACACCAAAGAAGCGTTTCGAGAGTTTAGTCACAATCCGGCGTAGCACCGCCAAGCGTAGGCCTTCGCCCAGCCAGACGGCGGCAAAGTATGCAGCAGCGGCCACCAGCGCAACCAAGTTTTGGAGACGTTCGTACTTGAGCACACGGATCTCTTCCAGTCGGTAGCTCTGCTTGATGAACCGTAATGTTTCTTCCACCATCCAGCGGCCCAGATAGCCCTGTATCACAGACCACAATGATGCGCGTGACGGCCGCACATCCACGTTCGTAAGCAGCATCAAAGGCTTTTCGCCAAAGACCCGCACAACGACCAACGTCAGTTCTTCCGTGCGATTCGGCAGATGAACTTTCCGAAAGCCAAACTCCAGTTGATAAGCCTTTTCGCCATCATCTGTCTCGCGCACCAGTCGCTCGGCGAACTTCATCTGACAACCTTCCGCCAAAGCTTCTGCCGTTCGTGCTTGCCCACGAAAGATCAGATGTCGATTGCCGACCTGACGCACAATAAAACGCATTCGCTCATTCAATAACGGCTGAAAAAGATCGATTCGGTCGCCGCCTCGATCAATCACGTAGATCCCGCGGCCGTGCGTTGCCCGATGGACGGTTCGAACGACCTCCAGAATCTGATGGTTCTCGCTCACACAATCGGGCGCATCGGCAGACCACAGCCGAAGATGTAATGGAATCACACGACGCTGATCAGGAAAGCAGGCCGGCGATACAACTCCAGTACCCCGGCACAAGATCCCCTGTGCTGCCATCGCGAACCTTGGCCAGATACGGCATCGTGCATAGGTCTTGCGGATGTCACTGGGATCAATCACGATCAGCGTGTCATCTTTGACCTGGTCCGCAGCGGCCTGCGCCAGCACTTCGTTGATGGTCTGGGCCATCCCCGGCGCCGCCAGATGATGGCTGAGCCGCTCTTTCGTCTTCTTCAGCTGAATGTCTTCACCCAAGGCGCGCGCAATGCTGCTGAGTTTCACATCCTGAGCCGCCTGCATCCCGTAGAGCATCTGCTCCAGAAACTGCCCCTGCGGCTTCGAAAAACGGGGAGAAAATATCCCCGAAAATCTGCCGATCTGGTCTCGCAGGCGCCGCCCAACCGCGTTATCTTTCATGCGTGGCCTCGTTTGGTTTGGTGTAGTGACCCCGATCCTAGTGGATCGGTCCAAACAGAGGCCACACTCTTTTCCAAAAATCAGCGCGTTTCGCTTCCCCAAATCGCTATCTCGCGCAATTCCAGCCACTTGCGCGGCAACCGCCCCGAAAACCGGGGAAACTCCTCCATGGAATCCTGTGAGCGGGACTTGCTGGCCAAAAGGAATCAAGCTGTAGACGCGACGGCCCGACAGAACAAGTTGACGTTGGGACTTTGCTTGCTGTTATCCCTGGTGATACTGGGGTCTGCGACAGTCCTTGCGCTGCGCAGTATACGCCAGAAGCGCTCGGAGGAAGCCGAAAGCGGGCAGCGGGCGTGGTTGCAGGTGAAGGAGGCCAATGATCTGCTGGAACAGCGCGTGGCCGAGCGCACGGCGGCGTTGCAAGACAGCGAGGAGCGGCTTGCCCTGGCCGCCAGCGCTACCCACGTCGGCATGTTTGACTGGAACGTGGCCGGAGGCACCGTCCTTTGGACGCAGACACACGAGGCCATTTTCGGTTACGCCCCGGCCGCTACTACTACTACTACTACTACTACTACCAAGGAACATGATTATCGTAAATGGGCAGATCGTGTGCATCCAGAAGACATGCCGCGTGTCGAAGAGGAGATGCGCCGAAGCCAGCAGGATCGCAAACCGTTTGATGTGCAATATCGCATCATCTGGCCCGATAGCAGCCTGCATTGGGTGGAGACCAAGGGCGTCTTCCTGCATAAAAGCGATGGCAAGGCCGAACGGATGCTAGGCGTGGTCATGGAGATTACCGAGCGCAAGCGGACCGAGGAGAAACTGCGGGAAAGCGAAGAGCGGTTCCGCGTCGCGCAGGAGATTTCGCCGGATGGGTTCGCCATCCTGCGGCCTGTCCGCGACAGTGAGGAACGCATCGTCGATTTCACGTTTGTCTATGAAAATGCCGCGATTGCCCGCTTAAACGGCACCGACCCGGCGGCGGTGGTGGGCAGGCGTGTCTCGGAATTCATGCCCGCTCACAGCCAGAGCCCTTTTCATGAGGCCCATGCGCGTGTGGCCGACACCGGCGAAACCTGCATCATGGAGCAGAAGTACGACGGCGGGGATATACCGAGGCCCATCTGGTTTCGGGTGGTCGTCGTTCGGACGGGCCAGGATATCGCGATCTTCTCGCAGGACATCACCGAACGCAAACGGATGGAGGAAACGGTCCAGGCGGCTAAACTCGAAGCGGAACGCCACGCGAGAGAAATGCAGGCGTTGTTGGAGGCCGTGCCGGCAGCTGTCTTCATCGCCCACGATTCGGAGTGTCGGAACATGTCCGGTAGCCGCGCAACCCAGGAACTGCTGGGTCTGCCAGCCCACGCCAACTTTTCCAAGTCCGCGCCACCGAATGAGCGGCCGGCGAATTTCACTGCGCTGAAGGACGGCCGCGAAATCCCGGCAGATCAGTTGCCCGTTCAGATGGCGGCACATGGACAGAAGGTCACGGATTACGAGTTCGATATTGTCTTCAATAATGGGACGGTCCGCTCGCTTTTCGGCGCCGCAGTCCCGCTGCTGGATGAAGCCGGCAAACCCGCCGGGGCCATCGGTGCTTTCGTCGATATCACGGCTCGCAAACAGGCCGAGTCGGCGCTGCGGCAGAAGGAATTGGAACTCACCGACGCGCAGCGGATCGCCCACGTAGGGAGTTGGCTCTGGATCGCTAAGACAGACATCACGACCGGCTCTGACGAACTCATCCGTATCTACGGCTTCGACCCGGCGACTCAAACCATGCCGAACTTCAAGGACCAGCGGGGCCGCTGTTACCCCGTGGAAGAGTGGGAAAGGGTGAATGCTGCCGTTCAACGTACCATGCAAACGGGGGTCGGCTACGAGTTGGACGTGCGGGCGATTTGTAACGGCAAATCGATCTGGGTAACAACGCGCGGTGAGTTACTTCGTGATGCAGAAGGCAAAATCGTTGGCCTGCACGGTACAGTGCAGGATATCACCGAGCGCAAACGGGCGGAAGATGAGAGGCGCGAGAGCGAGAGGCGTTTCCGTCTGGCGCTGCGAAACGCTCCGGTGTCCGTGGCGGCGCAGGATCGTGACTTGCGGTACATCTGGAACTACAACCAAAAGACGGCGCCCGCGGGCGGTCTCATCGGCAAGACCGATGCTGAGATATTCACTCCCGAGGAAGCGGCGCACATCACGGCCATGAAACGCCGCGTGCTGGAAGAGGGCATAGAACTTCGTGAACAAATGTGGTTCAACCGTCCCCGAGGCCGAATCTTCCTGGATGTTTGCTGGGAGCCCATTCGCGACGAAACAGGGAAGGTCATCGGCGTGGGTTCCGCCACCGTCGACTTGACACCCATCAAACTCGCCGAGGAGACGCTGGCCGCGCGCACGGAGGAATTGAAGACCGTAATGGACGTGGTTCCTGTTGCCATCTGGGTGTCTCGTGATCCCCAGTGCCAAGAAATCTTCGGCAACGCCACCGGAGATCGGTTCTATGAGGCTTACCAAGGCGAGAACGTATCTGCCGGCCCGCCAACTGGCCAGCCGGTGCCACCTCGGCGATTCTTCCGCGAGGGAAGGGAACTGACGGCCGCCGAACTGCCCATGCAGGAGGCCGCTGCCAAAGGCGTCACTGTGCGATTTGCCGAACTGGAAGTGGAACTGCCCAGTGGTCGGCGGATGACCATGTATGGCGGGGCCAGCCCGCTGCTCAACGCCGATGGAAAGGTTCGTGGCAGCGTCGGCGCTTTTGTCGACATCACCGACCGCAAGCAGGCGGAGACAGCTCTACGTGCTAGCGAGCGGCTTTATCGCGCCATCGGCGAGTCCATCGATTACGGCATCTGGGTTTGCGATGCCGATGGCCGCAACACGTACGCCAGCGAGTCGTTCCTCAAACTGGTAGGTATTACGCAGGCGCAGTGCTCGGATTTTGGCTGGGGAGATTTGTTGCACCCGGATGACATCGAGGCGACCATCGCCGCGTGGAAGCAATGTGTCCAGCGCGGCGGCCCGTGGTATCGCGAACACCGTTTCCGCGGGGCGGATGGGAAGTGGCATCCAATCCTGGCCTGCGGCGTGGCCGTGCGCAATGAACGGAATGAGGTGACGGCCTGGGCAGGAATTAATCTCGACATCAGCCAGCTCAAGCGCACCGAAGAAACACTACAGGCATCCTTGAGTGAAAAGGAAGTTTTGCTCAAAGAAGTTCACCACCGGGTGAAGAACAACCTGCAGGTCCTTTCCAGCATGATGAATCTGCAGGCCGATACACTCGACAATCCAGTGCTCCACGTGGCATTTGACGATCTGCGCGACCGGGTGCGCAGCATGGCGCTGGTGCATGAGAAGTTGTATCAGTCGGAGAATCTGGCGCGTGTGGACTTTGCCGAATACGCGCGCTCCCTGCTCACCTATCTCTGGCGCGCAAATCACGACAAGTCAACGGGTGTTCGTCTCACGCTGGATCTGCAACCGGTGGAATTCTCGGTGGAGGTGGCCGTGCCATGCGGGTTGCTCCTGAACGAATTGGTGACCAACGCCTTCAAACACGCCTTTCGTGATCGATCCCACGCCGAACTCACGGTGGCTTTGCACACCGACCCGGACGGATGCATACGCCTTCGCGTCAGCGACAACGGCATCGGATTCCCTGCCGGCTTGGACTGGCGGCACACGCGCTCGCTGGGTCTGCGGTTGGTGCAGATGCTGGGCAGGCAATTGGGCGGCACAGTGGAACTGCGCCAGAATAACGGTGCGGAATTTGATATCATCTTCAAAAACGCCACAGGGGAAACACATGACCAACGCCAAAACGGCTAGAGCCTCGGTTCTCATCGTAGAGGACGAGGAAATTGTTGCCCAGGATCTTGCCAACACGCTTGCCCGTCTGGGCTACACGGTTATCGGTAGCACGGCAAAGGGGGAGGAGGCGCTCGTCCTGGTGCGCGAGCAGCATCCGGACGTGGTCTTGATGGACATCCGCCTGGCCGGCGCGATGGATGGCGTGGAAACGGCGGAACGCTTGCGCCGCGAAAACGATGCGGCGGTCATCTACTTGACGGCCCATTCTGACCGCACGACCCTGGACCGCGCCAAGCGCACCGAGCCCTTCGGCTACATCCTCAAGCCGTTCGAGAAGCGGCAGCTGGAAACGCATATCGAGATGGCGCTCTACAAACGACAGTCCGAGCGCAAGCTGCGCGAGACTGCGGAGGAATTGCAACGTGCGAACAAGGAACTTAAGTATTTCAACGGTTTGATGGTTGACCGCGAGATTCGCATGGTTGCATTAAAAAAGGAAATCGACGAACTCTGCAGCCAATTCGGCCAGCCATCGCGTTACGGATCTAATTCGAACTGACGCCCACAATCAACGGAGTCAACGCCAAAGTGGCATCAGGCCCGCCGTCTCATTTGCATGCACCGCCTGCGCCTTTTGTGGCCAAGTCCCTGAAACCGTCTCGCCTTATCATTCACTCCCCTCAGCCTGATTCAATATGGAGGTTGGTTATGTCTTGGAAGTTACAAAAATCCTTGCTCGGACAACGCTTGCTTGTAGGACTGCTGATTGTCGCTGTGGCCAGCGCCTTTCGCCTGCTGTTCTTTAACGAGTTGGGCCGGGGCCTTCCTTACCTGCTCTACTATCCCGCCACGATGCTGGCCGCCTTGTATGGCGGTCTGTCGACCGGCCTTCTGGCCGCCGCGCTTTCGGCCATCCTGACTTACTTCTGGGTTCAACAGGGAGAACTGTCTCCGACAGAAAGGCTGGGCTTCCTGGTCTTTGTCATCAGCTGCCTGGCGATCACCATCGTCTGCGAGTTGTTGCGCCGTATGAGAAAGAAAGTCGATGACGTCAACCGGGATTTGCAAAGCGAGGTCGTCGGGCACAAGCATACGGCGAAAATCTTGACGGATTCGGAACTCCGCTATCGCCGGCTCTTCGAGGCGGCCAAGGACGGTATCCTGATTCTCGACGCCAGGACCGGGATGGTCGTGGATGTCAATCCGTTCATGGTCCATTTGCTGGGTGTCACACGCGAAGTGTTTCTTAACAAGAAAGTCTGGGAGCTGGGATTCTTCAAGGACCTCGTCGCCAACGAGGCCAACTTCGCCGAATTGCAGCAGAAGGAATACATCCGCTACGAAGACATGGCGCTGGAAGGTTGTGACGGAAGGCGGCACGAGGTGGAGTTCATCAGCAATGTCTATTTGGTGGATGACCACAAGGTGATCCAGTGCAATATCCGCGACATCACCACGCGCAAGCGGGCGGAGGATGCGTTGCGGGAAAGCGAGAATAAATTTCGCTCCCTTTATGCCGCCATGTCCGATGGCATGGCGCTGCACGAACTTGTTTACGATCCCGCCGGCCACCCCGTTGATTACGTGCTGCAGGACGCAAACCCGGCCTTCGAGCGCCACACGGGGCTGCGCCGGGAGGCGGTGATCGGGCGCCGGGCCAGCGAGATTTATGGCGGTGACATACCCTATCTGGACATCTACGCAGATGTGGCCGCCACCGGCCGCCCCCGACATTTTGAGACGACATACGATCCGATGAAGAAAACTTTCTCCATTTCGGTCTTTACGCCGCAGAAGGCGCATTTTGTGACCGTGTTCGCAGACATCACCGATCGCAAGCAGGCGGAGGCGGAGAAAGAGAAACTGCAGGCGCAGCTTACACAGGCACAGAAGATGGAGTCCGTCGGCCGCCTCGCCGGCGGCGTGGCGCATGACTTCAACAACATGCTCATGGTCATCATGGGCAACGTCGAGCTCAGCAAGATGAAGATCGACGCGGGGCATCCCCTGCACAAGTATCTGGATGGAATCAGCAAGGGCGCACAACACGCCGCGACACTCACCCGCCAGCTCCTCACCTTTGCCCGCAAGCAGATTATCGCACCCGAAATCCTGAACATCAACAACGCCATCGCCGAGATGCTTAAACTCCTGCCGCGGCTCATCGGCGAGGACATTGCCGTCGTTTGGCGCCCGGGCGCCGTCTTGGGACTGGTGAAGATCGACCCGTCCCAGATTGACCAGATTCTGACCAACATGACGGTCAACGCCCGCGATGCCATCAAGGGAACCGGCACCATCACCATCGAGACCGCCAACGTCACGCTCGACTCGTCCGATTGCGCACAGCTTGCAGAAGTCAAACCCGGCAACTATGTGATGTTGACGTTCAGCGATACCGGTTGCGGCATGGATCCGGAAGCCCGCGCGCACATTTTCGAACCGTTCTTCACCACCAAGGATGTGGGCAAGGGCACGGGGCTTGGAATGGCCATGGTGTACGGCATTGTCAGGCAGAACAACGGCTATATCAACGTCTTCAGCGAACCGGGCCAGGGAACGCAGTTCAGGATCTACTTGCCATGCGTCCTGAACCAGAGTGTTCTACCGGCGACAGAAGAAACTCCCGCGGCGGGATCTGGCGGCAGCGAAACCATTCTGCTCGTCGAGGATGAGGAGTCCGTCCGCGTCGTTGCGCACGAATTTCTTGCAAGCCTTGGCTACACAGTGCTCGTGGCGGAAAACCCGGAAAAAGCCCTGCGTCTGGCGGCAGAACATCCCGGCGAGATCCATCTCCTGCTGACCGATGTGATCATGCCGGGCATGAACGGCAGGGACCTCTCCCTGCATCTGGCCGAAACCCGCCCGGCCATCAAATGCCTCTTTATTTCCGGCTTCGACGCCAATGTGCTTTCCCAGCGGGGCATTCTGGCCACCGGGTTGGCTTTTCTGCCCAAACCGTTCACCCGCGACAAACTCGCCGGCAAAGTGCGCGAGGTGTTGAACGCATAGTGATTGATTGCTCCATCAGTGCCTGGCGCATCGCAAGCGCACAAGCGCCAACCCCGTACACGTAACACCCGCCGCGCCCCGTATTCATCGGCCTCGCGTGTCACAAACAGCAATCCGCACCGCTGCTTTGCGCTTTCCCAAACGTTTGTTCCTGACGCCCGCTCCGCTCGCCCAGCCATCTGGCCGGGATTAGATCGTTCCGTTGTGAGATGCGATGCAAATGCGTCGCATCTTGAACCATCCAAAGTGGCCAGCCACAGAACGCGGCCGCAAAGTCGGCTGCGGACAGAAACTCCTCTGTGCTCTCTGTCTGCTTGGTGTGCTCAGTGGCCGTATTTCGAGCATTTGTTGGGTTGCGGGCTGGTGCCCGCCTTGGGGAGACAATTCGCACATTCACCTCGGCGGCAGAATGACCTCCTGCCTGCAACCTTACAGCCTCCAGTCCCAGGCCCTGTCCCCTTATGTCCTTTGTTTGCCTCATTTTTGTTGGCGTTTTCTCGTTTTTCTGTTTTCCCGTGTTCCTTTCGTTTCTTATATAGGGGGTGTGCTGTTTTTCAAGGGGGGCTTATGGCGGATCAAGTGAAGGTGATTACGGCGTCCAGGGAGGTAGTCGGTTGCGGCGCACAAGGGACGGCACCCGCGCGTCAGAACCGCGCGGGCCCCACCTGGGATGATGGGCGGCTCGTAACCAAACCTAACAGCCTTCAGCCTAAAACCAGGCACGACACGATGAAAAATAGACACGAAACACCGGTCACCACGCCGCCATTCGGATGTAACTCGTTGCCGCACAATCAGGTGTACAAAAACATGTCCGGAATGGGGGCCTGTTTTGTGTCTATTTGTGTCTATTTCTGTCTACTTCTTCCCACTGGTCCTAACCTCTTCAACCAACTTCCTTCCCAAATCAAAAGGGGCCCCCGCGGCGCGCATTTCGCTGCCCCGCGTATTCGCGGGGATGGGGAAAATGCCCGCTCAGTTTGTCCCAGCCGCAATGTTTCGGAATGGGGGGGTTGCATACGCATGCCGACCCCTGTCCAAAACGCCGCGGATGGGCCGAAATCAGCGGCCGGATTTCCCCACGAAATGCGCGCCGCCGGTGCGTCACCTACTAAAAACCAGGAACGATGTTCGATGGAAGCCGGCGATGACCTTCAAAATCGATGCCGTTTCTATGAATCATGATGCTGTCGCTTAGATGCGTCGCCACTGCGCCATGCTTGTCGCTCCAAGCGGAACACGCTAGCATATGGCGTATGACCAAGGGCTCGCAACGCGCGCGTGAGGCGGTGATCACGGTGCTGGATTTTGAGACCACCGGCGCGGTGCGCGGGTGGCCGGTGGAGCCGTGGCAGGTGGGGATGGTGCGGGTTCGCAACGGGCGGGTGGTGGTGGATGAACGGTGCGAGCATTTGCTGCGCGTGGCGGGGGACCGGCCATTCAATGCGCACGCGCCGGGGCGTCATGCGCGCCTGCGGCACGAATTGGCGCAGGCCCTGGATCTGCCATCCCGATGGCTGGCGCTGGAGACATGGGTGATCGGTGTGCCGCTGGCGGCGCACAATGTCGGCACGGAGCGCGGTGTGCTGGAACGCGCGGCACCGCTGCACCGGTTCGGGCCGTGGATCGACACGCTGCGCCTGACCCGCAAAGCCTATCCGCAACTGGCCTCCAGCGCGCTGGAGGATGTCGTGGAGGTTTTGCAGTTGCAGCCGCGCCTGGATGCGCTCATCCCCGGGCGCGCGCCCCACGACGCGCTGTACGATGCCATAGCCTGCGCGCTGCTGCTGGAGCATTTTCTCGCGCTCCCCGGGTGGCAGGATGTAACGGTGCAAGCGTTGGTGGATGGGGGTAGGTGGTAGGCGTTGGGTAGTAGGCGCGGGGACGTACCGGCGTGTCGCGGATCGCCCCTTTGTGGAGCGATGGCGAGTTGCACAAAATTTACGCGGTGTTTGTGGCAAGGCCGGTTTTCTCTATTCTGACGCCTGTTGCCTGACGCCTGTTGCCTGACGCCTGTTGCCTGACGCCTGAATTTACAAGGAGTTCACCATGGCGCTGATCAAATGTCCTGAATGCGGGCGGGAAGTTTCACGCGAAGCAGCGGCTTGCCCGCAGTGTGGTTATCCTGTGGCGTCGCGTCTTGGAGACGCTGGTCGGGCGCAGGGAGACGAGTTGTTGCTGGAAGTTCGGCCTTCGTGGTGGAACTTCTTCTGGCATTTCGTATTTGCCTGGCTGATCGTGCCGCTGATGATTGCGCTCTGGAAGCGAAATTCGCTGGTTCTTCGCGTGTATCGCGACCGCGTCAAACTGGAGCGCGGTGTGCTCGACAAGGAATACCGGGAACTGGTCATCAGCGATATTCGTTCGGTGGACGTCGACCAGGGCATGCTCGGCCGGATGTTGGGGTTTGGCGATTTGACGATCTCGACGGCCGCAACCGTGGATGCCGCGGAAAGCATGTCCGGCCTGCCGCACCCGTTGCGCATCAAGGATCTCATCATGGCGCAGCGGCGGTAGGCGATTGCGGTGCTTCGCATGACACCCTCCAGTTTTTTCATCAACTGTCGGTTGAAAATGGCTGGGAGGGCGGCGCGTTGTCGCCGCCGCTTCCTGTCAATGCCCAGTGCAGATGTCCGGCCTTGCGGATGATTGACAGATGCATATCGATATGGCATATTGATGCATATGAGAACAACATTAAACATCGATTCGGAGATGTTGAAACAGGCGGGTCAGTTGACTGGAGTTCGCGAGAAGACGGCGCTGGTTCGCCTGGGGTTGGAGTCGCTGATTGCTCGAAAAAGCGCCCAGCGGCTGGCTGCATTGGGTGGAACTGAGAAGCGCACGCAGCAGGTTCCCCGGCGGAGATTGGCGTCGTGATTCTTGTCGATACTTCGGTATGGATCAATCACTTCCGTGTGTCTTCCAGACTGCTGGCGCAACTGCTTGATCTGGAACAGGTATGGATCCATCCGTTGGTGGTCGGGGAATTGGCCTGCGGGAATCTGGCCAATCGCAAGGAAATCATCTCCCTGTTGCACGCCTTGCCCCTTGCGCCCAGGTTGGAGGACGCCGAAATCCTGTTCTTCATCGAACGCCATCGCCTGATGGGGCGCGGTCTGGGTCTGATCGATCTGCATCTGCTGGCAGCGGCAATGATCGGAAACGCCTCACTTTGGACGGCCGATCAAAGGCTTCGCACTGCCGCAGGGGAACTGGGCTTGGATTTTAAGCAATCGATCGGAGCGCGATAAGTATTATATTCTCTCGGATTCGATTTTGGGCGCATCCCTGTTTCATTGACCTGCGCTAAATGGTAGGGCGGGGCCGCTGGACCCGCCGTGTTTTCCTGCAACACGGAGGCAAGCCCGCT
>Ga0316230_1003608_pt1 | contig 11993 bp, 16 predicted proteins | sample TBH18025metaG_FD_206004 | JGI IMG/M metagenome (GOLD analysis project Ga0316230, IMG submission 206004) | Freshwater microbial communities from Trout Bog Lake, Wisconsin, USA - TBH18025 | ecosystem: Environmental > Aquatic > Freshwater > Lake > Hypolimnion/Profundal zone | place: USA: Wisconsin...
CCACGTAAAATGCATGGTGGTGCAGTAAATAGAATTAATAAATATAACCGATGGACAGGTGTATTAGGTGATACTTACCATAGTGTTGCAAATGTTCTTAAACCAGTAGCACAACCAATATTTCAAGCTGGAACACAACGTGCAGTAGGATATATTAATCCAACAACGCCGCAAGATTATTACAACAATTCGGGAATGGGTATTAAAAGACGTGGTCGCCCTCATAAAATGCATGGTGGTCGTGTATCAAAAAGTGATCAAGATGAATATCCAGCGCAACAATTTTATCGTCCAGTAGGTCCAACAGGTTCAGGTATGAGAAAACGTGGTCGCCCTCATAAAATACATGGTGGTTTTATTATGCCAAATGTTAAAGTAAGTACAAATATTCCAGGAGCTAGAAATATGCAATTACCAAGAATGTCAGTTGGTGGTGCTATGATTAATGCCGGTTATAGTATTGGTGGTTATGGATTAAAACATAAGAAGAAAGTGCACCGTAAAAAAGCTATGCATTTTGAACTCTAAATAATATAATATAATTATTATCTAATCATTATATAATATGAAATCAATTGGTAAAGCTTTTAATAATGCAACAAATTTTGCATCTACAGTTATAAATCGTCGTGAAGGACTCTCTCCAAAAGTTTTAGATATTCTCTCAAAAAAGGGTGATGCTGTTATCAACTCAATTAAAATAGGAAGAACACCTGTACAAGCATTTATTACAGGAGTTATAAAAGTAGTTTCAACAACCCCTTATGATACTTTGTTTCATCTCTTTATTATTATGGATACAAATAAAGGACAAATATTACTTGAAAAAAATGCAGTTATAAACATGGATATATCGCCAAATATTCCAGGTGCTGAATATATGGAAGTTCCAAATGTTCCACAAGGTATGACAATTTCACAATTAGTTGATAATACAGCCGCACAAATGGGGCAAAAATTCATTCCATATAGTCCATCTGGAAATAATTGTCAAGATTTTATTTACAATGTTCTTACCGCTAATGGAATGAGTGATCCAACTGTTTTAGATTTTGTTAAACAAGATACTAAGTCTATTTTTGCTAGTCCAACATTTAGAAAGTTTGCACGAACAATAACAAATTTAGGCGGTTCTTTTGATGTTCTATTACAGGGTGGGTCTATGCATCACAAATCAAATGAATTAAATAATATTGAAATTTCTCAACTGATGCATCATTATCATATTCCTTATCATGGATGTTATATTAAAAATAAATTGCCAGTGCGTTTATTAAATGGTGCTTATATAATTAATTTAAATGGTGCGTCTCATTGGACAGGACTTATAAAAGATGGTGATAGTTATTATTACTTTGACTCGTTTGGTTTTCCAGCTCCTGAAGAAATAGAAGATAGAATTGGTGATTATACATGGTCAAATGAAGATATTCAATCATTAATGTCCAGTTCTTGTGGATGGTTTGTCATGGCATGGATAAAACATATGTTGAAAAAAGATAATAAAAAATTGGCGTATGCTAATTTTTTAAAACTTTTTAATGATAAACATTTAATGAATAATGAATCTGTATTATCTGCTTTATTTCATTAAAAATCCAGTAAAGTTTCTTCTCAAATGTTCTTCAGGTTTTCCTTTTAAATCAACCATAAAAAAATCTAATGGTTGAGATGTTGCATTATCATATAATTCTCTAAACTTTTCTTTATCAATGTTGTGTATATTATGATTACGTATGATATTATTAATAGTTGTATTATCATTTAATTTGAACATTAAAAAATATTGACAATTTCTTGTAACTGTTTTTGGGATGCTTACATAATTTTGCGCCATACAAACAACAGTAAAACCATGTTTTCTTCCTCCTGTAAAATATTCATTGATTTTCTTAAATTCCTTTTTTGGTAAATTAATAAAATCATCAACCACTAATAATTTTTCATGATCTTTATCATCTTCAAATTCACTTAATGATGGCAATTCTTCAATATCATTTATTAATTCCACATCTGGCATTTTTTGTTTTAATAATGAATAAAGTGGCTCATCAGTGCTTACAGGATTAAATATAATAATACTATAATATTTACCTGATTGATGATTTATAAGATTTACTACAGCATTTGATTTTCCAGAACCAGTACCACCAATAATACAAATCATTGATGTTGGTTGAATGTGATGTTTTTTGTAATTCTTATCCAATTTGTTTTCTCTTTTAAGATTATTTGGTAGTTTTTCATAATAATTGGTTAGTTTATCGCTCATATAACTTAGATTAGAATAAAATTAAATTCAATTATTGATTTATGCAATTCTTGTTGCTTGAATCAAACTATATTGTATTGTTTGTGCTATATTTGAGTTTGCTAATAAATAAATGATTTGATTTGCAGTTACTGGAAATATTGAGGAACAATTATGATATGGATTACATATTCCTGATGAGGCTAATTGCACTTGACAATTAGGGTTATTAACAGTTGCTGAACTACTAACGGAACTTGAATTATATGAAGCTACACTTTGAAATGTAACAGTTAAAAATAATCACTTATGAATTGCGAATTACCAGCAAATGTTGTTAAAGCATATATATTCAAATTATGCGATTCTGACAGCATTCATATTAGCAAACACACTAGATAATGTTGCTGAATATGTTATTTTCATAGTATATGTTGAAGCAGTACAATTTACAATTACAGTTCCTGATGATGTCAAAACTGAACCTAAAAGTAATTCTGATTTTCCAAAATTAGACTGTGGAACATTAATCCCTGTCAATTCCATTTGAAACTGTGCTATTGGTCCATAAGTTGATTGAATTTCTAATGCAAAAATATATATTCCTGCTGTTAATATTGGAATACTTAAAATAGTCCATGGACTGGCTGATGATGCTATATTATTAACAGATGATGAATATAAAAATCCTAATTGTGTTGAAGCAGTTGGTGCTGATCCCAATATAAGTGGTTTTGATAATGATACAGGACCTGCTAGACTAATAGGAGATGCTGTACCACCTATAGTAATAGGATTTAATATCGCACCAGATCCAGTACCAATATTAATTCCACCACCTCCACCGGTTAAAAGACGTGCACCAGTACCAATATTTAATACTCCTGTTGTCTGTGTAGCCGCTAGATTTAATGTATTTGCAACAGCAATAGGTTCAACATTAGTAGATGTTATCCCTCCATTCGCTATAATTGATCCCGTTGATGTAAATGTTCCTAAATTAGAAGTATTACATGTAGTTGCATTACCTAATACTAATGATGTAGCATTTGTTGATGCAATTGTAAGTGCCCCACTTGATGCCGGTGCTCTATCAACATTATTTATTGCAAGGTTAGCAATTGTTGTAGTTCCGTTTAAAGATGTTGTTCCAAATCCATTACCAATTGTAATAGCTCCTCCATTAAGTGTAAGTGCTGATGAAGCACCTCCTATAGTAATAGGGTTAGCTGTTGCACCAGAACCAGAACCTATATTTATACTACCAGCTGTTGTACGTGCACCAGTACCAATATTTAATATACCTGATGTTTGTGTACTTAACAAGGAATAATTATTAGTAGATGTTATTAAATTCATATTATCAAACTGATAATTCATACCGTTTGCGGATGACCCAATTCTTACCGTTCCTCCATCATTGTTTCCAAGATTTAAATTTCCTGTTCCATTTCCTAAATTGATTACTGCACCAGCTCGTGAATTACCAAATCCAATATTAAGTGGATCATTATTTCCTATAATTAAAGTTCCTGTTGATGCATTTACTGATGTAGTTAAAATACCACCACTAAATGTTTCTTGTGCGGTTGCTGTATCAGCATATGTTTTTCTTAAATATAAAGAATTGGCGGTTGATGTTGTTAATCCTAATGATGAAGGATTATAGAATGCTGGATTAAAATAAATTCCATTAAAGTAATAAGTTGGCGGTGGTAAACTTGTCATTATATTAAAGTTTAGATTAAAATTTTAATCTAAGTTTAATATAATAAAGAAATGTCATATTCAATTGTTTTAAATTCATCAAATGTAATTGGGTCAAATAATAACACTTTTCAATATAATTTCATTAGTGGTAGTTTTGTCGCTAAAGATTCAGAAATCGCAATATCATCAGTAACAATTCCATATTCTTGGTATAATATATCTAATCTTTACAATAATAATAAATTATCTATAATTTTTCCAGTCTCATCTGGTTTATTTACTTTAAATCTTACTATTCCAAATGGATTTTTTTCCGTACCAGATATTCAGAATTACATCAACCAACAATGTATTGCAAATAATTTATATTTAGTTGATAGTTCATCAAATTATGTTTATTATTATTACATGACTTACTCAACCGTTTATTACAAAATTCAAGTTTTATGTACTGCTGTTCCTACATCATTACCTCTTGGTTATGCATTACCAACTGTTGGAACTGGTGGTTGGGCTGTTGGTTCTGGTGGTCTTCCTGCTTCTGGATATTGTCCACAATTAGTTTTACCAACAACTGGATCTATTGGTACAATTATTGGTTTTGCTCCTGGTTCTTATCCATCAGTTTCAACAGCATCAAGTCAAAATTTTTTATCGACATTAACACCAGTTGGAACAACTGTTAATTCATTGGTTATTCGTTGTTCACTTGTTAAAAATAAAATTGGTGTTCCAACTGATATTCTTGATGGTATGCCTATCAATAGTACATTTGGTTCTAATATTAATTATTCACCAAGTTTTGAACGATGGCTTGATTTAGCCGATGGTACTTACTCTAGTTTTAATATTGTCTTCTCTGATCAAAATTTAAATACGTTATACGCTTTAGATCCAAATGTATCTATTACTCTTATAATTAGGAAAAAACTTAATAAATAAAATCTAGTTTAATTATATACAAATAAATGTCGCCAAAAAATTATTTACTTCATGCTTGCGGTGTTCGCCGTGGGCTTGCTCATTCTAAAAATCATTTAAGACATTTTTATGAACAATCTCAACATGCGGAAAAAACTACTAAACATATGTTAGCTCATGGACTTCATCGTGTTCATCATCATATGACTCACCATTTACATGGACGTGGTGGAAATGCTCGTAAAAAACTTGAAGATTATGAAAGACCAAGTGACGGCGAAGGATTAAAACATCGTAGAAGCCGTCCATCTCCATTACATTTTAAATTTTAAATCTAATTCTAAATATTAATCTAATCTAGTTTAATATTAAGATGGCTATGTCACAAATTTTCTGGGTAGGATTCTACACATCGTTGATGGGATTCTTACTTGCTATTGGAAATACATTATATAAATCAAAATGTAAAACTGTTGAATGTTGTTGTATAAAAATTATTAGAGATGTTGAATTAGAAGAGAAAGAAATGGAATTCGTTTCTACTCATACACCAACACCAAATAATCACATATAATCATAACCATTTCTTGGCTTGTATGCTAAAACTAATTCTATTCCATCACCAATTTTTTTATTATGGTATTGGGTATAACCTTTATTTCTTAATGTTATTGGACTTACTTGACGATATCTAATAAAATTATGTGGTTGATCTATTTTTGTAACTTTATAATCATGGTGTAAAACCCAATTTGCGGAATCTATTACAGTCCACATAGTAGCATCAAATATTATTGATTGGATAATTCCTTTTCCTTGACTCATTATTATATTTTAGATAAAAAATTTAAAATATAATTTAAACGCCATGATGTAAATTAAACTTTTTTATAAAGTCATCCATGTTTCTCGTCATCATTGATGTATTGCATAAAGTGCATATCGGTCTCATATTATCTAATGTTGTTGTACCACCATTACGTTCTGCAATTATATGACCACAATTAAAGTTTCCAATAGTAATATTTTCTCGTTTACAGCATGCACATTTGCCTTCTCTTTGATTTCCATAAAAATTAATCCATAAACAATTCCTCACAGTTTTTGGTATTACTTCTTTTTTATACTGTGTGTCTGGTTCAGATGTGGAATCTTCCTTATTATTGCATTCATAACATTGTTGGTAGTTGTTCTTAATTTTATTAATATTACATTTTTGACACAATTTCATGTGATAATCCTATATAATTATATATAGATTTTAAATTTTTCTAAACTCAATTAAAATCTCCGGTTTAATAATATGGAAGTTTTGGAACAACAACAATATCTAATGAAGAAGATAGCAAAGTATCACAAGAAAATAAGGCTCTTAATGGGAATTCTAGATATCGTAAGTCAAATTGTTGAAGATGATGAATTTCAATGTGAATCTGAGGAATCTACAATAACTGATTCTGATTCTGATGATGATACATTGAAAACATCAGATATTGCATTGTTAAGTGATGATGAATGAATTTCTTTAACTTTAAATCCTCTGTAATACATAGTGTTATTTTTATAGGCTGGTCCAAACTTTAATTTCATTGCTGCATTGAATCTATTTTTTTGGATGATGTTCTTTACCTTATTCTCTTCGCAATATATTATAAACTGTTTATATAAGATGCAACGATCTTGAGTATATGATGGATCAATAATTATTTTATCAGCTACAAAGCAATCTATAACGTTCTTATTATTCATATTAGTCATTATTATTATAATAGAAATTATCTTTAAACCATTTTAACCCGTAAAAATTATATATCTCTAACGGGTTAATTTTAAGATTATTTCTTTAAAATTCACTAAACTTTCCTGAGAAAATAAATTATAAATCAAAAATATTCTATAGAAAGTTGGGGTAATTATAACATTTTCTCTTAATTTTAACCCGTTAAATAGTCTAAAAGGAACGCTTAGAAATCATGGTTTATAAGTCATTATTATATATCTCTAACGGGTTAAAATTAAGATTATTTCTTTAAAATTCACTAAACTTTCCTGAGAAAATAAATTATAAATCAAAAATATTCTATAGAAAGTTGGGGTAATTATAACATTTTCTCTTAATTTTAACCCGTTAAATAGTCTAAAAGGAACGCTTAGAAATCATGGTTTATAAGTCATTATTATATATCTCTAACGGGTTAAAATTAAGATTATTTCTTTAAAATTCACTAAACTTTCCTGAGAAAATAAATTATAAATCAAAAATATTCTATAGAAAGTTGGGGTAATTATAACATTTTCTCTTAATTTTAACCCGTTAAATAGTCTAAAAGGAACGCTTAGAAATGTGAATTATAAGTTAATTATTTATTACCTTATAATTTGTATCAATATTAATAATCTAGTCCAAATGTTGCAACATGTTCTTTCTGTTCTTCGTCTTCATCTTCTCTTAATTTAAATCCATAATAATAGTTATTAGAATCTTTCTTAGTCACATATTGTTTTAATATCAATTGTTTCAATTGTGATGTTTTAATTGGTGGAATTCCTTCATCTGTGCAAAATTTCTTGTATCTATCATTTACCAAACTTGTCAATACTTTTTCACTTGGATTAATGATTAAACATTCATCAGTAAATCGTTTATAACTGTCCATTTCATTAATATATGACATATTCTCTTTAATTAATTGTTCATCATCGGGAACATTCATATGACCATCTTCAAAGAATTTTTTAGATCCTTTTACGATCCATGCGAGAACATATTCTTTATAAATTGTTTTTAATTCAATTACTAGGTTTGGGTTCGCTTTATAGTAAGTCTTATCAACTTTTTCTCCATTTTCATTTAATACAGGATCTTCAAAACCAAAACGACTTTTAAAATCTAAGAATCTAATACGATCAATCATTGATGTGGATAATTTGAAGTAAGGTTTATTATTTGTCAACATGCATAACTTCGCCTCTGATCTGAAATTCTTATTTTTACCATATAATGGGCGGTATGAAATAGGATCATAACCAGTAATATTTTTAATAAGAACTTCATTAAGTTGATCACCTTCATTTGTTTCTGATAACAATGCAAGACGAAGACCATAATCTAAAACTTCCATTTCTGGCGATGCTTGACCAGCATTTTTTGCGCCCTTTTTAACAATAATTGATGCTTCCATCGCTTTACAATAATGATTAAATATTTCACCAATGATTTCAATGATTGCAGATTTGCCGTTTTTGCCCTCTCCATACAAAATGTAAAAAGTTCTTCCTAATGTCACATTTCCAGATAGAAAATATCCAAGAATCTTTTGTAAATATTGTTTCTTCACTTCTGATCCTGTGCAAATATCTAAAAAGAAGTTATCAACAACTTTATATGCTTCATCTTCTTCTGAAATATGATTAATATCAAAGAAATCTAATGCTTTAGTGAAATATTGTTTCTTAACTCTATTCTCCATTTTACCAGTTTTTAAATTCAAGTTATTAGTTTTAAATGGTAATAGATGATGATTGTTGATATTGATCTTTTCCATGAATTCTTGATCAATGATTTTATGATGAAAGAAATTTAAAACACTACGGGCAAACTTTGTTTTCTGATGTTCTTTAATTACTTTATCAATAAACTTATTCCATTCTTTCAAACATGTTTTAAGATCTTCAAATTGTTCACTTTCGTTTGTTGTCATTGTTCCATTACTCTTTTTTAGAACATATTCAGCTTGTTTTTTTAATAATAATTCAGTAACAAATTTATTCTCAGGATCTAAAATGTATCGTGTATATTCACAGATTCTATTTATTACAGAATCTTCAGTCATTTCTTCTTTCCATAAGTTATTATTATCATCAAAGAAGTAATAAGTTTTATTACACAATTTATAACGATCAGTTAACGATTTAAAATGTGGCATCTTATCCAAATCAGATTTATTAAAAAAGTAATCTTCAGAATTACGATTATGTAAATCAGAGATTAAGGTAATCTCAAAATCACAGGAATTATTGGTTTTGTTATTAAGGAACTTGTTAAATGACATATATAATAGTATTAGAAAATAATCTTTTAAATGAATATTTTAAATTTTTCTTAAGTATTATTTTTTAAAGTTTAAAATAAAATAGTTTAAAAGATAATTTTCTAATACTATATATAATGGAAATAGTTGAACTAACCAAAAAAGAAAAGATGGCTATATATGCTCGTAAATATTATCATAAAAGAGTCGCAGAAGATCCAAACTTTGTTAAATATACAAATGATAGAGTAAAAACATTAGCAATGAAAAAACGTCATGAAGAAATAGGACCAAAAAAGAAGATTGGACGACCTAAAAAAGAAGTAGGTGATGTTGTTACTGAAAAGAAACCACGAGGACGTCCTCGTATTTATTTTGACTAAATATTAATATAATTATCTTATTGATCATTATATTAAACTATTATATTCTTTGTTTTTCTTTTATAATTTTCTGATGTAATTGGTTTATGTTTCATCTCTTTACTTAACTTTAATCTTTGTTCATCTGATGGATTGTTATTTAACACATTACTTACTCTCATTTGTCTTAATTTATTGATACTAATATTTAATCCCATCTTATCATTAAATTTCTTAATAAATCCACTTAGTTTTGCTTTACCAAATAAATAATCACTATAACTTAATTCATTATTATCAATATAAGATCTAATTAATTTACTTAAATCACGTGGAATTGTTATGATATCTTGACCATATTTTCCAGATGTCTTATAGCTATTTAAAATGATTTTTAAATTAGATGTTTTAGTTTGTGGTACTACAATATAATTAACATCTGTGACTTTCTTAGACATTTCTGTTTCTTTTGGAATTATTAATAGTTGAAGATTATCACGAAATCCACTTAATTCATATAATGAAACAACTAAAAACTCTTTACTGATTTCACCAAATTTATCTTTAACTTTTTTGATATACTCATTGAAATCAATATTCTCAATATTTGCAATATTTGCTTTTGTTTGTTCATGTGATGTTACAGCAGTTAATTCAAACTTATTTACATATGCATCTCTCGCATTTTTTGATATTTTAATTCCTAATGTATCTACTAATTTTAAGATCGCTTGATATAATCCTTTCTTAGTATTGATACTATATAATTTAGTTGGATCTTTCTTTTGATGTGCAGATTCAATTTTATAGATAACTGTTTTGGAATTTTTCAAACATTTATTAAAGTCGGTACAATCAAGAATATCTTCTAATGTTTTCAATGTGTTTTCATAGAATCTTTTAGAACTATCAGATGTTATACTTTCTTTTAATTGTGTTGTAGATTCATCACGAGTTAAAATAGCTTTTGAATTATCTTTCTTTGGTTTTACTACTGGTCTATTTTTAACTTCTTCTTTACAAGTTTTACATTCATCTCTTGATGCTTTGCGTCGTTCTGATATAATAGATTTCTTATTGTCATAGTATCGCTTAGCCCTAATACGATTTTGTTCTTTGATTTTTTCAAGTTGTTGTTCTGGAGTCATATATTAAGTATTAGAAAATATTTCTTTAAGTAATAATATCACGTTATAAAAAACTAGACTAAAATATTTTCAAAATGAGAATTTAACAAGATTTATTGGGTTATTTTTAATAGGAATTAGTGGAATAATTTGTTTCTTCTTATTTGGTTTATTTCTTTTCGCTTTCTTTGTAACTTTATACTCTAATTTTGGTTTATTATCCATATAAGTAAACTTAGATTTTTTTCTACTGGTTATTATATGCGTTCTAAATATGAACAATTAAAAGAATTTAGTGATCCAGAAATTGTAGCACACAAAGCACAAGAACTTGGTTTAAATCCTGTGTATGAATCATCGAGAAAAGATAAAAAATATATGGTATTTGATGGTCATAAGATGATACATTTCGGATCGTCATCTTATGAAGATTACACAAAACATCATGATAAAGAAAAGCGTGATAGATTCAGAAAACGGAATCATAAATGGGCTCATGCGCCTAAATATTCAGCGGCTTATTTATCATATAACCTTTTATGGTAACTCATTTACCTTATGAATTAATTTTAAATATACCACATTTACACTGAGTCTCCTCGAAATCAAATATATTTCCTAAATAACGAAACTCAAAGTATGGATTTATCATATTATCATCTTCATTTATAAAGTCATTAGATATAATACCTTTGACTTTCATTCGCTTTAACATTTGTTTGTTGAATGTGAACTCATTACTATGTAATTCTATGACATTATACTTATCAAAGTAATATTTCGCTGGCATTTCCTTATACTGTTTTATGTAGTCCATCAATGCAAACTTACACGTGATTTCATTTTCAATTTTAATTATATTTTGGTTCTTGTAAAACATCTTCGGACAAATAAAATATAGAACAGCTTCATGTGTCATGGTCATTAGAATTTTACAAAAGAATGATACGTATATTTTCTTTTCATCATTTGTGTTAAATGGCGGGTTGCATAAGTAAACGTCAAATTTTTCATCAATGGTATTCGTCAAGTAATCAATGCTCATGATAGTAGCGTTTGGAAATTTTGTTTTTAGAATCGGTATAAACTCATCGTTGAGTTCAACCAAAGTTATATCATGACCATCATCATACCATGGTTGAATAAGTGATCCTAAACCACAACAAATATCAATTACTTTAAGTTTATACGATGGTTTGTAATCATTATATATCAAAGTAGAGTGATGTGATGGTGTCTCATAAAAATTAAAAAAATTTTGTGCTTTTTTAAACATTATAATACAACAGATAAAATTAAAATCTAAGTTATTATAATAACCATGAATGATACACGAAGCGATTGGAGAAAAGGATGTTATATTGCAAGACAGAAGTGGAACTACTTATCATTCACTAGAATAATAGAATTGATATACGCAGATTATTCAATTTATGAAAATCGTGCATGTCTTATGAAGTAGAAACATATGCGAATAATCCAAAGCATGAAGCGACAAAATAGATCCATCCGTTTTTAAAATCACAATTAATGAATCCACTATTTTTATCCTCAATCCTATATTTTAACGGGATTATTTATTAAAAATTAC
>Ga0316230_1003640_pt1 | contig 11922 bp, 4 predicted proteins | sample TBH18025metaG_FD_206004 | JGI IMG/M metagenome (GOLD analysis project Ga0316230, IMG submission 206004) | Freshwater microbial communities from Trout Bog Lake, Wisconsin, USA - TBH18025 | ecosystem: Environmental > Aquatic > Freshwater > Lake > Hypolimnion/Profundal zone | place: USA: Wisconsin...
AGCTGTGGAGCAAGATGACTGTCACCGGGCCCTCAAGCATTGTCAGGAGCTGCTGCTGCTGGTCGCTGACCCCCGGATTGACGCGCTGCGGAAAAGTCTCAGGAACAAGCTGAAAGACGACAAGATCAATGATAACATCCGGCAATTCACGGCTTCGTATCATAAACCGCTTCCGCCCAGAGAAGCCTTCTTCCGGCCTGAAGTTCTGATCCCCTGCTTCAATCAGGGCCTGTTGCTCGGCGACGCCCTCGCCTCACTGCCTGCCAGCGTGGCTGTCACTGTAATCAATGACGCCTCCACCGACGACACCGCCGAACATATCGACGCACTAAAAACAAAGTATCCTTTTAAGCTGCTGACCAACACCGTCAATCTAAACCAGGGGGGCAGCCTGAACCGCGCTATTACGCTGTCGGATAATAATCTGTTCATCATTCTCAACGCCGACGACGCCTTGGTCCGCTATGCGATACCGACCGTAATCGAAGTGCTGGGACGTCATCCTGCTGTGCGAATGGTCGGGGGAGACTGTTGTCCCTTCGACGATGCTGCGGTTTTGGATCGCAACCGGGAACTGCCGGCAGAGCTGCCGTATAGACCCAAGCCTCGAATCTTCTCGCCCGCCGATGCGCTGGCCTTTCATCATCCCAATGACATCAATATGACCATGTCCGGCTGCTCATTTTTACGTTCAGCCTGGGAAGCGGTGAATGGCTTCTGGGATTTCGAACAAAGGATTTGTTCTTTTGACGACCGGGACTTTCAGATGCGGGTATGCGCGCTGTTTCCTGTCTCCGTGCTGCAGGAAACACTGGCCTTTTACCGGGTAAACAGCTCGGTCGGTCGCGGCCGCTGCCTATAACAGGAGGTTTGCCCATGTTTTTTGCCAACAAGGTAAAATCAACGGAACTGCAGGTGCTTGTCTTCAGTAAGGATCGGGCCATGCAACTCGACGCGCTGCTGTCTTCCCTGCAGCTGCACTGCTTCGATCCTCAAGTTTTGCGAACCCAGATACTCTTCGCCTGTTCTACCAGCCGCCACAGCGCCCAGTACCGGGAACTGGCGGCTGCTTATCCCCAGGTTTCCTTCACCGCTGAAACCGACTTTAAGGCCCAGGTGCTGAGTGTTTTGAACCACCCTGAAAAAATCTTGTTCCTTGTGGATGACAGTCTTTTTGTCCGGAATTTTTCGGCGCAGCAGCTGGTGGAACTGCTTGACAGGCATGGCGAAGCTGCCGGCGTCTCTTTGCGGCTGGGTCAAAATACCGCTTACTGCTACCCGCTTGCGCGGTTTCAGGTCATCCCCCGGTTTGAAAATCTGAATAACGGCTTTCTGGGTTACGACTGGTCGCTGGCTGAGGCCGACTTTGGCTACCCGCTGGAACTATCCAGCTCTTGCTACCGAACAGCAGATGTCCTGCAGGTACTCAGCAGCTGCAGCTTCAAAAATCCTAATGAGCTGGAAGGAACACTGGCTGCGAACGCCCGAAATTCACTTGTTCCCGGAAAGAAACTTTTGCTTTGCCCCAAGCAATCCATTGCATTTTCTTGTCCGATCAATGTTGTTCAAACCTGCTGCCCCAACCGCCACGAATTGTCTCAGGGCTGCACCGCCGAATCTTTGGCAGACCTTTTCGACCAAGGGAAAAGGATCGCGGTGGACCCTTATCGCGACTTCCTTCCGAACGCCTGCCATCAGCCGGTGGAATTGATCTTTAAATGATGAAAACGGGAACCTGCGGTTCCCGTTTCGGCTGTTCGACAAACCTAAATATGGATAGGGGTGGAATTGTCGCGTATCGTGTAGAACAGCAGCTGCTGGTATTCGGCCATCTTCTCGGGAGTTACGGCAAAATCGGTCTCGGCGTAGCACGACAGCAGTATCCCAAGCTTGTTCCACAGACCGACATCGGCTGGCACGGCGTGTTTGACGTGATAGGCGACCGGCGACGCCAGCAGCTTACCCGGTATATCATTGGCGATCGCCATCAGAATGAGCCAGTAATCCCACCAGTATAGACCGAGACAAAAGCTTTCAACCGGATAACAGCCGGTCTTGTTTTTATCAAAAAAGATGTAGTCAAAGCCGCCGGTGTGCGGGGTTCCTTCCGGTGCTTCCAGGGATTCGACATCCAGGCGGGAACCGAATACGATCGAACCTGCAGCTTGTTTGGCCAGATAAGCCGCCAATCCCTCATTCCGAAATACAGTATCAGACTTCACGATGCCGCAGACCGCAGTTGGTTGCCTGGCGCAGCAGTCGAGCAGGTCCTGGAGGTAGGCATAGCATTTACCGTAGGCGTGCCTGCCGTCCCGGTAAACAGGGACAAACTCCGTGTCCGGAAAGTGGGGCTTCAGGGCCATGATATCATCAGGAGCGTTTAGAGCGACAGCTCTAAAGCCGCATTGCCGCCAGCTCCGGACAGCAGCCTGCTGGCTCAGTATGTTGTCCGGGGCAAGTGAAGTGACGATGGTTACTGCCGGTTCAGGCCGTTGCCGGGAAACTTGGGAGCCGGGGCAGCCCAGATATTCCAGAACTATGTTGCAGAACTCCCGTCCGCGGGCTTCCACCGCCGCCAGCGCGCCGGCCTTGGCCTGACCTTCGGCTGCTTTGTCCGGTCCCGGCCGGCAGGACGACAGCAAAACATCCATTTTCTCCGCCAGATCCTGGGGCTCGCTCCGCCGGAAAGTGGTGCCATAACGATATTCCCCATGAACCTCAAGATCACTCAATACGATAGGTTTGCCCAAGGAGCGGCACTCCTGGACCACCAGGCTCAAGCCCTCAAACAGCGAAGGCTGAACAACAAACAGGCTGCGCCGAAGCAGCTGCATCTGCTCTTCTCGGGGAATCAGACCAAGTATGGAGATATTTTCGCGTATTCCCAGCGCATCAATTTGGCTCTGCAGGGTTTCAAAGTAGCCGGGAATACGGTAATCTTCGGTTGGGCCGGTACAAGCCAGGTGAATAACGCGGCCCGATTTTTTGAGCAGGCTTACCGCCTGAAACAGGGTCAGGTGATTTTTGTGTACCCAGAACTGGTTGGAACAAAGGACAAACCGCTCCGGCAGCCCATACTTTTGCTGTATTTCCTCCGGTTCCCCGGAGTACCAGCTTTCCTCCGGATAGGGCGAGGCAGACAAAACCTTGGTAATGACGCCTGATTCCGGATAATATTTCTTGAAGTCTGCTTCAGCGGCGCGGCTGTTAAGAATCAAGAGGCCTGCCTGCTGGGCAATTTTACTAAACTGACTCTCCCGGGCCTGGTATTCGTAGTTGGAGAAAAATTCCGGCAGATAGCGATGCTGAAAGTCAGGTATCCAGGAGACTGCCTGCTTGTAGGGAAATACGTCGCTGTTTACCGGGTAGTAGAAATCCACAAGCGAAAACAACTCATCCAGCGACTGGCAGTGTACCGGGGTGACTCCCAGTACGGTCTCCAGGCCGGAAGCAGACTGCCCGAGAAAAATGACGCCATCGAACAAGTGGACGAAAGAGCGGTAGCAATCGAAATCAGCCAGGCTTCTTTCACTGATGACCAGGTACAGCTGCGGACGTTCGGTCCTGGCCAAAACCGACAACGACCTGACCAGCGTTTCCACGTAGGAGACGCCGCCGTACCACTGCTTACCACCGGTAAGGGGGATACCGACGCGGGTGTTGGCAATCATACAAGTACTCCTTTTCTGCACCAGATGCGAAATCGAGGGTATATGGCGTTCAGATGGACTACCCAGCAGCCCGGTCAGCGCCTTGGATACGGACAGGACATAGTGCCGCGGATTATAGCGCTGCTGGATAATCGCCAGCGACCGGAAGGCCTGGCTGCGGAGCCACTCGGCGGATGTCGCCGCGAAATACCGGATCGTGTCCCTGATCCCCTCGACGCTGCACTCTTCTATGAGATGAGCTTCATCCTGCTCCAAGCCGCAGGCCCGGCTGACGATAGGGATCAGCCCGGCGGACATGGCAGCCAGCACACTGCCCGATATTCCCTCCGAACAGGAGGGCAGGATAACATAGCTGCAGCGACGGACAATTTCCCGGAACATTTCCCCCTGAACATCGACGAAACCGACAGATTTGATGTTGGGCCGGTGAAACAGCTCCGCTTCGTACGCTTTGCAAAAATCCGGTTCCTGGCCAAATAAGCTGCATACATACAGATTGGCGTCCGGACTTGCCGCGAATGCCTCGAGCAGCAAGTCGAGTCCTTTGAGCACCTGGGGCTGACTGGCAAAAAAGAGAAAGTCCCGGGGTGATTTCTGCGAGAAATTTATATTCGGCGGCAGAATGTACCCGGTGTTCTTGATTAAGGACACCTGAGCCGAGGTTACCGGGCCGAATGTATCCAGGGTGTGGCGGTTGCCCACAAGAAACAGCGCCTGGAACAAATCAGGGTGGGGGTATTCGTAGGCAGCGGATGTCCTGGGCTCCAGCCTGACGCCACGGCGGCGGAAGATTGCGTCCAGACGCTCCTCTTCCCGGTGACGTTGCCAGGATGGACTCGAGCCTGTGGCATATAAAATCTGCGGGCAGCCAGGCTTGAGATATTGTTGATAATCCTGGCGGTTGTGGGGCGATATGTCCAACAGCAAGTCGTAGCACTTGTTCAGACTTATGTCGGCGGTGTTCCAGTTCAGTACATCCACGTTATAGCCGAAACAGCCCAACAGCGCAGCCAGCATGGGTACCTGCCACAAGTTTTGGTGCCACTGGCAGGACACAGATTCGTCAAAGGGCTGCACGATGTACTTGAGCAGACAATGCCGCTCAAAATCAGTCTGATTAACATTGACCCGCGGCTCAGCCATAATTCCACCTGCTCACACCTATATCTGTGTTCACATCATGATATCCCTGGCATCCCGGTTTATCTTCAGCGCGCATTGCTGCAGGTAGGTCATCGTTGTCTCCGGCGTCAGAGGCGCAGACGGGGAAAAATGCCTCGCCAGAGCACTCCCGAGATACAGCCATGTTCCCTGATCCCACGCCGCCTGATGGGCCACATGCACCACCACTGGAGTGACCAGCCGCCTCACCGGCCACTGACGCTCCAGGGGGATCAGGGCGGCCCAGAAGTCCCACCAGGGCAGTCCCAGACAGAAGACCTCCGGCGGAAAGCCTGCCAGCAGGTCCTGGTGAAAGAAAAAGAAGTCAAAACCCAGATGATAAACTTTACCTTCCCTGGCATCAGGAGAAGTCGCGTCGAAACGCGAGCCGAAGATGACCGGACTGCCGGTCTGGGCTGCGAGAAAATCATGCAATTTGTCGTTGACAAGATGAAGATCGGAATTAATGATGCCGCCCAGCCGCGCCCGAGTCTGGGCCAGACAAGCCAGCAGATCGTCAAAGTAGATATAGGGTTTATGAAACTGACTCCGGGCGTCCCTTCCGGCGGCTACGAACCGGACATCAGGAAAATGAGGCCGCAGTGTTTCGATCTCCTCGGCAGGATTGACGGCCAGAACCTGAAATCCGCCCTGACGCCAGGTATTCAGAGCCGCGCGCTGGGCGGCATAGTCCCTGGGGGCGATGGAGGTTGCGACAACCATCTGTTCCGGACGAACCAGGGAAATAGACCCCAGTTGTTTCAGCAGGGTTTTGGGCGCAGTTTGATTTTGCCGCTGCTGCGCCGCGGGTACAAGCGCCTCCGACCCGGTCTGAGCCATATCAAGCAGCGCCGCCTCGAAAGCCGGCTGAGCGGCCTTGCCGTTGAACAGCACATCCTGTACCCGGGATTTAATTGTTTGGGCCACTCGCCGGCGGAGCTCAGCATCCTGGGCAAACCTCACTGCCCAGGCTACATACTCTTTCTCGTCGGCAGCTATGCCCTCCTCGACGCCCAGAGCCCTCAGCATGCCTCCGCCCCAGCGGCTGCGGGACAGTTCCCCCTCCTGAGTTACCACCGGCAGACCGACATATAATGCCTCCATGTTGGTGGTCCAGCCGCCGTAGGGGTAGGTATCCAGCTGCACATCGGCGATTTCCAGCAAACCAAGGACACTGCGATAATGTCCGATGGATGGCAAAAGAACAAGGCGCTCGTTCACCCCCGCCTCGACGGCGGCCGCCCTTAAGCGTTTAGCCAGCTTGGCGTCGATGCCGCCCGGGGTGGTGTACGGTTTGAGCAGCATCCAGGCGTTGGGCGCCTGCCTCAGTATTTCGAGATACATACTCTCGCGCTCGGCGCGGTGCTTGATGCCATTGGCGCAGGAAATGAACAGCACGGCATCCTCGGGAACGCCGAGATCTTTCCTGGTCATCGATCTGAGCGGCTCATCAGGCAAAAACTGCGCCGCCCCCAGCTGCGGCAGGCGGATAAGTTTTTCCCGATACTGGGACTCGGCCGACGGCGACTCGAAATCGCCGCTGATATAGTAATCCATCGTCGGCAGCCCGGTGGTAGTCCCGTGGCCGACCATAGCGCACTGGATCGGCGCCAGCCGTAGTCCACCCAAAATATAGGTAACCACATCCATGCCGATATCGGTAAAAATCAGGATATCCAGCTGGCTGCCCAGAACACTGTTGATAATGGCGCCAAAATTTTTCAGATCAGTGAATTTTTCAAAATGGTCGCAGTTGCTGATGAAGATGTCGGTGAACTCGTCTTGCCGCTCCGCCAGGGAAAACATGAATACCTCAAACTTGCTGCGATCGTGGTGAATAATCCGGTTGATCATATAGTAGGGTACGGCCTGACGGTAGAAATTGCGTGAGATATACCCGATCCGGATACGTTCCCCCGGCTTTCGCTGGCGGGGTGCCGGCTGCGGCAGACCGGGGCATAACCGGTTGATGGTGGCGTGGATTAGATCACCAAAAGCTGACAAGTCTGCAATATTATTGCCGCCGATGTAGGAAGCCCGCCAAAAGCTGGTCATGATCTCCTGCACCAGGCTGATAAAGTAGACGACCCCAAGCTTCTCCGGCCGTTCCAGCAGGGCGCGGCACAGTTCAGGCACATAGCGGGCCAGCCGGTCGCGATGTTTCATATCGCCGTTGAAATAGGGTATGTTGATCAGCCAACAGACAAGAATATTCCTGCAATGAAGCGGCAGCGCCGAGTCAAACAGTGCGCCGCTGTCTACGTCAAACTCGTCGGCATCCAACGGAAAATACATACTGGCCGCAAGCAGGCCGGAGATGCCCCCGCCACGCAGCTTGGCCACCATAGCCTGGTCGGGCCGCCCTTTGGCGCTGTCCCACAGCATATTGTGCGGTGCGGCCATATTGAGAAACACTTGCTGCCACAGGCTCAGCATGAGCCTCTGATACTCCTCGCCCAGCGTCTGCAGTTCCTCGCAGCCGGCTTCCAGCAGCCAGTCACGGAAACTGTCCCGCAGCCGGAGGGTGACGAAGATGGCGGCGGCTTGTTCGTCGGAAGACGGTTTGACGGCACCCTGGGGAGGTTTGCGGTGCTGAAACCATTTTTCCAGCATCAACCAGAATCCGCCGCTATTTTGCCGCGGCGACAGGTAAGCCAGACAGTGGCTATAGAACAAGTCGAGAAAGACATTTTTCTCGACAGCGTCTTGGAAGGAATGGTCCTTCAGTACTTCTTCCAGCTTCTCTCCCACCTGTCGCCAGCCGCCAGGGTTGGCCGACCTGACTAGGTCAGCCAAGCCGTAGCGGTCCATCAGCGCCAGGCAGGCGGATTCGGTACCGGCATTTTCCTGCACTGATTTCACCTCGGAATTTACGATTTCAGGTTATAGTATTCAGGTGCCGCCGGCTTTGTGCAGTGAGAAACCCGGCCGTGAGGCCGGGTTTGCTCTTAAGGATCGATACCATTGCCAAGCTGCGGCGCAAAATCGATGGTTATGAGCTGAGTCGCGTCGATGATGGTATTGCCTGCGGTTGTTTGTATAGCGGAGGGATAGAGTCCCGGTGCAAGATTTGCGATTACTACCTGGAATTCAGTCACTGAATTCGCACCCGTTCCCAGATCGATATGGTCGAATTCGTTGCTGCACAAGCTGTTAACTGCCAGAGCGTTGGTGAAGATCAGACTCTGCGGGCAGCGGTCGGTTCGGAAAACCTTTACAAGAACAGTAGACGGGGACGAGTTGTTGTTCAGCACTTTCACAATAAGGAACCTGGCGTTAGAGGAGGTAAATATCGGGCCGCTGGTGACATCGGCAAAAGTGTGGAGGACGACATTTTCGATCAGACGGATCTCGTTCTTGATTTCGTTGAGACCGATAACGCCGTTGTTGATGGTATTGTTGATTAGAATAATCTCGGCCTTAATCTCGTTGAGGCCTACAACGCCGTTGTTGATGGTGTTGTTGATGAGAAGGACTTCGTTGAGGATTTCGTTGATGATCGGGCCGAGGTTGACGTTAAGGTTAAGCTGACCGACCTGATTCCCGATCACGATGATCTCGGCCTTGATCTCGTTCAGACCGACGATCGGGCTATTGACGGCGTTGTTGATCAGAATGATCTCAGCTTTGATCTCGTTGAGGCCGACAATCGGGCTGCTGATGGCATTGTTGATTACAATGATCTCGGCCTTGATCTCATTGAGACCGACAATGCCGTTGTTGACTGTATTATTGATGAGGAGCACTTCGTTTTCAATGAGGCGTATCTCGTTCTTGAGTTCATTAAATCCAACGATGGGACTGTTGACAGCGTTGTTGATGATAATGATCTCGGCTTTGATCTCGTTGAGTCCGACGATCGGGCTATTGACGGCGTTGTTGATGAGAATAATCTCAGCTTTGATTTCGTTCAGACCGACAAGCGGACTGCTGATGGCGTTGTTGATGATGATGATCTCGGCTTTGATTTCATTGAGGCCGACGATGCCGTTGTTGACGGTGTTGTTGATCAGGAGAATTTCGTTGAGGGCAAGGCTGAGATTCCCCAAATTGACACTGGAGATTTGATTGTTGATCAGAATGATCTCGGCCTTGATCTCGTTAAGGCCGACGATTCCGTTATTGATGGTGTTGTTGATGAGGGTGACCTCAAGCTCGATGAAACGGATTTCGTTCTTGATCTCACTAAGACCTATGACGCCGTTATTGATGGTATTGTTGATGAGAATAATCTCAGCTTTGATTTCGTTCAGACCGACAAGCGGACTGCTGATGGCGTTGTTGATGATGATGATCTCGGCTTTGATTTCGTTGAGGCCGACGACACTGTTGTTGACGGTATTATTAATCAGAGTGACCTCTGTCTCAATGAAGCGAATTTCGTTCTTGATCTCATTCAGCCCGACGACACTGTTATTCACAGTATTGTTGATCAGGGTGACTTCATTGCCGATGAACAGAACCTCGTTGAGGATGGAGTTCAACCCGCCGACAGTGTTATTGATAACAATGATCTCGGCTTTGATTTCGTTGAGACCGACGATGGGACTGTTGACGGTATTGTTGATCAGGGTGACCTCTGTCTCGATAAAGCGGATTTCGTTCTTGATTTCATTGAGGCCGACGACGCTGTTGTTGATGGTGTTGTTGATGAGGATAACTTCATTTTCAATGAACCGCACTTCGTTTTTGATCTCGTTGAGACCGGTAAGCGGAGTGTTAAAAATAATGTTGATGAGCTGGGCCGTATTGGCCACTTCATTGAGGACGTTGTTGATGAATACAACTTCGTTGCTGATAAACGCCACGGTGTTTTCGATGAAACGTACTTCATTCTTAATTTCATTAAGGCCGACAAGCGGATTATTTACCGAGTTGTTGATGATCAGGACTTCGGTTTCGATCAGCCGTATTTCGTTTTTAATCTCATTTAGTCCAAAGACAGGGCTGTTTACACTGTTGTTGATGAGGATAATTTCATTTTCGAGGAAGCGGACTTCATTTTTGATCTCATTCAGTCCGAAAACAGAGCTGTTTACGCTGTTGTTGATCTGGAGGACTTGAGATTCGATGCAGCGGACTTCGTCTTTGATTTCTTCGAGGCCGAAGCAGGGATTAGTCAGCAGTTTTTCGATGCAGCGGACTTCTTCTTTGATTTCTTCGAGACCGAAACAGGGATTGGTCAGCAGTTTTTGGATGCTACGGACCTCTTCTTTGATTTCTTCGAGGCCGAAGCGGGGGTTGGTCAGCAGTCTTTCGACTCGCTGGATGTTGCCAAGCAACAGGCAGGTAAATATCTGGAGCTGTCGCGAGGTACTGGGCCTAAGCCGCAGAAACTCCAGCACCTCTTCCGCGGTGAGTTTAATTCGCCTCACGCACTCGGCAATGCGTACCACGTCGCGTTCATGAGATTCATGCTCATGCCCGTGGAATTCATGTTTATGCCCGTGGAATTCATGTTTATGCTCGTGGAACTCATGTGTATGCTCGTGAAATTCGTGTTTATGCTCGTGCTGGCATACATCGCATTCGTGCTTATGCTCATGGTGGCATACATCGCATTCGTGCTTATGCTCATGGTGGCATACATCGCATTCGTGCTTATGCTCGTGCTGGCATACATCGCATTCGTGCTTATGTTCATGATGACATACATCGCATTCGTGCTTATGCTCATGATGACATACATCGCACTTGCGATCGGTTTTGGCTTCATTACGCGGGTCGTCCACCTTAATCCTCCTTATACAGTTATTCATTGTATAATATGTCACCTTTGCGCCAAGGGTGAAGAACATACCTAGTATTCAGGATCCTCCTGCTATTTCAGTGAAAAACCCGGCCATATGGCCGGGCTTTTCTAACAATTTCCGGAACTGGATATGAACTGCGAGGCTGTCAACCTTGAACTTGCAATCGGATTTCCACCGTTATTTTCTTCAACCGAGCTAACAGTCATGCCTTGCATCAGATTGAACACCTGTATTTCGTAACTGGGTGCTGTTCCAAAGACAGCGGTGATCGTATTCGCGCAGCAACCGTTGACCGGCAGCACTTGGTTGAATACTTCCATGTGTGGGCATATATTCGCAAGTACCCTTACCCGCACAGTCTGCGGGGTGGTATTGTTGTTTAGAACGGCGACAACCACGCGCGTGGATTGCGAGTCTTCTACGAACACGAGTCCAGATGTGACATTAGCACTGAACACGGTTGAGCTGACGAGACTGCTGACGGCGTTGTTGATGATGATGACCTCGGCCTTAATCTCGTTCAGACCGATGATCGGGCTGCTAATGGCATTATTGATGATGATAATCTCGGCCTTGATCTCGTTCAGACCTATAATTGGGCTGCTGATCGCATTATTGATAACGATGATCTCAGCTTTAATCTCGTTCAGGCCGATAATTGGACTGCTGATCGCATTATTGATGATAATGATCTCAGCTTTAATCTCATTCAGGCCGATAATTGGGCTGCTGATCGCATTATTGATGATAATGATCTCAGCTTTAATCTCATTCAGGCCGATAATTGGGCTGCTGATCGCATTATTGATGATAATGATCTCGGCCTTGATCTCGTTGAGGCCTACGACGCCATTGTTGACTGTGTTGTTGATCAGGGTTACCTCGGTTTCGATGAACCGCACTTCATTTTTGATCTCGTTGAGACCGATTAGAGGGCTGTTGATGATACTGTTGATCAGGATAGCCTCATTGGCGACAATATTCAGTACGGTATTGATGAATATAACCTCGTTGCTGATAAACGCCACGGTGTTTTCGACGAACCGCACTTCATTTTTGATTTCATTGAGGCCGATGAGCGGATTATTTACCGCGTTGTTGATGAGTATGACCTCTGTCTCGATAAACCGGATTTCGTTCTTGATCTCATTGAGACCGACGACTCCATTGTTGACAGTGTTGTTGATGAGGATAATCTCAGTCTTGATCTCGTTGAGACCGACGATAGGACTGCTAATCGCATTGTTGATGATGATGATCTCGGCTTCAATCAGCCTGATTTCGTTCTTGAGTTCATTAAAACCAACGATCGGACTGCTGACAGCATTGTTGATAAT
>Ga0316230_1003642_pt1 | contig 11918 bp, 19 predicted proteins | sample TBH18025metaG_FD_206004 | JGI IMG/M metagenome (GOLD analysis project Ga0316230, IMG submission 206004) | Freshwater microbial communities from Trout Bog Lake, Wisconsin, USA - TBH18025 | ecosystem: Environmental > Aquatic > Freshwater > Lake > Hypolimnion/Profundal zone | place: USA: Wisconsin...
TCCCCGCCATGATACTTACCAAGCGTGCTCTTTTGCCCGATTAATGCTTCCGGCGACGGTGGATCGTTCCAGAACACGATAATGTCGTTCATCTTGCGATGCGATTCACGCACGCGCCGGTCATTCGATGTGATCCAAACGTAAGCCGGTACGTCCAGGTCTTCTGAACGGACCCGCGTCACTTCCGTGTGCGCTTTGGATATTTCCGTGCGGGCGATCAGTTTGATCTTGTTTGCGGTAAGCTCCGCACAATGAACCCGCAACATCTTCATCAGGTTGCCGGTTCGCTTGCCCTTCCCGACTTCCTCCGCTGCGTAGCGCGTGACCTTTTGCGCTAAATCATACGGGATAGATTTAATGAGCTTCGCGTTCTCATCCAGAAGATTCCGGTATGCCTCCCGCATGGCGGGCCGATTCATCTCCTGCTGCAATGCCCCATATATACGCCGCGAGTGCGTGGCCTTCATCACGGCTTCCCGCCATGATTTCGCGCTGGTGAACGCGACTTCCGAAACCATGCGCTCTGCGGTGCGTTCCGCCGCCTTTTGGAATTTCGGGTCTTGAGCTATTGCTTCAAGTGCCTGACTGGTTGGTTCTGAGGGCCGGAAACGCTTAAACAACTTCAGCATTTCCCGTTCGTACAGGTCGATCAATCGACCCCAAGGTTTCTTTTCAATCGCCGTCTTGACTGGTTTTTTTGTCGGCATTGTCTCGCCGTGCGCTGAAAGCGTAATTGGAGAACCCGCCGGCCAAAGTCGCCAGCGCAGTCAAAATCGGCATCAAGCCGTAACTTGTCTTCTCTTCCACTCTGCCCAACGCCACCGCACCGGCCAAAACTGCCAGAATCAGCAACAGGCAAAAGCCGAAGATCATCCGCATCCGGTCAGAACTCAATCGGCACCTTCCGGCATGCCAAAGTTATCATTCGCGCGAAACGCCGCCCATTGCGGAAATCCATTCGGGTCGGGAGGCCATGAGTAAACAAGATCACTAGAAACCGGGGCAGATACATGCCCACATTCCCACCACCGAAATACAGTACCAAGAACCATTCAGGACCACTCTGGCAGGTCTATCGTCTGCCCCTTAAAGCCATGCGTGCAATCATCCAGGTACTGAATGCGACCATCCCTTACGAACGAATGGCAGCGTGGGATGTCCCCGGAACCATAAACCAAAATCGACGGATTGAATGTTGGACTTTCCATAGAACCGTTCCAACTCCAGCACGGATGCGATTCCGTATTTGTTACGTCCGGTGGGACACGCACCTGATGGGAACACTCACAACCGGGGCAATGAAAAGCGTACAGCGTACCTTTCGCATCATGCCCCAAGTGAACCAACTTGCTCATAAAATCTACGCTGAATAATCATCGGTGATGATGAGTGCAATAGCACCCACCATCACCAACATGAGTACCACCATTACGATACGGACGGCGCGGCAGAAGCAGCGGGAGCAGGCGTAAACTGAGCCGTCGCGGCATCCAGATTCGACTGGACCTTTTTCAAACTGGCAACAGCCGTCTCAATCGCCGCCGAATCGTTATTCGCCTGCGCTGCCGTAATCGCTGCGGTTACTGCCGCAATCTCCGCACTTGCACTGCTGGTGAGCGCGGCCACTTCTGCGTTCAAATCGTCAATAGCTGCCATAATGTATTCATTCCCCTTCTTGATTTCCTGAACATCGATCAGAATTACTTCCAAAATTCGTCTTAACTGATCGAAACTATCCATGCCTTACCTGTCGTCCCGGCTACGGTTCATGGATGACCGATACTGCCCGTTACCATCGGCTTGCCGAATCCACCGAAGATGAAGCATAGATGTGTGTGTCGGGCCAAATCTCTGATCCAGTTGTTCCATCACACTATCAAAATGCTCTTTCGGTTTCGGCTTCAACGCCTGCGCGGCGCGGTCAAAAAAATCTGGTTGCTGCTGTTTCATTGTTCACTTCCAATGGTCTAAATTGCCGGTGACAATATCGCTGATCCAAATATACAACGGGCGAACGACACAAGCCGAACCGAAAACAACCAGCGCAATGCCGAACCCAACCACAGCGTCCCGAATCGTCATGCCGCCAACCTCCAGTTAGGAATGCGCGTACTCACGAAGTACCTGCAAGCATCCGGCGCGTGGTCATGCGCCTTGATCGGTTGCTCACGCCCGCTGTTTGCCCGCTTCGTGTCCCATGCATAAGCGTTCATTTCACGGATTAGGTTAACGCACCGCCGATGGATTCGCAACTTTTTACGATTCAACATCGTGCTTACTTTGCGGATACCCTCAAGAACCTCGTTATCGGCGGAGGTAACGAAAATGCCCTTCTGTGTCAGTTCTGCCCGAAACGAAGCCGCGCTCGGATCGAGAATCACCCCCGCCCATTCGCGCTGATCGACTTGCTTCTTCTGCTCACCGAATGCCAGTGGATCGTTGCCATTCATGAAGTCCATCAAATCGGCGGCATACTCAGAATCCGTCTTCTGCCGCATCATTGACCGGCTATCCCAATAGTATTCCCGGTCCACCCATACGGTTGTCCCGTCGTCGTATATGTCCAGATAGACCATCGGGTTGACGGTTCCGAAATCAATGGCAACCCAATGCTCAACGTGATTATTCCGCCGCTCCAGTCCTGCTGGCCGGCCATTGGCGTGATCGTAGAAAATATCATCCGTAATCACATCCCGGTAAATCGCGCCCTCGGCAATGACCCACAATCCGAGGATGTTTTGCTGATAAAAAACACCAGTGAAGGACCGTTTCAGAAAGTCCTTATCCTTGTCAGCAATATTCGGGTTATCGTCCATCGTATAATTGTCGGACCACACATAACCAGCGGCCCGCAACTTCTCGTTGTCGATGTATTTCGACTTCAAATAATGAAATGGACTGGCGGGATTCGTCGTCCCCCACATTCGTGATTCAGGCAAGGACAATCGGGAGACAGCCATATCGAAGAAGCTCTTAGGGTAGAGCGTCAATTCGTCGCCAAGCCAAATCCCTACCGTCGAACCTTTGATTTTGGCGTGCGCCCCTTCGTCACCCGCCCCGTATACCATGAACGGACGCCGGTAAATGAACAGTTCGCCGGATTGCTGATTGTACTGAAAATTCCCATCCCCAACGAATGACTGAATATCGTTCAGTATATTGTTCTTGGCAGATTGCTTGGTTTTGCCGGTAATCATACCGACTCCACCAGGCCACCATCCCGAACGGAGCCAAACGCATAACTTCGCGTTAGTGGTCTTCGTTTTGGAACTACGAATCGAACCAACCAAAAAGTTCAGGCGAGCGTCATCAACCGGATGCCGGCGGATGAATCGCCGAGACCGCTCACCGAAAGGCCGCAAGCCGGTAATCGGTCCACCGGACGGCGGCAATACGAATGGCTTTTTCTTTGCCTCGCTACCTGATTCCGACACGGCTAAATCCTAAACAGCCAGGATAGCAATTTAGAGAAAACAAATTCCCGCTTCACTTCTTTCGGGCAATGCGGACAGTCCACCATCTGAATCAAACTATGCAGCAACCGGACGCGATGCCCACACTCCAGCGTCACAATCTCAGTGTGCGGTTCTCGTACTGATGTGATTCGCTTCAACATCCTGTTTCGCTTTCCTGCGCCGCATCCACTTGTCTAATCCTAACGCACGGATTTCCTGTTTGAATTTCACTCGCCGAACATCGGCACGATCCAGCAAGTCAACCAAAGTTGTTGCTTTCCGTTCATCCTTCATAAATCTCCCCGGACTTATGACAAGACGTGCAGGCCGCGCAAGTGATAAACGGAGCCGGGAAGTACACCACGAACTCTTCGCCGCCGCATTTGCATTTCAGCTTATACGGTTCCGGCTCATCGGCTTCCGAGAAGGGATAACCCTCCTCGCCATACGACGGCGGATAAATATCGAAATCGCAAGAATTGGTGGGCGAAGCCATAGTTAACATGTCCCCCGGACTCGTTTCCTGACTGGCCTTTCTCGCCCGTAATTGCTACACAACTCATCAGAATATTACGCGCCCAAACCGAAACGCTGATTACCCCGCCGGCCTTAGCCGCCGCCTCAATCGCTGCCAGTTCTTCACTGGTCAATCGAATATGCAGTATTCGATCTCTACGTCCATCCGGGGCCGGTCTTGCCATTACTCGACCCCTTCCAGATAAATCATGTGACTAGGATTCAGATACCGTATTGAGTCCACCCCGGTAGAGCAAAACAAAACCTTGTATCCACTACCGAAAGGGATCGTCATTGCCTTCCTGATTGGGTGGAATCTTAACTCCACATCGTCGGGCGAATAAATTATGGCCCGTCCCGACCCATTCAAAAGCGGCAACTCAAAAATCTGTACTTTACGAGCTAAGACGAAATGGCAACTAAGGAGAGAGCAAACTTCAGATTCTCTTCCAACTAAAAGCCCCTTTGGAATCAATACCGATATGGGACTTCCTAATCCATGCAATGCCATTTTCTGAATACATGGCTGAATACTAGCCGCCACTACCGCCGCTGGCTCATCCCTCCATCGTATAAGGGACGTTCGCCTAACACACGCTGCCGTTGGCGCATTGGTTAAACCGTGGCAAAGTCTCTTGCCGCTCGGATCAACGTAACCAGAATAAGCCACGTTATCGAGAGCTTTACAGAACGTCCGTTGGACCCCTCTATACTTTTCCAACGCCAAATTCGATAATGTCCAGGAACCATCCTGCCGCGCCTGCTCCTGCATTTCATCCACATCCTCCTTGCAGAAATACATGAATTCCGCCCATGCCGTCAATGTGTAGCTTACGTCATCAGTAACAGCCCGAAGTGTTACATCACGAGCGCATCCAGGAATGCCATCATACTTCCGATCATCAAGCAATTCCGTCTGAAGCTCCAAAAAAGCAACCGAAGGCAATCTCATACCTAGAACTGTATCACAGAACCGCCGCCCTGTGCCCAGTTATTTCCCGGCCCTTACTTCATTCGGACCATCAACTTGTCAAGCGCGTCGTGCATCCGGCGACGATAATCCATCGCGTCCGTCTTCGGCTTCTCCCAATTCCGGCATGACCAGTATTCCGCCGATGTGATCGGTTTCTTCACCGTGGGATCGTCACAATGATGCCGCTCCCGATACGCCGCCCGCCGCTCCGGGTTGCCGCGCTTGATCGTGTACCCACGAGCACCGAAATTGACTTTCCTGATATTGCCGGTCTCGGGGTCGCGGACGTACACCTTGTACTTCTTCACGTCCCCCGGCATGATCTTGTTCAGCTTAACTTCCCGCCCGTGATACTCGGCCATTACCTCTCACCTTTCATCGACCAGGATTCACGCCGCCTTCAAGAACGCTCGATCCTTCAACGTGAACCGAATCGGTTCCTGCTGGACTACCGGAGGCACCACCGGCAAAGGTCGCATCGGACGCGGTACCCTATGCGCCGCTAACAGCCGCCCGATAAACTTCAGCCATTGCGAATCGGACAATCAACTAACCCCTTTGTTTTAGCGAATCGTAGCAACTCGTCCTGTCTCAGGCCGGGAAAAACCGACACCCAGTAGCACGATTGGCGGAAATAAAGAACTATTCCGCCTCGCCCGTTTCCGCCTCTTTGGCCTTTTCCCGCAGAATCTTTTCCCAACTGATCGAATCCGAACCTTCCGGCAATTCCACCGGACCGCCCGCTATCGCCGCTGCGAGTTCCCTCATGCCATCATCAGATACCGCGCCTTCCGGTGCCTTCTCCCGCCATCCCATTCGATTCTTAACCCACAAAGTACAGGCCCACGGCTGCGCCTTTGCCATTGATCGGACGATGCTTTTCACTGGTATCGCGTTGATTTGCGGGATTCCCGTGGCAAGCTCATGCGCGAAATGCTTTCGCATGGTCGGCTCGGAAATGCCCTTCGGCCCGATGCATACGCAAATATCTTTATGCGCGAAGCCTGCCGCCACCAAACTCATAACCGTCATGCGGTCAGATTCGGTAGGAACGTATTCAGGCCGTCCCCGCCCGTCCGGTTGAGTAACTTTCTTTTTACGCGGTTTGGCCTTGCGTTTTTGCGGCTGCGGCTGCTGGTCGGAAAAAGTGAACACAAAAAAAATACCTTGATGCGCGAAAAATAATTAACGCTTGTTAAACCTTTACGATTGAAAGATTTAGGGGATACTCGATTCGGTCAGACTGCCCAGGCGTTACTCTCATGGTCGGCGTTTCGGATGAGAATTTCGACGTATTCCATGGCGGCCTGCCATGTGAGAGTAAAGCAGAGATTATTCAGTCCGTAAGTCACGCGCCACCGGGATGGTTTAGTTGGTTCCTTGAAGATACGGAATTTCATTGGAGTAAGCCGCCGATGCCGAGACTGGAGATCTCAAAAGCTGAGAAACGATACCGGGATAACAAGGCCGGAAGGATGATGTCCAGAACGTTAGGCTTTGGTTGCCGCCAGCAACCGGGAGCCGCTACAACGGAAACCGTATGCCCGATCTGAAGGTTGGCGTAATATCCAAGAATTAACAGACTGCCGGGGTCCACCGGGGCCATGAATGACTCAATCGAGCATTGAGCCAGCAACATCCCCTGCCCTACAGGATCAGATAAGCCAGCCGGAACCGTGGGTGAAGCTATAAGAATGGTCGATACTCTTGGATCGGAGGACCAATGCGCGATTTCAGCAGCAATAGATTCTGGCGTTTCCGATACACAAGACGAAAAGAACGACTGGATATTGCACCGTGCGAGCCGCGTCCGCGCCACGGCATAAAACATTGACTCCGTTATGGATGGAGTAACCGGATGTGTGTAAATCACGGCTACCGTGCCGCTGATCGGTCTCGCCTGAAGCAACGGGTTGAAACCGATTAACACTTGCTGCTCGTCAACGGCGCGGGCCGAAGCCACGAACGGCGTGCTCTTGGCTGTAACGATCTTATGCCCTGCCGCCGCGAAGGAGAAATTCGGCCTTGTAGCGATTTGCACCCCGCCCGGTGTGTTATTCACCATCGTCAGGGCATTCACATCGACAATCACGCAGCAATCGTCAGTTGCCACGCCGGCCACGCTGCCGCCCGATTGCACTTGAAACTCAAGGCTCCCGCATACGGCCTGCTGAATAATACGAATTGCCGCCTCGGATTCGCTGATCTCCCCAGGCTCATAATCCAGTACCGTGACTTCCGGTATATTCATTGTCTGGAGACAGGCTATATCCGATTCGCTCAGGGTATGCCCGCGTGACATAAGCCGCTTCCCATTAGGGCCGATAACGTGATCGAGAAGAACACGCCCTGCGGATTCCGCTGCTGCTGCTGATTTTGGTTGCACTGGTTAAAAATTTGGGGCTACGGAGGCGGTTTCAGCCCGACTGGCACTTCAGCCGTGTTTCGCGTGATGGCGGCGCGACTATCTCCGTAATTCAGCCGCAGGGATGGAGTACGGCTGAGGTCTTGCGGTTTTTCATTGCGGCGAAACTTGGGTAAATCGGCGGCGGAATACGATCCGGGTTAAAACGGTTCACAGGGAAAGTGTCTTTCTCGCCCCAATTCTTAAATTGGCCGCCGCGCACCTTGCGTAAAACGAGAACGGACCCTGTGATCGGTGAAATCCCCCGCTCCCCGCGATACACCGGCTCGTCCTGCACACACGCCAATGCCGCCGTAGGGCTGGAATCCTTCACTACTTTCTGCTTCCATGCTGGTTTTGACTGCACCGCTTTGATGTAGTCCGAAAACGTCAGCCGAATGGTTGATTCACCCGTTGGCACCGCCGCGCCGGAATGAATCATCTGAATAGCCACCTTGGCCCGAATAGAAGCCTTGCCGAACACTGTTCCGTTTTCAACGGTGACGAAAGTATCGTGCATGGATGTGATTTAGGGGATAGTTATCCTATAGCGGCTGTACTGAGCGATTGGCTCATCGGGGGTCTTACCCGCCTATCACGAGGGTTGGTAATCCGGTTCCCGTCCGGTATTTTACTGATTGTGGCTGCTGCTGCTGCTTGTGCTGCCTAGTGAAACTGTCAAAAACAGGATAAGTCCATCAATACACGATTGTCAAACAACCTGAGCCGCTTTATGCGATTCGGCGATCCGCTCCAACCGCTGATTAACTGAAGCCGAATTATTTGATTGATCGGGAATGTGCGCCGCGCACCAGACTTTATTGCCGGAAATCGTCTTTCCGCAAGCCGCGCACGATGCAATGCCGTTGGAGCGAATCATTTTCGATAGCGGGTTGTGCGGTTGACGAAACATCATCGGGATACCCTGACTTCGATTGCCTTCGGGCCTTTCGAGCCAAGCGCAACATCGAAACGAACTTTGTCGCCTTGTCTCAGTGCATTACCATCCACTACACTGTCTCCGTGGACGAAACAATCATCCTCGCCAGTATCGCGGGCAATGAAGCCATACGCCTTTTCCGCGTTAAACCACTTGACCCGGCCCGTCTGATCCCGCTCCTGAATATCTGGCTGTTTTGCCATAGCTGCTGTTGTCTCCCGAACCTTCCCTTATAAAATACACCCACCCGAAACAAAACACAAGACTTTTGTTTTGCCTGTTGCGGCACTTTAGAAAATCGCATACCATCGGGACAGGAAACTGTATGCAGATTGCCATGCGCCAACCGGAAGGCCCGCGTTTCATCGACGGCATCGAACGCATAATGCTAAACGCTCAACTGACCAAAGCATTACGCAGCCGCTACGATGAATGCGGGGCCGCGATTATGACCATCGCACGCTTGGCCGGCACCGGAGCGTCCCATTTCGCCAATTGCCGGAAGTGCGGAGCCGACGCGCCGCACCACCTGGATAGCTGCCCTGAACTTGGATACCTGATCCTGGATTACCTCTGGCAAAAAGCATGGGATCAGGCAGACACGCTACACCAAGACGACAGACCATGTAATTTAGTGCCGCCTAAAGAACCGTTTGACCCGCGCCGCCCAGTTGCTCCAAAATCCATCCCGTAACGCCATCAGCGGACCGGAAACGCCAATAATGGCCCATCCCTGTCAGGATTGAGCAGGCCGGGAAGTCCGATCTCCAGATTTTCCCCGCCCTGATGCTTATTTTCCTTGCATACTGAAACCGCATGAGGTTATAGTGTTTCTAGGAACGAACACGGCAATGAAAAACAAAGACACCATCCTCAACGAAGCCAAAATCGCCGGGGCCGCACTTGGGCAGTACGCCGCCGGAACATGGCCGAGCCTGACCATTGAAGGACGCAAAGGCTTAATCCACAAGGCAGCTATCGGTTACGCAGTACGCCTCCCTTTCGGTTCCACGGAAGGCGATATCAACCTAGAAATCGCAGCGCAGGACGCCTTTGAGAATGCCGCGCTGGAAGCCTTCACAAAGGAACTTTCCCGCGAAAGATAAGCATAATTAACTTGCTTCACTACCGCAACGGAGCGAACATCAGATTAACAAAGGAGCAGCGAATGACAAACACGGCACCAACCAAAACCGACCTCCAGAACGGGCTAAAAATCATCATCGCACCGCGAATGCGGGCAAACGCCAAGCGGCCCGATTTACGCCGCGATCATGGATAAGGTCAGCTTCGAGGGATACCAAAGCATCCTGACCATCCTTACCCGGCAGGGACTCATCAGGATCGACAGCAACCACCTGATTCACTGGACAGGGCCGACAGCGTAGGCAGCACGCAGCGCAGCCAGCAAGACAATTCTTCACCACTCAAATAAAGGACACGACCATGAACGCATTTACCATCGACACCGACAGCAACATCACCGTATACGACAGCAAGACCGCCGCAATCGCAGCCGCACTGGCCGAAGAAAGCCGATGCTTTACCAGCCAGGACGAACTGGCCGAGATTCTCAAAGACGCCTCGCTCGCCACCTTGGTAGAAATCTACAATAGCTTTACCGGAATCACGGAAGTAAAGAAGTTCACCTCTCGATTGGTCGGGATCACCCGAATCTTCCGCGAATGCCAGAAGATGGCGAATGAAACACCCAACACTATCGCAGAACCGGCGGCGATTGCCGCACAAACGCCGGTCAAGGCACCGAAAGAACCGAAAGCACAGAAGGCAGCAAAATCCGCCTGCAACCCCAAGACAACGGCTGAATCAGGCGAATCCAAGGCTCCCCGCGAAGGCAGCAAGACCGCCAAGGTGATCGAAATGCTTCAACGGGACAACGGCGCAACGCTTGAGGAAATCATGAGCACTTTTGGATGGCTACAGCACACGACCCGCGCCTTGGTTTCCGCAGGAGGCCAAATCACGAAGAAGCACGGTTTCACGGTAGTCAGCGAGAAGGTTGGCGAAGAACGCCGCTACCGCATTGCAAGCTAAAGAACCAAACCACACGAGATAAGCCGCTGGCCAACGCCGGCGGCTTTTCTTCGTTCAGGCGACAATTTCCTTCTCTAAAGTTTCTGACGCACCTTGCCATTGGCTTACCCGTTCCGCTTTCACTTCATCAAACGTCTGCCCCGTAGCGGCCAGCATGACGGTTTTGCCCTTGGCGTAATCTAAATACCTTTGGCAGATCACATCAGCGTATTTCGGATCAAGTTCCGTACTGTAACAGGTCCGACCAGTCTTTTCCGCGCAGATCAATGTCGATCCGGCACCGCCAAACAAATCCACCAGCAAGTCGCCAGCTTTGCTCGAATTCACAACGGCCCGCTGTACCAGTTCCACCGGCTTCATGGTTGGGTGCAGCCGATTGGCCGAAGGTTTGTTTTCCGTCCAGACCGTCGCCTGCGATTTATCGCCATACCATGCATCCTTTTTGCCTTCGACGTAGGCATAAAAGATTGGCTCGTGTTGGAACTTATACCGCCCGAAGCCCCACGCAAACGTATTCTTCACCCAAATAATCTGACAGCGAACCTCGAATCCCGCCGCCTCCATAGCATTTTGAAATTCACGCTGCCAAGAACTTGAATGGCACACATACATCGATGCGCCGGCCTTCATCAAATTTCGATAATTGGTGAAAATCGAAAGCAAAAACACACGAAAGGACTCTGCCGACATATTGTCATTGATGATCTTCAGTTTTTCCTTTGTTTCGCCCTTGATATCAACATTGTACGGAGGATCGGTGAAGATCATATCCGCCTTCTGCCCATCCATCAATAGTTCAACATCTTCAGCACTTGTGGCATCCCCACAAAGCAACCGATGGAGACGTTCCGGCGTATACTCCTTACCGCAAGAATCACATTTGCCGCCATTACTATCTTCTCCGCAATGCTGACAAACTTCCCGTGCGCCGAGCAGCCACAGATCACCGCGCCGCGAGACCGGCGTGACAGGAACCGCAGGGACTTGATCTTCTTCCGGCGTTTCACTTGCGATCAAAAACGAATCTAATTCACTCGGATCGAACCCGGTCAAACTCAAATCGAAGTCCATGTCTAACGCGCGAAGATCAACCATCTCCTGCGCTAGTAGGTCTAAGTCCCATGAGGCTTCCTGATTGGTACGATTATCCGCCAACCGATATGCCCTGATCTGGGCCACCGTCAGATCAGTAGCGACATGAACCGGCACCTTGACCATATTCAGACTTTTCGCCGCCAACAATCGAGTATGACCAGCAATGATTACACCTTTATCATCCACAACGATAGGTTGCCGCCATCCAAATTCCTGTATGGAATTGGCAACCTTCGTGATGGCTGATTGCGGTATCTTCCTGGCATTCTTGGGATAGGGGATCACCTTCTCGATGTCCCACAATTCAACCTTCATAGCTGCTGCTGGCTTTGACATTTAACTTTTAGGCGGCTCCCCAACCGCTGAGATCGAACAGGCGATGGCAGGACGGGCAACTGCCGGAAATAACCCGCGTTGCCACCGGACAGCCGCAAGGACAGGTGAAATGGTACGTGCTGAGAGTCTTGGCGTACTCAAGCT
>Ga0316230_1003644_pt1 | contig 11915 bp, 7 predicted proteins | sample TBH18025metaG_FD_206004 | JGI IMG/M metagenome (GOLD analysis project Ga0316230, IMG submission 206004) | Freshwater microbial communities from Trout Bog Lake, Wisconsin, USA - TBH18025 | ecosystem: Environmental > Aquatic > Freshwater > Lake > Hypolimnion/Profundal zone | place: USA: Wisconsin...
TCCAGTGCTCATTTATTTTTGGCTTAAAGCGACGCGCAAGCAACATCACCGCGCCATTGCCCAAATTCAAACTCTATTAGGGCTACTTACCTTAACTTCATTCTTATGGTGTATTTGGGCAACGAGTCATCTTCCCACGATGGCCTTTTATTCCATTAGCACGCGTTTTTGGGAGCTGGCCGCCGGTGCTGGATTATTTATTGCGACTTGCCATCAACACCAAACACGGCGCACGCCCCATCTCATGCCTCATTTATTTGGCATGAACACTCTTGGTTCGCCAGCACTGACTGCAGGGGCCGGCCTGATACTCATTGGTTTGGGTTTTATCTTTGCTAATGGCACTCAATTTCCTTGGCCTTGGGCATTGTTACCCGTCTTGGGTACCGTCTTGTTAATTGGTGGCGCTCATTTGCAACCGAACGATTGCATACGATCTTGGTTAAGTAGTGCAGCTGCGGTTTGGATTGGCAAACGCTCTTATTCGCTTTATCTGTGGCACTGGCCTATTTATGTGTTGCTGCGCTGGACGATGGGTTTGGATCAAACTTGGCAATATGCTATTGCGCTGATACTGACAATCTTGCTCTCCATGTTTTCGTATCGCTTTATTGAGCAGCCCTTGCGTCACAATCGCTTTTTAGAAAAACGGCCTGACATTGTGGTGATCGTGATTTTCTTAAGCTTTACGGCAGGCATCTACAAATTATCCAATGACCTTTTTAGGCATGCCTCACGCTATAGCCTAAGCACGGTGATGCAGCATGAGCAAGACTGGTATCGCAATGGACTAAGCACCTTTCCGAATATGGTGCCCTATGAATGCCAACCCGAAAGAGAAATGGGGCCCATCTCTGGAGGGCACTATATTGCCCTCAAACCCAAAGAGGACTGCCCCAGTGACGCGCCTACTGCCGCCGCAAATCCATCTAAGCAGATCTTTGTACTAGGAGACTCCCATGCCGATGCCCTCTTTCCCGCTCTAGAGGAGCTAAGTGCACAGCACCAAATACCAGTCTTTTTGTATGCCTATCCAGGTTGTAGTTTTATTGATTTTCGCGCCCCCATGCAGCAAGGCTTTGGCGCAGATTGCAATGTCTTTAATCGAGAAGTAAGTGTCCAGGTACTCAAGCAAGCTAAGCCAGGTGATCTGGTATTACTACCGAGTTTGCGCATGAGGCGCTATACCGATCAATGGACTAATTTTGGCATTACCAGTATGCGCGAGCAAATGTATAACGAAAAAGCCAATAAGGCGCGTGCAGCGGCAACGAATGATGCAAAGCAGTGGATTGCCCCTTTTATAAATGCCAGGCTCAATGTCGTGTTTGTGGCGCCGCCCCCGATCTTCAAAAGTCCCACCTTTCGCTGTGTGGATTGGTTTAATCAGCACAATCCGATTTGCGCTGGTGGTCTTGAGATTCCCAAATCCGAAATGGTATTGCTGCGTACACCGGTACTAGAGCAAATGCAAACGCTCAGTCAACAATTACCCAGAGTATGGATCTGGGATCCTTTTGATGCCTTGTGTCCAGGCGATCAGTGCACGGCGGTTTTAGAGGGTCGGCCTTTATTTTTTGATGGCGATCACTTGAGCAACTATGCCAATTGGCTGCTTTACCCCAGTTTGAATGATTGGCTTACCAATCACCAGCTCCTAGCCCATTAGCAATCAATGGGTTCTTGAGGGATCCTAAAAACAACATCGCGCGTGAATGTTGTATTACTGGATTTTTTTCTGAAGCCAATCGGGCGGCTCTTTACCTAGCTCAGCAAAGCCGATGAGTAGGTGCTCAATAAATCCGGGGGTGCGCTTATAGTGCTGCTCAAATTCGCACAATATGCGATAGCGTTTGGGATGTTTTTCACAAAGTAGCGCATCTTTTTTGAAAAAATGCGCGCGCGCTGCATGCGACTCGCGTTCAATTTCTCGCTTTTGCGCCGGATGAAATACAGCAACATCCTCGGCGTAAGGGACCTCACCTAAATCGAGCATACGCCAACCAAAATCAGTGTCTTCGCGAAAATGCGGACGATCAAACTGCAAATCAAAACCACCGAGGTATTGGAAGACGCTGGAGCGCACCATCAAATTGGCGGTCATAAAACCAATCCCTTCGCTGCCCACATTACTGACGGGTCGGTAATTGGGATCATCAAAGTGATCTGAGTAAATCTTGCCTTCCAAGCCCACGACTTTTGGCCTTGCAAAATAGAGGCGGGCATTAAGTAACCAATCTCCTTGAGGCAAACAGTCATCATCAACAAAAGCCAAAATTTCCCCTTGGGCTAGCATAGCGCCCGTATTGCGCGCACGCACTGCGCCTTTAATGGGAGAGAAATAATAGGTCAGCGCAAAGCCATAATCGTGATTGGCACCCTCCCATGGGTGGCTACTTTGGTCAATGATGATCACTTCAAAATCGCGCTCCACCTGCGCTTGCAAATTGGCTATCAAGGCATTTAAATGATCGGGACGCTCGTAACTGGGAATGATCACCGAAAACTTGGGTAAGGATTGACCTGCAATCTTGGCACGCATGGTAATAAAGTGCCCCAATTGATCTGAGATGCGCTCCCAAGCGTATCCTTCTTCCACGCACTGGCGCGCCTCATGACCAAATAATGCGCGCTGCTCTGGTGCCCTGAGCTCCTCAATAGCCTTCACAAAAGCGGGCGTATTAGGATCTGCGATTTTCATGGCTTTGCTGTAACTCGATTCAATACCGCGTGCACCCACTGCCGTAGTAATCACCGGCAAAGCAGAAGCCATAAAATCAAACATCTTAATATTGGTACCTGAACCGGAGAACATCGGATTAATCGCCAGATCAGCTGCTTGGAGCCAAGTATGTTTTTGCTCCTCGCTGATAGTGCCCACTAGGCGCACATTGGGCAGCTTGCAAGCGACTTGATCACAAACGCCGCCAGCAATCACAAATTGCATATCGGGCATCGCAGGCGCTAACTCCTGCACAATAAAATACGCTCCTTCCACATTTGGCCCGTAACTACTGCCAATAAATAAGGCTAACAATGAATGCTCTGAGACGCCCAGCTCTTGGCGTGCACGCAGCTTTAACTCAGGATGAATTTGACGCTCGGCAGTAAAGGCCATCACGCCATTGGGAGCGACTCGCATCTTGGCTGGCGAAAATCCGTACACGCGATAAAAACGCTGCAAGTCCTCATGCGAACACGTCAAGATCCAATTGGCTCGCGCCCCCAAAGCCGCCTCATCAGCGCATACTTGCCCAATGAGTTTGGCCTGAGTACTATTTTTGGCATCAAGTAATTGCGCGCGCAAGTACCCTTCGACATTTTGCGCATCGTAAATGACCACTTGATCTGCGCGTAAATCATCGCGCACCAGTGGATATACCCAGGGATGAGAAAAAATCACCACGTCAGCGCGCGCAATTTCTGCGCGCACTGCGGCTAAATATTGGGGAGAAAGCTTGCCTTGTTCACTAAAAGCAATATCAATCACAACGCCGCAACCTGCTTGCCGGGCAAGTTCTTGCGCAGCCTCATGATGGGCATCAGATAAGGGCACATCGATTTCAGTTAAGGTCGGGCTTAAAGCATGCGAGCGATAAGACTCTCCTGGCCAATCATATGATCCTACATAGCGCGTGGGCAAATTGGCACCCAAACCATGATAGAGCCCCAGTAAACGCTGACGCCCACCGCCAATGGGTGGATCAATGGGCTGCATATCAATGACAGCAACCTGCGTTTCTTGAACTTGCTCTTGTTGCTCAGCAGCCTTTAAATTTAGCGCAGCACTAGCTAACTGAATGGCTACTTTTTCCCAAGACATGCTATTGACCCAAGCTTGGCCTTCTTGCCCCATTGCTTGCAATACATCGGGATGGGCATACGCCCACTCTAAAGCGCTACACAGCTCTGCAGCATTGGGGGCAACAACCAAACCATTGTGCATATGGCGCACTAAATGGGCTGGCTCTCCCGAATCCGTACACGTAATCACTGCTTTACCGCTTGCAAATGCTTCAAGCGTAATATAGCCATAGTCTTCGCGCACCGGCACAAATGGCACTGCTAGCGCGCCGCTATAAAGCTTAACTAGTTGTTGGTCGCTGATGCGTCCTAAAAATTCAATCCGTGAGTCATTACCTGCTAATGCGCGCAAAGACTCCTGCGCTTCGCCGACTCCGGCTATTAACAAACGCAAAGGCAAGGAAGAACGCTTGACAGCCTCAATCAGTAAATCCAAACGCTTCCAAGGATGCAGGCGCCCGGCAATAAAAAAATAATTGCCAATAGGTCCTGGCTCAAAGGGATTGCTCACTAAAGGTGGGTGAATCACCTTGGCATCTAAGCCGCGCCAACGCTGTAGGCGCCGAGAAACTTCATAACCAATGGCAAAGCGTTTGGGCACCTTTTGTAAGGCAGCAAAATCGGCGGCATGCACTGCAGCTCGCTCTTGATAATGCATTGGCGCAGTCGGTGTAAAGGTAGCCTCGAACATATCGTCAAACACCCGCACCGTGTGTACTAAATACAGCACATGATGGGGATGCGAGACTGCATAAGCAGGCACCTTAGTAGAGACGACAAAATCAAAGTGAGAAAGATCAAGTTCTTTGGCGCGCTCATAATTTTCTAGAATCTGCGCAGCAGTCGTTTCTTGAGCGGGGACAAAAATCAGCTCGGGATGACAACCCATTGCCCGAAAACCCGATAAAAGACCTTCGTAGAAACGCTCAGCACCGCCATGATTTTCTTGAGGAGCACCTGCCGCAATAATGGCGACTGATTTACCCTCAAGCAAATTAGGATTTGGCAAGTCGGACATGTTAAGAGAGCTCTTTTTTGATATTTTTCAAAATTTGCTCAAGACTATAGGGTTGCGAATGGCTTTTAGCTAAATCCACAGGATCTACAGGAGATAATTTGCGGTGCTTTGCAATCACCAAACTGGGCATCTTATAGCGCTGAAACACAATACGCTCTTGCGCCAGTTTTTGCTGAGATCCCACAAACACACCGCGTAAAAAACGATCTAAGCCTGGAAAAGGCTTGATGCATTTGACGATTTGTTTGCGTAAGCGCGGATGACGCAAAGTATGGTGCATTAACTGATACGGAATTTTAGCGATCGTAAAACGCGCATGAGCCAGCGCCCTTTTGATGTGCTGTTTCATACTAAAGTAACCTGAACCGCAGTTGGCAAAGAGTGTGAGCCCACAAATACGGGCTCATTAGCACTTACCACCGTAAAAAGAAAAGCGCGATCTTGCCACAAATAATTTTTCGAAATATGCTGATCATCGGCATGTAGTGCTATCGAAATGGAGTAACTCCCTGGACCCATATTTAGAGGTAAGCTAAAGGAAAAACGACACGATTGACCGGCCTTCAGATTATGCAATTGGGATTGATGATGAAAGGTATTGGTGCCAAAAATGACTTGCCCTAAGCGATCTTTAATCATAAAACCTGCTACCAGAGAATCAATATCTTCCTTACAAGAAGTCAATAATTGAATCTGAACTAGCTGACCTACTTTCACCAGCTCAACTGGCAGCTGATGTTCATCTAATAGATGCACTTGTAATAACTGCACCTCTCCCGAGCCCGAATGTGTTTGAATCTTGCCTTCCTGATCTAGGGTTTGCGAAATCACAGGCTTAGCATCTTCAGAGAGCATGGCGTTGTAGTAGTCCATCACTGCTTCTGGATCACCTGCAAAAGCTACTTTTCCCCCATCGAGCAAAATTGCGCGATCACAAATACTGGTGATGAGCTGCTTATCATGCGAGACAAACAGCAAGGTCGTACCCATAGCTTGGTAGCGACGAATACGATCAAAGCTGCGATGCTGAAATTCAATATCACCCACTGACAAGGCTTCATCCACAATCAAAATATCAGGACGAACCGCTGTGGCAATACTAAAAGCCAAGCGCACCTGCATGCCACTAGAGTAAATACGCACTGGTTGATCGATATACTCACCAATTCCAGCAAAGGCTTCAATTTCAGGCATCAATTGATCAATTTGATCAATTGTTAAGCCCAGTAACTGCCCAGACATATAGGCATTTTGCCGACCGGTAAAATCTGGATGAAATCCCATGCCCAGCTCTAAGAGCGCAGCAACTTGACCATCAATCACAATCGATCCGGCAGTAGGCTGAGTAGTGCCGGTGAGCATTTTTAAGAGCGTGCTTTTACCAGCGCCATTAATACCAATAATGCCTAGTGATTGTCCTTTGGGTACTTCAAAAGAAATATCTCTCAAAACCCAATGCAAATGATGCCGCGAGCGACTGGTAGGGCTTAACCATTCGCGAAGGCGCGCCCATTTACTACCGTATTGCTTATACGCTTTGCCAAGCCCTTGAACGATAATGGCATTCATTAGAGCTCATCCACCATCTCAGCACTGCGCTGCGTATACAAATGCCCAGCCACAGCACTTAACACGAAAGCCAGAACCACCGCTGGAATCAGACCACTCCAGTTGGGCACTATGCCATAGACGAAAATTTGATGATAGCCATCAAAGATCGCGCTCAAAGGATTGAGAAACACAAAGTCTCGATAAGCCTCGGGAATCATGCTTACTGAATAGACAATGGGCGTTAACCAAAAACCAAACTGCAGGCCAATATTGGTTAGGGGTGCGACATCTCTAAAAAATATATTGAGAATAGCCAGGATCACCAATAGAGCCGTGCCAATCCAAAGCTGTAATAACAACAAAGGAATCACAGCCACAATAGACCAACCGGGAAGCTGACCACAGACGATCAAAAAAAATCATAAAGAGCGAAAAAATGACCGCAAAGTTCACTAAGCTATTGAGTAAGGCCATGGCCACTAATGCCAATTTGGGAAATTGGATTTTCTTTAGTAAGCTTGCTTGCTCTATAAATAATGAAGGCGCCCTAGAAATTAGGTCTGAAAATAGACCCCAAGGCAAAATCCCGCTCATGAGAAAAATACTATAGGCAAAAGAGCTCTGCGCATTCGGAAGCCTTGCTTGCATCACTTTGGCAAAAATGATGGTGTAAATCAAAATCATCGCCAAGGGATTGAGAATGATCCAAGCGGCACCCAAGACCGAATCGTGATAGCGCAGGGTAAATTCACGCTTGACCGATTGCCAGATAAAGCCCCGGTAAGCCCAAAGGCGGTTTAAAGTATTACTCAACAAAGCCTCTAGAACGAGTTAGCACACTGAAATGTAACCCGATCTGACTTATTGGCCAAGTAAATCTGGCAAATTGAGTGCTGGATTTTGGGAATTAGCTCCTACCGCATTGACACTGACTTGAGCACTGGGCTCAGAATTTGCTTTATCGGCAACCCCTTTATTGGGATCATAGACAATCGGTTTACCAGAGGAGTCGCGCTCAAAAAATCTCGCTACCGTCTGCAAATCCTCTGATGTCAGATTGCCAGCCTGCTGCTTAAGGCGCAGGTAAGCAAGGAGATAATTGTACTTAGCCTGCGCTAAATCACGCTGGGCAGTAGCCAATCCTTTGTCGGCCATCAGCACATCTAAATTAATACGCTCGCCACCGAGAACGCTTTTGCGCATCGCTTTGGTTAATTCGGCTGCCGACTCCACCGCACGGGTTAATGCCGCGACTTTTTGCTCACTCGATAAAGTAGCGTCATATTGTTTGCGCAGCTCCGTAATCACCCGACTACGCGCTTCATCGCTTTGAGCCTGCGCTTTTTCATAATTGGCACGTGATTGGGAAATCATACCCGTGGTGTAACCGCCATTAAAGATGGCCCACTGCGCTTGTAAACCCGCTGTGGAGGTAACGGCCTGCTGATTAATCGTAGAAATGTAATACGAATTTTGTTGTCCCCAGGTCGCTACCGCAGAAATAGTCGGATAGTTTCCTGCGACGTTTTTTTGTAAATCTTGACGTGCGACCTCTTCATTATGTTGGCTGGCCAAAATCTCCGGATTACCAGCGAGCGCCATTTCTTTCCAAGCCTCAAATGGACGAGGGTTGAGCGGCATTACCTTAAAACTTTTATAGATCGGCTTAACCTCGTTAGCCGATTTGAGTTCAATACCCGTAATAGCCTCTAATTTGCGTTTATTGTTTTCGATCAAATCGCGTGCTTCTATAAGATAGGCATCGGCCATCTCATAAGACGCTTTAGTCTCCAAAGAATCGGTTATGGTTCCTTCACCTTTTTCAAAGCGCTTAGCATTGGTTTGCATTTGCTCTTTAAAAGCTTCTTTTTGCGCGCTGGCATAGGCGTACTGATCACGCGCATTGAGTAAATCGGTATAGGCTTGCACCACCCGAATTAAGAGATCTTGCGTGTTATAAGCCAGGCGCGCTTGGGCCAAATTGGCTTGTGCAGTTCCTTGGCGAAACTGCGCAATCGCTTGCAAGTTAAATAGTGCTTGGGTGACCTGGAAATAGGAATTGTTACTTGGGTAAGCCTGATTGGTGATAACTGTGGGGCCGCCATAACTACCGTACTGCGGCTGAGAGATATGGCTATTGTTAATCGCTGCGTAGTAGTTGGCCGAGAGTTGGGGTAATAAGCCAGAGCGTCCAATCTCTAAATTGGCTCGCCCTGCTTCAGCATCTTTAACCGCTGCGCGAAAGGTAGGATCACTGGCCAGTGCTGCTTCATACGAATTCATTAAGTCCAAAGCATTCGCATTGGTCGCCATACACGACCAAACCAGAGCGCTGGCGGTGAAAATCTTTTTCAAATCTATTCCTCGCGCAATGAACTGTGCATGCGATCAGCAATCGGCTTTAAGAGGTAAGTCATCATGGTTCTCTCGCCAGTAACGACAAATACTTCAGCCGGCATACCTGGTCGAATCTTATTATCTTGCAACTTACGCATGCCTTTTTCAGTCACCTGAACCTGAACCTTGTAATACGGCTCACCCGTTCTAGGATCTTGCGTGCGATCGTTGGGCACCACCGTGACAACTCCAGGAATATTAGGAGTGCTGCGCTGATTAAAGGCAGGAAATAAAATTTCCACCGGCAAATTCAGATGTACTTTATCAATCAGATGCACGGGTATACGCGCCTCAACAATCAAGGCTCCATCGGCTGGCTCAACTTCCATTAGTCGCATACCCATTTGTACTACCGCCCCTTTGGTAAAAAGCTCCAAATTCACAATTGAACCATCAACCGGGGCTTTAATCTCCGCGTTATTCAGATCAAACTCAAAGGCCTTAAGTCGAGCCTGCTGCTCTACCAACTGTGATTGGTAACGCGCTAAATTGCCGCGATCTTCCGATAAGGAACCGACAACTTGCAAATAATTACGCTGCAGCTCTAGTACGCGGTTGCGCGCCACATAGCCATCTTTGGCTAAGTCCTGCAAATTGGTCAGTTGTTCTTTGAGCACTTTTGCCTGCATCTCTTTATTGGCAATGGAGTCTTTCAAACCAGCCACTTGAGAACTCAAACCGAAAACGGCTTGCTCTGCACCGGTAGCCTGGGCGCTAGCTTGTAACTTATTGAGACGCACCAAAACCTGACCGGCTTTGACTTGGTCGCCATCTTTAACCAGAATCTCTTCAACCACACCATTAAGTGGTGCTTGAATGGTTTTGCGCTGACCATCGGTAATCACGGTTCCTTGTGCTGGTACCCCTTTATCCAAGGGAGCAAATAAGGCCCAGAGCATAAATCCGCCAAAGCCAATGGCCAGAATAATCCAGCCAAGACGAGCGTAATGCCTTTCATCATGCTCAATGTAATCTTCACGATTGGCTCTTGCTTCTTGCAAGGTAGCAACCCGCTCTTTTAACCAGGCTTTCGAATTTTCGTAGGGTAGTTTTAACATCGTTTTTCTCAATTACGCTTTGCTATCGGTAGAGTCATCTGCAGCAGCAGGATCGACTACTGCTGTACCTGTGCTGACTTGACTGGCAGCTTGCGCCCTGGCATCGGCTTCTGCTTTCGCTCTAGCAGCTGCTTGCGATTCTTGCTGGGCTTTAAATTGCGCCAAGTCTTTGAGGACCTGATCAGTTGGCCCAAAGGCTGAGACCATGCCTTCACGCAAGACTAAAAGCTTATTGGTTTCTCGAATAATACTCGGGCGATGGCTAATCAAAATCACGGTCTTGCGCAATTGACGCAATCGAATAATGGCTTGCGTCAGGGCAATTTCACCAATGTCATCTAAGTTGGAGTTGGGCTCATCAAGCACAATTAAAGAAGGGTCACCATAGAGTGCACGGGCCAATCCAATCCGCTGCTTTTCACCACCGGATAGCCCCAAGCCACCATCCCCAATCGGGGTATCATAGCCTTCTGGCATGCGCAAAATCAAATCATGCACACCAGCCAATTTGGCAGCCACAATCACTTGTTCAGCATCAAGTTCACCAAAACGGGCGATGTTTTCACTAATCGTGCCAGCAAAGAGTTCAATATCTTGTGGCAGATAGCCCATGTGAGGACCGAGCTCATCTTTATTCCACAAGAAGACATCGGCGCCATCTAAACGAACCTTGCCTACGTGAGCACGCCACACCCCAACCAATAAACGAGCTAATGTCGATTTTCCAGAGCCGCTAGGACCAATCACGCCCAAGCAGTCTCCGGCATTCGCTTGAAAGGTGACACTTTTTAATACTGCTACGCCCACCATAGGAGGGGCCGCTGTCACTGCTTCTACGCTCAAGTGCCCCGCAGGTTTAGGCAATTCCATACCGGCAACGCGCGGCGGGTTGTCTGCTAGCAATTTTTGCAGGCGTGAATAAGCGCTCACGACACTACTCCACTGACGCCATACGGCAATAATTTGCTGCACGGGGGCCAGAGCGCGACCAATTAAGATAGAACCCGCAATCATCATGCCGCTCGTGACATCGCCCATAATCACTAACAAAGCGCCAACACCCAAAATCAGGGATTGCACAGCCATCTGCACAAACTTGGTAATCGAGCCGACCTGAGACGCTTTTTGACTTGCTTCAGCCTGCAAGCGCAAAAACTTGACATGTTCTGCATACCAGCGCTTACGCATATTGGGCAACATACCCATCGCTTCAATCACTTCAGCGTTGCGTAAATTATTGGTAGCTACATTACTCGAGCGAACTGCCGTGGTGTTCGCTTCTGCCAGAGGTTTGCGAGAAACAACTTCATTAAGCCATGCCAAAGCCACCAATAAAATCACGCTAAAGAGCGCGAACATACCCATCCAAAAACTAAAGACAAAAATCACAATCAAATAAATAGGGAACCAAGGCGCATCAAAAAAGGCAAACATGCCGTTGCCAGTGACAAATTGACGAATGGTGGTTAGATCATTGAGGGCTTGACCAGCATTGACACCCGTGCTGCGCAAATTTTGCTCAAAAGCAGCCGTATACACACGGTTATTTAAAAAACTATCCATCTTGGCGCCAATGCGAATGACGACCATACTACGGATGTATTCCAATACTGAAATCAAAGCAAAAAAACCCACCACCATAAAACTTAACATGTATAAGGTGGTTTCATTACGACTGGCAAGAACCCGGTCATAGACCTCTAACATGTAAAAAGAAGGTACCAACATCAAAATATTGATGCAGGCCGTAAAAATCGCAATCGTGTAGAACACCTTTTTGAACTTCACCAAGGCTTCAGTGATCTCGTTCTTAGGCATCATTTGGCGAAATCGGTTTTGCAAATTTGTATTCATAGGTCACTTAAAATAAACGTATCGATTTTGCGACTCCAGATGGGATCGGCGTTTCATGAAAAAACGCATTCAATCTGGGTAGGCAAAGCCCAACACCGAGAAAATGTATTCAAATTCAGCGCACATACTATCATATTTTTGTGATAAATGTCACAAAAACTCTACGCTTGTCTCTGTATGCATGGAGCCCTTCAAAATTTCATAAGTAATTGATTTATAATGAGAATTTTTCA
>Ga0316230_1003657_pt1 | contig 11891 bp, 10 predicted proteins | sample TBH18025metaG_FD_206004 | JGI IMG/M metagenome (GOLD analysis project Ga0316230, IMG submission 206004) | Freshwater microbial communities from Trout Bog Lake, Wisconsin, USA - TBH18025 | ecosystem: Environmental > Aquatic > Freshwater > Lake > Hypolimnion/Profundal zone | place: USA: Wisconsin...
AAAGGTTTAGAAGCTGACTTATTCGTCCAACGTGGCGACATTACAAGTTCAGCAACTCAAGTAACAGGTTATACAGTAGGCTATTCCTACAAGTTCTAATCTGAGTCACACCCACAAACAACTAACCTCTCACTTTGGTGTAGGGGTTTTTTTATGTTCAGAAATATGAAATTGTAACGCTCTGTTAAGTTTTTGAGCAAATTTATTTGCATCAATACCTGCTTTTTCTTGTAAAGCTATTTCGGTTTTAAGAGCTTTTAAAAATCCTTCAGACAAGTTAAAGTTCTTAGGATAGAACATACGTTGTTCTTTCTTTATCATGCCATACTGTTCCATTAGCTCTTGAAACTTCATATTATTGACTATACTTATGTATGCACAGTGTTTAAACAAGAAAAATCCAAGGATTATACTTGATTAAGTAAAAATATGGTATAACATAGTACCTGTAACCAATAACATACTATGTCAAAAGAAGAGTTTATTAAATTACAACTAGTTATATCTGCTTTAGAAAAAACTATTGAAGATCAAGAAAAGATTGATGAAATTCTCGATCTCTTAAGTAACGCTACTGTATCTGTTGATGAAGCAGCTAAGACAGAAGAAGAAGCAATTGATGCTTCTGAAGAAACCGGTAACGATGAAGAAGGCGAACCAAAGCCAAAACAACAATTCGTTATCTTAGTGTCTGATACTAACAAGATCATTACTAAGGATTTAGTAGGTTGGGTACTACAAATTCCTGAAAATGACGATGTGGCCACTGTTGTTGACTCTATTAAAAAGGGTGCGTATAATTTCAACGCCTCTAAGAAGGGTCAAAAATACCCAGTATCGTCTATCGGTCAAGCAATTGCAAACGTACCTAATAAGTTCTTTAAAACCGAAAATCTTAAGATTAAGACTAAAGAACCTGTTTACGTTCTCACTACCAATAACGTATTACCCAAGTCTTAAGTACCTGGTGCAATAGCAGGTCCTGCTAAATCTGAACCAGGACCATTTGGATAGTTTACCGGTAATCCCTCTGTTCCAACTGAATATAATGTTGGCGGAGGGATTCCTATTGTAGGTATTCTGCCATCAAAGCGAGGCTCAGAACCTATAGCAGTATCATTCTTAATACCAATTTGGCTTGCAGCGTAGTTGTTAAATTCGTTTGGACCAGGTATCTTTGTTTTAAGAGTTAATGGTATGTTCTTAAATACGTGAGAGTGTGGTTGTGCAATAGTTAGTGTACCACTACCAATGTTATTAAGATTAATTAAACCGTTAGTAATAGATAAGCTAGCGTATTGAGGTTGTACAGTACCTATTTTACTTGCCCCTGTTGGGTCTAGTACTATTAATTCTGGTATAACTACCCCGATTGTACCGAACGTATCTGCATTTAGTATATTCCAACCAGAACCTAACTCACCAGGTGTACCTGTAGCATTAATTAAAGGACCAGCTGCAACTATTTGAGTATTTTCAGTAACTTGATACTCTATTGGAGCAGTAATATGATTGACGAATAATTCACCTTCTACATATACTCCACCACCAATAATAACATTTTTTGAAACACCTAGAGTACTATCTACTACTACCTGTTGGTCAATATTGCTCTTCAATACAACTGCATCGCCGTTAATTTGTACTAAACTACCATTTACAGCAACTTGACCACCAGCTGCACCTACATTAATCTGGTCACCTCTTACATCCACTATACCACCAACAACTTTAACATTACCAGTAGTTTCTAAACCAATACCACCTGCACCAGACTGTACTTTAAATCTGCTCATTGCAAATATATCTAAGTTACCACCTGGCATGTCTGGTACAAACAGTTCTGTATAAGGTTGAAAAATATCTGTTACAGGTTCAAAGTACCCAGCAGCTATATTAGGACCGACACTAGTCACTACATTAAAGCTTGCTGTAGGGTCTACAGAATAAGTGTATGATTGAGCTGTATTTAATTGTAAACCTACTGTTATTACTTTATGTTTGGTAATAAACTCAAAACTATTACCACCAAAGCCCATTTGTTTTTCTTGAGTAACAAGATTGCCACTTAAACTTTGTAAGGTGCTAGATATTACTGCAGGATCTGCTGCACTAGCTATTTGACTGTATAAAGTGTTCCACCCGTCTACTGCAGCTGTATTAAAGTTACCTACCTTTAACCAATGATCACCTTGTACAATATAATCATTGTCTCTACCTACGTATAAATTGTTATTTCCATTAACAGTCTCAAACTTATCAGCAAGTGTTAACGTCTGATAGTTTTTAGGATTAAATAAAGACGTGTACTTGTTATTAAGCTCGTAGTAACCACCGTTAAAGTGTGTTACTTTATAAGATTCCCTATCGGTAGTGTTAATAATTTCAATAGCAGCACCGCGCTGATTAACCACCATCTTATTACGATAAATTGAACTATCTGTACCAGAACTTTTACTCTTGTTTTCATACGCGCCTGGATAATCAGGATAAGAACCGTCTCCAGATTTAAATATACTATTAAAATCTTCTTGCCCAAATGCCGTACCTATATAAACAGGGTACATTGGCATACCATCTCTAAAAAACACCCAAATATGCGCTCCTACATTAGGTACAGAAAATATACCTTTAGCTGAGTTAGAGTATGTTGCTGGTTTATAGGTACTAGCGTTAGGATTAACATATTGACTGTTAATCTTAGCTGTATTACTAAAAGCATCACTTACTGGGTTAGTTTCATATACTGCACCTGGTTTACCGCCTTTATTCTCAGGATCTAAACTTGTAGCAGATGATGTATTCGTGTAATTTGTACCGGGTTGACCGAAAAATAAAGGAGCATCTGAAACTGTATTAGTATCTGATGGTGCATTATAATAACCGCCTGCAGAACCACCAGCAACAGGGCTTGCACATTCAGCCCAGGGTAAATCATCTCTTAACTGAGGTAAAATAGCGCTAATATTTTCACCGTTAGGTGAACCGGGAAATGCAAACGTCTGATCTTGTTTTAACTTAGTCCATTTATCATAGACATTAGTACTAATATGAGGTACCCATACTTTTATTCTACCACGATGTTCAGGATCGTTGTTTTGTACGCATATACCTAAATAAATGCTATTGTATTTTTCTATCATGGTACGCTAAATGTATTTAAAGATTGTACTGGGGTATTCCCTTTACTATTAGGATTACCACTGATAATTACTACACTGTTCTTATTTAACGAGGATAATGTACTTTCAGATTGTTGTACTAGCGCGGAAGTTACACCATTAACTGTATTAACTTTGTTTATGTTTTGAATATTAGCTGCTGTATTAACTATGGAAAGACTTTGACTTGCAACAGTAGTGGCTGTGCTAACAAACGACTTACCCGTCATAATAGTACCCTGAGCAGTACTTAATACGGATTTAGCAGCAGTGCTTGCCGATTGTATACCGCTAATAATGTTACTAGATACAGGCATATTAGGTGCATACGCTCCAACTAACTTACTAATAGAAGGTATTGTAATTTTAGGTACAATGTTTTGTATTTTAACTAAAGCACTAGATAGCATACGGCCAGGCGCTTTAACTACATTACCAGCTATATCTACCGTAGACTTTATACCCTCAATATTATAAGAGTGGCTCCAATTTGGAGGGGTAATTAAGTTGCCTGTTAAATTAGTTGAGAATGGTAGTTTGTTCTTTAAAGCTCCTACATCTCCAGTAATAGCACTTTGTAAACTCGAAGCAGTAGACTTAAACGCATTTACTTGACTTAAAAATGTATTCTTAATAGGACCTAAACCCGGGGGTGTGAAATTAGCAAATTTGCCTAATACACTTGAGTTTAAGTTATTAATTTGATCTAATAGCCTGTTAGGTATTTTACTTTTTATAGCAGGACTTATAGCATCATTACCGTATGTAGGATCTGTTTGATCATCGGTTGTAGGAGCATAACTTAAGTATCCTACTGAATCAGAAAAGTCTTGATAGATATCAGGGTTATTTTCTTTAAGCTGTTGAGTAACTAAAGGATGAGAATAAAACATCGCATTATCCCACCAACCGTTAAACCATTGTGGGTCTAATGCGGATAATGATTTAGGTATAGTGAATACTGGGTTAGGCGCGTATACAAATAAGCAGGGATCATTTAAGTGATTATAAAAATCGACTTTAGAACCGATCGGGTTAGATGAAAAATCAGTACTGTAACTAGCTTTTGTAATACCTAACTCGTCATTATATCCTGGCACAGTATAGCCCGGCAATAATACCAATGTATTATAGTAGTCAAATGTTTTTACTACGTTTTGTACCATATTGTTAATTAGGTTATATTGCTCTTAATATTGAGATTGTTATTAGCATGTACTCTAAATGCTGTTATGTTATTTGTATACTCAGTTTCAGAAAAGTGATGAATAACATTATATACAAACCACTGACCTAAAAGCTTGTTAGCAAATTCATCTAATATAGAACCTGCTGACCTTTGTATACCTATAAAAGTGTTTACTTCTCTAAGAGGTAATCCTAATGTTTTAAAACTTACAGAAGTATTATAAAATAAAGCAGACGTTAATAAGAAGTTTCTACTTTCAGCTAATTGACTCTGTTTATCTGGGCTATACGAATAAACATTCTTAACAGCAAGAGTATCTGTTTTAGTTTTATTTAAAGTTATTAATGTATCAGGTTTTGAATATAACTTAAGCTTGCTAGAGTAATTTTTATCTATATAACTCTTTACATTTTGTATGTCGTTATTTTTAAAGTCTAAACCGAACGTCTTGTTAGTAAGATTGTTACTGTAGCAAGGCGTACTGACCATTTCTTGCATACTATCAATAGTAGACATATCTACAAAGTTAATATTTTGTATATAACTTGTTATAGGATCAGCAAAGTTAGTATTAGGTAAATTGGAATTATAAGGTGTTTGAGGTAATACAAAGGAGTAATCGTTTGTATCGTTACCGGCTTGTTGAGAGATAGTAATAACTTCTCTTTGTAAGCTACCAGCTGTAGGTAAACTCACACCGGGTAATGCAGCTACATTATTAATTGCATTAGAAAAAAGAGTACTATACGAAACTAAGTTCCATTTATTAGTATAACGGGTACGGCTAAGAATACAAGGATCAGCACCGTTATCGGTACCAATTTGAGTACCTACATGCTTTTTTAACAAATAACTCAAGCTATCTGCTGCTGTATAGTTTGCCGGAGCCGTATAAAATATTTTACTTGAACCTGTATCCCAAGTATCAGTAAATACTGGTGCACTATAATTTTGTAATGCTTCTGTTAATAAACCTTTTATAGCTGTACCCGTATTAACTAGTTTCTGTGCATCAGTAGCATCAGCAGGCACTATAGAACTTGGTAGTAACTTGTTTGTTGACCACGCTAAATTAGTTTCAGCAAGTATTTGCTGTTCATATTCCCAAAGATATAATTTTAATTGCTTGAGTTTAGGAGATTCATTAGGTATTTCTTCTCTATCAACTACGACAAATTTATATGACATACCCCATACGTCATAGTCTAACTGTACTGCACTTTCTTTTATATTATTATCTTGAACTAACTTAACAATAATATAAACAACATCTCTACCATCATTTCTAAACTTATAATATTGAGTAGGTAACGCATTTGCCAGTATTTGCTGTTCAAATACATTATCTGGGTTTCTTATTGTTAGACTTGCTCTTTTATACCACTCTCTACTATCCTCCTCTATATCTAGAGACACTAAACTAGCCAAATTTAACTGAAACCTATTACCTTGTTGGTTATCGAAAATAATATCAATTTGATATTTTTGACGATTATAAATCTTGGTATTGGTCTCAAGTGGTGGTAAATTGTTTAGCGTTACACTAGAATTTATCATTAGCTTTGATTTATTTGTTGTATTACACTTGACACATAACTAGGTGTTAGTATCTTTAATACCGTACCTGCAGATGGAAATTGAATAGGATTTTGTATATTATTAACACTACATATTAACCACCAAAGACTTGGTGTGTTGTATGCTTTTTGAGAAATAAGAGTCCAGGGCATATTATCTCCTGTTACTGTAAATGTAGTATATGTACTTGCATCTAAATTTTCAGGTATATAAACCGTACCAATTAAATTGTAAAAATAGTTTTGACCATCATTATACACGTTAAACAAGTTCTCAAGATTTAACTGATTAAGCGTAGGTAAAGCTGATATATTGTTTTGTTTTTGAGGGTCCATGTTTAACTTTTTGCTTTTTCAATAACAGTTATTTTATTAATAGCTGAGGAGTCGTTAATATAGTAAGCTAAATTACGGGAAACCTGTAATAAGCTCAGTATTGTAATGTCTACCTTATAAACTTCAGGTATAACTTTTACGTTACCGTTATTACCTAACTGAGTTGAAACTATTTCACCGGTATCAAGATCTACTAAGCGAGTAGTACCCATATTAGAGACATTGACTGAGTTTATAACTGCAGCAGGAAAATACTTGTAGTTAGGAATTTCCACTGTATACATGCATGGTGGATCCATTAAGTTAAGAGAACGTCTATTGGGTAAATTTTGATATGTCAACGTAAAAAGAAAATTCCAGTTATTTTTTATATCGTCAAAGTTTTCTGTATTATATAGATAAAAAGATAATGAAACACTTTCACCCTCGTCATTAGGGGTATAGCCTTTAACGGTTTCTCTCGATACACCTGGATTGTTTAGAGTTAATGCTGCATTACCTATAGCAGTAGAATTTTTAAACGCATCTGCAACTGCACCACCAGCAGCCCCGCCTAAAATACTACCTAACCCTCCACCTAACACAGTACCAAGTGCTTGACCGCCTGTTTTTACTATACCAAGAGCTTTATCTTCAGTATATGGTTGCCATGTACCTTTAGCTGCAGTCATATTATTACCTACGTTTAAATAAGGTAATTCATATACAAAACCAGTCGGAGTACCTTCATACAAACCAAAATATGGACTTTCATTTGTAAAGCCTGTCATATCTCCGTAATTCGGACCAAAGCCACCCGCTAAGGCACCTACTGAACCACCAATAAGAGAGCCTAAAATAGGACCACCAATTGTTGCACCAATAGCTGCACCTACTTGTCCGCCTAGAGCAGCTCTACCTACGCTTGATTCAGAGCTTTGGGCAAGGTATAGTTTTAATGCTCTTGCAGCTGCAGAAGACGTTACCTTATATTCCGTTAATATAGCTTTAGGTACGAACGATCTTAAATTTGCAGTAGCATTAAGAGCCCATGGATATTTTCCATGTACATCAAAACCAACGTACGTTGCTTCTGCATTTAATACAGGAGCCCCACCGACTTGCGGTTTTAAAGTAGTATTATATAAACTGTCGGTAGTAGGCATAATAATACTTAATTAGCGATCCTTCTAGAATACATTATGTTATCTGTTTTTAATCGAGAATTAGTTATAGGATTTCCTGTAGCTGTAATATTATATACTTGGGTAGCAGCTGTAGTTGACATTAAAGCACTTCCGCCACCACCTTTTGAGCCTTCTCCAGTTGCATTGACAGAAAGCTTATTGCTTATTTCCTGTAATGTTTGACTTATTGAATTTAGTATATCGCTTGAAGGACCTGTATTAGATATGCTGTTGGTTACAGGCGCTGAACCAGCTACAGTGTTTAAAGCTTCATTTGGTGCGGCAGATACATCAGTCTGGCTTTGAGCAACGTTCTCTGTAACGGATGAACCCGTAACATTACTTGAATTACTCTTATTAGAGATGTTAGTAGTATTAACACCATCTGCAGCTTTCTGTATTGCAGAAGTGCCTTTAACACTGCTAGCTTTTCTAGCCATGCTCCTAAGTTCACTATTAGGAGTGACTTTACCTTCTGTTTTTGGTACAAACAACTCCGGCCCTTTTTCACCTACTATAGTAGGCTCGCCTTGTTCAGCTGTACCACCTTCTGCTAAAGCTGCTCCCGCGAGACTTGCAATCACACCTTCTCCTCCTTCAGCTATAGCTTCTCCTGCAGTTCCAGCAACTTTACCGCCTTGTTCAGCTAATAGTTTAGCACCTGCTTTAACTTCAGGCGGTCTATTCATTTCTTCTTTTTCTACTTCTTTTTCAATCTGTTTTCTAGATTTACGTCTATAATTTTTAGCTTCAGGCTTTTCTACCGACCCTGCAGCAGACGTTGTTTCCGAATTCAGCGCATTTACAGTTTCCCCAGCTTCAGCTTTGTCCTCTTCTTCTCCTAATACATCTTTTAAAGCACTAGCTATACTATCAGCCAAAGTCTTGGCTACATCCGGGCTTATACCTATAATCTCTACTTCATTACGTTCCTTAGCTTTACCTTCACCTTTTTCTGCTGTTTCTTCTTTACTTTTTTTAGTAAAGTCGACTACAGGTGCTTCGCTTATATCTTTCTTTTCTTCAGCCGAAACTTTAGCAGCCTCGTCTCCAGTTTTCTTTGGTACTTTTATTTCTGGCTCTTTAAAGCGTTTATCAATAGCAGATTCTTCGTTTACAATCTTACCGCCAGGTCCACGGAACTTGTCAACACCATTCTTATCAGTAAACTTACTATAACCTTTTTTTAATTTAAATTCAGCTTTAGCTACACCACCTAAGTCTCCTTCTGGTCTAACTTTCTCATATTCTTCAATAGCAGCCTGTTTTTTACGTCCTCTTTCTAATTTTTTATATTGTTTAGCTTCTTCAGGCATGTCTCTCTCAAGATTTTTTTGCTGAAACTTACCAAACTTATCTAAAGCCTTATCTGTATACTTGCTAGCACCTGTAGCTTTAAGTAGTTTTTCCAGCACGCCTAAATCTTTTGGATCTTTACCAGCAATTTTAAGGTTATCTATATTTTGTGTAATTCTATCTTTAGCAGCAATGTACCCAGCACCGCCCGCATTAATACCGGTTAGTTTAGAAAGATAACCACCGCTTTCGCCTTCTGAGAACTTCTTTTCTAATTTAGAAAGCTTTTCATTTTTTGCTTTTATCTCTTCTGCTCTTTTTTCTTTAGCTTCTATCTCTGCATCTTTTTTAGCTTTTTTCTCCGCCTGTTCCTTATCATATTTTAAACGGTTTTCGTTGTCGGCTTTCAACGCGTTCATTGCTTTAGTTTGTGCATCTAAAGCCTGAATATAGTTTTCACGAGATTGTTGCTCTAAATCAGCTCTTGTATTAGCATCATTGGTTTCTTCTATTAAGTCAGCTGTTTTGTTTGTTAACTCTCTAACTTCTTTAATAAATGTGCTATCGTTAATAGCAGCTTTAATGTTAGGATTAATATCCCCTATAGCTGATTTTAAGCTAGTTAGAGCTTCCCCTAAATCACCGATTTTACCATTAATAACACTGATAGATGTTGGTAACTGTGCAAGCGGTCCAAGACTAGAGTTAAGATCTCCTAATGTCTTATTAAGATCTGCTTGAACTTGTGTACTTGCATCGTCTGCCATAAAAATACTTAGGGACGAGAGTAATCTTTATGTCATTTATTAAGAAAGAAATCCGCTGAGATAGTTATTTCTTCAACGCTTTCTGGTCCAGTCTCGGCATGCAGTAATCCAGAACGAATTACATCAAATTTATCCAAATAAGCTTGTAGTTCATTAAGAGTATTGGAAGGTAGGTTTTCTATAATAGTTAAACGATCCTTAAATGTAAAAGTAGAATATTGTAGATCTATAACTTCATTCTCTTTTACTACTTTTATACCCTTTACAAACAAACAAATATTGTTAACAACTACATCACTTATTGCTTCATCTAAGGTAAGTCCGGGATCAGTTAAGTCTCCTCTCAGTTCATATTCCATTTCATACTGTTCCTTAATAGTAGGTATACCTATTTCTATTTCTAAATTATCAGTTTTAATTGTTTCGTTACCTGGTATAGTTATTGTTTTAGAGTACTCCAAGCAGTTATTAAAATCAGCTACACCGTTATCAGTAGTTACGGTAGAACCTAATGCATTTTTGCGTAATGATAACAAAATTACTATTCTATCTACTAAAGTTAAACTATCAACTATATCTTCTTGACAATTTTGTACGATTATGTCGTGTGATAGTAAAATAAATTTCGTTTCATAAAGAGTATTATCTTTAATACAAGAATAAAATTCTTTTTGCTGTTTAGTTGTTAAAGGTAAAAACTTTACACTACGTTGTAAGGATGGCAGGTATACATCAATAACATTTTTAAGTGCTATTTCATTAAGAGTGGTTAAAACGTCATTTATATTTGCCATAAAGATAATTATAAGGATTTGTTAAAAGCCTAGCTCGGTATTCCTCGTAATAGGCATATTTGCACCATTAGAGTTACTCGTATTAGCTTTAGCTTCATCAGCTTTTTGTTGATCCTGCATAAAGTACATCCAATAAACCTGTAATTCAACTGGTGTTATACTATCAACATAGTTTGCATCAAACCCAGCAAACTTAACCATGTTGTAAAAGGCTCTGTATACATTGTTTAAGTTTTCAGTAAACAAGAATTCTATTATCTTTTGTAAATTTGGAAACGTTAAATTACAATCTATACTATATACAACTTCTTTAGTAATAGGAGAATTAAGTACAATAAAATCGATTTTACTATATTTGTCTTCTAGTTCAGCAATATCTTTAGTTAAATCTAGAGTTACTTTATAAGGTAATGCATGCACAATGTTCAGACGTTCATCTATAGTTAAATCCTTAAATATAACAAGTTGTTCTCCTATTTTTATAGTATCTATATAAGAGGCTAGTTTAATAAAAGTATCATTGTTATTACTAAAGAAAACATGCTCGTCTCTTATCTTGTATGAACTATAGCTTACAACTATATTATCATATTGTATTATACCGGATTTGTTAATACTTTTTACTTTCTTAATTAACTCTTCTACAACAAAAGAGTGATTAAAGGTACTACCATTTGGCAATGTGCTCTTTAACTTCAAGTCAGGGCTAATACAGTAATTGCGTACAGTTAATAGTAGAGATATTTTATCTTCGAATGTTATATCCATTCCGGCAATATCTGGGCAAAGATCCTCTAATATAGAATTATACTGTTGTATAGTCTCTTTCTTATCAACATTATACAAGCTCTTAACAAGCTCTCTATATTGTTTATAATAGAGCTCTTTTATCTGTACCTCAGCTTGCTTGCTAGGTAGATAAGCATTTAACTTAAAAGGCATTACGTATTACTTTATCTCGTATGTAGTATATGTCCAGGTAGTCTTAACATTACGAGACTTGGCTGGGCCATATGCAAATGTACCACCTTCAACAGTTATAGGCACTGCATTTTTAAACGTTACTGTTTTACGATTCGGTAAGGTACCACCATTAGGATTACGTTTATCTAAAAATGCTACGATAATGTCTGTCTTAAAGTTTTGACTTGCTGCAGTTATAGTATTAGGGTTACGTGCGAACAAACCGTAATGAGAAGCAGCAATAACCCAAGGTCTTAATACATAATCAATAAATGATTGATTTGTTTCTAGAAAACTTATTTCGACATTTGTTACATTCGTTCTACCCGTTAATATAGTCGCACCTAAAAACCCGCCATAATTAGAAGCTGTATTAGCTGCTTCTTTACCGCTAGCTGCAATTGAACCACCCATTTTATCTGCTCCAACTGTTTCTCCAGGAAGTGTAATACTATTTACAAAAAATACATCATCTTTGTTTATACTTTTCCAATACTGTATACGGCTAGCAACATCAATTCTATCTAAACCTAAATCTGTTGTTTCCCCTGCATTTGTAGAGTATGCGTTATTTAAGTTTGAAATTATATTACTAGAACCGTCTTGACCCTTTAAGTTTGTAAACCCTACAGCAAAGTTTGC
>Ga0316230_1003666_pt1 | contig 11867 bp, 8 predicted proteins | sample TBH18025metaG_FD_206004 | JGI IMG/M metagenome (GOLD analysis project Ga0316230, IMG submission 206004) | Freshwater microbial communities from Trout Bog Lake, Wisconsin, USA - TBH18025 | ecosystem: Environmental > Aquatic > Freshwater > Lake > Hypolimnion/Profundal zone | place: USA: Wisconsin...
AATGCCGCTGCTCATACTCCAGTTGCCGCCAAAAGGGGACATTCTCATCGAGTTCAAAAGGGGACATTCTCACGGAGTCGCGACACAGCGCAGACCGCGCTTGCCAGAACGGGTGGTCCGGCCTACATTTCCTCAATGTTCGATGCCATCTCAGCCGAGTTGACCACCGCCGCCGGAAAGCTGACCCAGTTGCGGAGGTTTCTTTGACGTCCCAGGCGCGCAAAAACGCTTGGGTGAACTGAACGCCCTGATGGCGGGGGAGAACTTCTGGAACAGCCGCGAGCAGGCCCAGAAACTGATCGAGGAAGCCAACACCCTCCGCAACAAGGTCGAGCCCCTGGTCAAAGCCGAAAAGCACCTCGAGGATTTCCGCATCATGATCGAGTTGGGAGAGGCGGAACCCGCGGATTCCCAGGCCAAGATCGAACGGGAACTCGAGGCTGACCTCGCCCGGTTCTTCAAGGAACTCGACTCGCTCGAACTCCAGGTATTCCTGAACGGCCCGCACGACAAGAGCAATTGCATACTGAGCATCAACGCGGGCGCGGGCGGCACCGAGTCCTGTGACTGGGCCAGCATGCTGCTCCGGATGTATCAACGCTGGGGCGAGTCCCGCGGTTGGGGCATCGACGTGACCGATGTGCTCGTCGGCGAGACGGCCGGCATCAAAAGCGCCACGCTGGTCATCACCGGCGAATACGCCTATGGCTATTGCAAGGCCGAACGAGGCGTCCATCGCCTGGTTCGCATTTCTCCGTTCGACGCCAACAAACGCCGCCACACCAGCTTCGCCAGCGTGGATGCCATCGCCGAGATCGAGGAAACCTCCGCGGAAATCACCATCCCCCCGGTGGAGTTGCGGGTGGACACCTATCGCTCGGGCGGCAAGGGCGGGCAGAACGTCAACAAGGTTGAGACAGCGGTTCGTATCACCCATATCCCGACCGGGCTCGTCGCGGCCTCGCAGAACCAGCGGTCACAGCATCAAAACCGGGCAACGGCCATGAAGATGCTCATTTCCAAACTCTATGCCCAAAGGGTTGATGAACAGAAGGCGGACATGGACCGGTTCTATGGGGACAAGGGGAGCATCTCCTGGGGTAATCAGATTCGGAGTTACGTCTTTCAACCTTACCGGATGGTCAAAGACCTTCGCACCGGGGTGGAAACCAGCAATGTGCAAGCCGTGATGGACGGCGAGCTGGATCCCTACGTGAACGGCTGGCTTCGCGCGGGCTGCCCCACCAAGCGCATGCAAGGGGTCAAGGACGAGGAAGAATAGCCGGTGTGACGATCCTCGAGACCATTGTGGAACAAAAGCGCCGCGAGGTAGACCGCCTGCGGCCGGGAGCAGTTTCCGTCGACGAATGGCGGAACGCGATGGCAGCGCGAGGAGACCGCCGGGATTTTCTGGCGGCGTTGCGCCGGCCCTCGGCGCGCGGACCCCTCGGCGCGTTGTCCTCCCCGCCGCCGGTGGCCCTGATCGCCGAGGTAAAGAAAGCGTCTCCCTCCGCCGGCGTGATTCGTCCCAGCTTCGACCCGGTGAACATCGCTTTGGACTACGAAGCCGGGGGAGCGAGTTGCCTGTCGGTGCTCACCGACGAGACCTTCTTCCAGGGTTCCTTGCAGTATCTTAAGGCGATCCGCCAGGCGGTCAGCCTCCCCTTGCTGCGCAAGGACTTTATTATCGATGAGCGTCAGATTCTCGAGGCGATCCAGTGGGGAGCGGATGCGGTCCTGCTGATCGCCGCGATTCTGACCGACACCCAATTGCGGGCCTTCCAGGCGCTGGCGATGGGGGCTGGACTCGCAGTGCTGGTGGAGGTGCATGACGAAGCCGAATTGGACCGCGCCCTCGAGGCGGGCGTCGAGTTGATCGGCGTCAACAACCGTGACCTCAAGACCTTTAAAGTGGACCTGGCCACGACGGAGCGGCTCGCGGTCCGCCTGCAGGCCCTGGCAAAGCCGAACCGCACGACGCCCCTCTTGGTGGCTGAAAGCGGTATCCACAATCGCGCCGACGTCCTCCGGCTTGCCGCTTGTGGTGCGGGTGCGATTTTAGTGGGTGAATCCCTCATGCGCCACCAGGACCTCCGGGCAAAAACCCGCGAACTGCTCGGCCACGTCGATCCGGAACCAAGCCACTAGCGGTTCGTTGGCGACTCCCGAAAGCCCCTCACCGTGGCCACTCCGTGAACGTGGGGATCGCCCGCGCCCGCACGTCCCCTTCAAACCGCACCTCCGTCCGCGGCACCACCAGATCCCAGCGGCGCCGCACGGAGACCGTGGTCTTGCCGGCATAAGCCGCGGCCTCCAGGCCCTCCCAGGCGTTCAGGTTCCACGCCGCGAAACTGTGGCGGTAAAAGTGAAAGGACTGCGTCGAATCTCGCCAGGGGCGGATCTCCGCTTTCAGGGCGGACTTGAGAACTGGTTCCATCACGCTCCAATCCTCATCGATAAAGAGGGCGTGCGGAACAAACGGCAGGCGTTTGAATTTCTCCACCGCGCTCGGGTGCTCGACCTGAATGAGCAAATCCAGCGGGTCCTCGTCCGAATGCAACAACAGGAAGGGGGCCTGGAACACGGCGTGGATCAACGTTTGGTTGGTTAGCGCCACCAATGCGTCGAGCAGCGTCGGTTCCCGGTTCGTCAACACCGCTTTGGCTCGCCGAAACATGTAAAACTCGTCGGTCGCCCCCGGCATAAAGATCAACGCCTTGACGACCTCATTCGATTGGAAGGCGTGCAACATGAGCGGGACACAATTCGTCCGATCCAATCGCGCCACATTGGATCCCAGCGGCATGCGGCTCAAGGCTGTCTCCCAGGGTTCCGCCGCGCCAAGCCAGGCCGAGGCCAGACCGGCCCAGAGACACAAGGCTAAGCAAGTCTGCCTCCGACACTGGCGGCAAGCTGACCCGGTGGCTGTTGTTCGTAAGTCCATGCTACCGAACACTACCCGAAAAGCGGGTCTTTGGCGAGCCGGAAGCAGGCCGGGATTGCCGATCCAAAACCGGCACTATCTGCTCGCCAGAGAAACGCCGGGGCCGCAATATAACTCGAACGCGATCGGAAGCGGGCGCTCCCGCTCCGGTTTGTGGCATGATTCAAATGGCCCTATTCGAAATGAGAAAGCAAATATCCCTCCTCTTCCTAGTGTTCGCCTCCGCCTGGCCGGCCTGTGCCGCGCCGGCGAACTCGCCCAGCCTCTCCCTCGCCGGCCAGCGCGTGCTGTGGCTCGGCGACAGTATCACGGCGGACGGAAAGTACGTCACTGACGTCGAGTACTATCTCAACCGACAGTTTCCGGACGCGAAGTTTGACCTCGTCAGCATCGGGCTGAGCAGTGAGACGGTGTCCGGGCTTTCGGAAAAGCAGCACCCCTTTCCACGCCCGTGCGTGTTGGAACGACTGCAACGCGCACTCGACCAGGTGAAACCCCAGGTAGTCGTCGCCTGCTATGGGATGAATGACGGAATCTACCATCCTCTGGGGGAGGAGCGGAGCCGGGCTTTTCGAGCCGGCATCGAGAAGCTCATCGCCGCCGCGAAAGTCGCGGGGGCCCAAGTGATCCTGCTGACGCCTCCACCCTTTGATCCCCTGCCCGTCCACGCGAGACTGCGCCCCGGAGGCGCGGCTGACTACAGTTACGTGACGCCGTTTGAAAAGTACGACGAGGTGCTGGCAGACTACGCGCGCTGGGAGTTGACCCTCTCCCCAGCCACGGCCATGATCGTAGATCTCCACACCCCGTTAGCGGAAGAAACGGCGCGTCGCCGGGTGAACAACCCCAACTTCACTTTCAGCGGGGACGGGATCCACCCGTCTGCCGAGGGCCATTTGCTCATGGCGCTGACCATCCTGAAGGCGCTGGGGGTTACGGTCAAAGCGCCCGATCTCGAGGCCGAGGTGGTGAGGCTCCAAGCCGATCCCCTGTTCGCCCTGGTGAGCCGCCACCGCGAGACCCGATCCCGAGGTTGGCTGCCGTTCGTCGGCTATACCCGAGGTGAAACCATCAAAACCACCTCAGTCGAAGCTGCGGAAACCTCCGCCCGGGCACTCGCGCGGCAGATTGATCCCTTGCGCAAACCTTAAGCAAAACCATCACTCCCGCCTCGACCGCGCATGCCCTACCTCAAAAGAAAATGAGCGCGGTGGTTGGGGTCGCTCCGAGAGTGCACTCTCGATTCGGACGGCCGTCTTCACTGGCACACGGGCGATCCGATCGCCGCCTCCTTCATTTTTCCAACAAGGCCCGCTTGGCTTCCGCCAGTTGCTTGAGCGCCTCTTTGCTGACCTCGGGATAATGGAGGTTGAGGTCCGCGAGCGCTTCGATGACGGCAGCCGCCACCACCCGCTGGGTGAACCACTTGTTGTCAGCCGGCACGACGTACCAGGGGGCTTCCTTGGTGGCGGTCTGGCGAATCATATCTTCATAAGCCTTCATGTAGTCGTCCCAGAACCCTCGTTCGCTGAGATCGGAACTCGAGAATTTCCAGTGTTTGTCAGGGTTGTCGAGACGTTCGAGGAAGCGGCGTTTTTGCTCCTTCCGGGAGACATGGAGGAAGAACTTGCGGACGATGATGCCATTGCGGCCGAGGTACTGCTCGAAATTGACGATGTCAGTGAAGCGGTCCTTCCAGATATTCTTGGTGATGAGCTCGGGAGGCAGCTTCTGTTTGTGCAGGAGTTCAGGGTGAGTGCGGACGACCAGCACCTCCTCGTAGTAGGACCGGTTGAAGATGCCGATATGGCCGCGATTGGGCAGCGACTTGGTGCAACGCCAGAGGTAGTCGTGGTCGAGATCCTCCGCCGAGGGGGCCTTGAAGGAAAAGACCTGGCAACCCTGCGGGTTGACCCCGGACATCACATGTTTGATGGCGCCATCCTTCCCGGCGGCGTCCATGGCTTGAAAAATCAGCAGCACGGCCCATTTATCGTAGGCGTAGAGTTTGTCCTGCAAAGCGGCCAGCGTCTCGATGCCAGCCGCGAGCGCCTCCTTGGCTTTGACCTTATCTTGGGGCTCTAACCACAGGGTGTCCCCTGGGTCAATATCCTTGAGGCGGAAGTCCCGACCGTCGGCCACCCGGAACGGGGCAGCCAATTTGCGGGCGAGTTTGACGACATGCTTGAGTTTTTTCACGTTCTTAATGGGGCCGATGTGATGTTGGAGGCAAGCTAACACCGTTGGGAACGGAACGCCAACCTGTTTATCGGACTACTCCCCGCTGGCTGGCGCGGGCAAACTCGACGAGATGGCGGAGTTCAGGCAGGGGGGGGAGTTCCTGCTCGATGCGGGCCAAGGCGTTGGGGACGGTGAGACCGGCGCGGAACAGAATTCGGTGGGCGGAGCGGAGGGCGGTTTGCGCCGCTTCCGAGACCCCGCGGCGTTCGAGGCCCACGGCGTTCACAGCGCGGGTGACAGCGGGGTTGCCATCGACCATCATAAAGGGAGCCACGTCCTGGGTCACCTTGGAGCAACCACCAACGATCGCCATCGTGCCAATGCGGCAGAACTGGTGGACACCAGCCATGCCACCCAGCACCGCGTAGTCCTCGACGGTGACGTGACCGGACAAGCCGGCGTAGTTGGACATGATGATGTGGTTACCAACGGTACCGTTATGACCGATGTGGGCGCAGGCCAGGATATGGTTGTGCGAGCCGATGGAAGTCACCTCGCCGTCGCCGGTCGCACTGCTGATGGTGACACTCTCACGGAAGGTGTTGTCGTCACCGATCTCGGTGCGGGTAATTCCGCCTTTCCATTTCAGGTCCTGCGACTGGAGACCAATGCTGGCGAAGGGGAAGATCTGGTTGCGGCGTCCGAGCCGGGTATGGCCGTCGATGACGACGTGGGAGTGGAGTTGGCAACCATCGCCCAGGACCACATGTTCGCCCAGGACGCAGTAAGGGCCGATCTCACAGCCTTCGCCGATGACGGCCTTGGGGTGGATGATGGCGGTGGAGTGAATCATAGTCTGGGTAAAGGCTCGATCCGGCGGGCTCAACCCAAGGCATCCATGACGATGAAAGTCACCTCAGCTTCGCTGACGATTTCACCCTGAACTTTGCAGTGACCGCGCGCCTTGCCGATCTTGCCGCGGAGTTTGGTCATTTCAACTTCGATGAGGAGCACATCGCCTGGATGGACCGGTTTGCGCCACTTGACGTTTTCGGCCGACATGAAATAGGCGATCTTGCCGACGTTTTCAACGCGCTTGTACATGAGGATGCCGGCGACCTGGGCGATGGCTTCGAGTTGAAGGACGCCCGGCATCACCGGGTGATTGGGAAAATGGCCCTGGAAGAAGGGCTCGTTCATGGTGACGTTCTTCACCCCGACGATTTGGTTGCCTTCGATCTTGATGATCCGGTCGACTAACAGAAACGGGTAACGGTGAGGCATGAGGCGCAGGATCGCGTGGATATCCATGGCGCCGGTCTGATCGGCCGGGACGTCCGCCTGCGCTTGCTTGGCGGAAGCATCGCGAGCCGAGGGAACCGGCGGAGCACTCATGAACGGCTTGCGGATCTGAGTGGCGATGCGGCGGACCATCTCGCAATTGGCGGCGTGGCCGGGTTTGATCGCGATCAGATGCCCGTGAATCGGACGACCCAGGAGCGAGAAGTCGCCCAGGATGTCGAGCATCTTGTGCCGGACAAACTCCTCCGGGTAGCGCAGGGGTTCGTTGGTGAGGATGGCGTCGTCGCGGATGACCACGGCATTCTCGAGGCTGCCGCCCTTGATGAGGCCATTGCGGATGAGGTATTCGATCTCCTCGAAGAAGCAGAAGGTGCGGGCATGGGCCAACTCATGCTCCCAGGTTTGAGGCGTCAGGGTTACGCTGTAGAATTGGGTGAACCGACCCTGTTTGTCAGCGCTGGTGCAGGTGATCTTGAAGCCCTCGTCGGGCAGGAGGGTCATCACAGTTTCACCGGACTGCAATTCGATCGGCGTGGTCACGACGAAGGGATCGCGACGTTCCTCCTGGGGGACGATACCCGCAGCCTGAATGAGTTTGCAGTACTCGCGGGCGCTGCCGTCCGCGATCGGCGGTTCGTTGCTGTCCAATTCGACGATGGCATTGTCGATGCCGTAGCCGGCGAAGGTGGCCAGGACATGCTCGACGGTATGGACGCGGGTATTGCCTTTGGCGAGCGTCGTCGAGCGGTTCACCTCGGCCACGTTTTCCACCCGGGCTTCGATTTCAGGTTTGCCTTCGAGGTCGATGCGCCGGAAGCGAACGCCGGTATTGGGCGCCGCCGGGAGGAACGTCATCGTCACCCGGTTGCCGCTGTGAAGGCCGACCCCGGAGTAACTGGCTGGACGGTTCAATGTTTGCTGCTGTAGCACCCTTAGATTAAACAAGCCCTCGGCGCAATTGGCAAGCGGGAGGTAACGAAATCCGGTTCGACCCATACGGGGCCGGGCAGAATTCCAAGGCCCCCGCTGGTGCTGGCGAGTGGGTCATCGTTCATTCGATGACCGCACGCTTGCTTGCAAAATCCGTTCACCGTAAGTGAGGCCGCAGGATCAGGGGGAGCGAACGCGGTAAAACTGGCGGAGCAAGTGGTTGGTCTGAGGGTCGGTGAATTGAAAATAACCGGGGGAACTTTCGGTGGCACTTCCCAAGGGAGTCCAGTTAGCAAACGGCAGGCCGGGATTGGCCGCGCCAAAGACCGTGGCCGCCGCCCCCGGGGTGTTGGTGAACGCAAATTGAAAAGCGCCGCCGGCGAGCCGGGCGGACTTCATGAGAAAAATGGGGGGGTGGCTGGAAGTGCTATAAAGCTCAGCGCCGGCCAGCAAACTGGCGCCCCTCCCTCCGGCAGCCAGGACCAAACCGTTGTTGAGGAGGGTAGCAGAATGGTACTGCCGCGGGGCGTTCATCGCGCCGGCTCGGATCCAGGTCTTGGTGGCCGGGAGGTAAAGCTCGGCGCTATTGGTGGAGCTTGAACCATAACCCTGGCCGCCGGCGATGAGCACCAACCCATTGGGCAAGAGGGTTGCGGTATGGTAATCCCGTGAGGATAGCAGGGACGCGGTGAACGACCAGGTCCCGCTGACCGGGTCATAAAGTTGCGCGAATGGCCCAGGGACCAAGCCGACCCCGCCGCCAAAACCCACATCATAATCACCCCCCGCCACCAGTACGGTTCCATCGGGCAGCAAGGTAGCCGCATGGTTGACCGCGGGCCAGGATAGAGCGCCTGTCGCCTGCCACCCCCCACTGACTGGATCATAGAGCTCACAGCCCTCCGTGACCAACAGGGAGTTGGTAACTCCGCCCCCCGAGATGAGCACCCGGCCGTTGGCGAGCAGGGTCGCGGTGTGGCCATAGCGCGCCGCGACCATCGAATTCACCGCCGTCCACAGCCCGGCGCCGGGATCATAAATCTCCGCGCTGGGCGTAATGTTGGGGTAGGGATTGGTGGAAAGGCCGCCGACCACCAGTACCATGCCGTTGGGGAACAGGGTCGCGGTGTGACGAGAACGCGCGGTGTGCAAGGGGCCAGTCGCCACCCAAGACCGGTTCGCAGGATTGAAAAGTTCCGCGCTGGCGATTGCGCTGGTGTCGTCGTTGGGGTCAGTGGCGCCTCCGGCGACCAAAACCAGTCCGTTGTTTAACAGGGTCGCAGTATGGGCGAAGCGGGCCTGGTTCAGCGGGGAAATCCCTGTCCAGTTCCCGGCGACGGGATCGTATAGTTCAGCGGAGGCAAAGGCACTGGTTCGCTGGTCGGTTCCACCGGCCAGGAGCACCTTGCCATTGGGCAGCAAGGTGGCGGTGTGAGAGGCCACGCCATTGGTCAGCGATCCGGTCAAGGTCCAGGTGCCCGGGGTCGGGGCCGCAAGCGGCACGAACGTGACACCGTCGAGGAAACCCGCGTCACCGGGCGACGACCCGGCACCGGATCGCGCGGTCCAACTCAAGGTATGGGTGCCGGCACTGATCGCGAGAGTTTGGTGAACCCACGGGTTCTGATTCAGAAGGTTGGCTTGAGGGGTGCCATCGACATCACATTCCAGGTCGAAACCGTCATTGGCACAGAGGGTCTGCCACCAAAAACCGAGGGTGCCCGGACCGTTGACCGTGGTTTGCAGGACGGATGACTGGTAGTCAGCCAAGCTGCCACTCTGGGCGGCGCCATTGCCGTCCCGAGACCAGTCGTTTTGCGCAAACCAAAGAGCATCGCCGGATGTGGCCCAAAGGGCGTTAGTAAGACCCAAGGCGAACCCCAGTGAAAGGAGAGGGAGGTCAGGCACGGTGGCGCCGGGCTGGGCATGGAGGATGGCGACGTCACCGGCAGTGAGCAGTCCGTTGTAAAACTGGACATCGTCCATGATTCCTGCCACTCCGCCATGGTACTCGCTCACCCCGAGTTCAAGGCTGGTGGAATCCGTCAAGAAGTCGGTCCCCGCAATGGCCGTCGAGTCCAGGACGCCGTTAATGTATATCTTCTTCACCCCGGAGGGCTGGTCGCGGGTGATCACAATATGCGTAAAGGACCCCGAGTTAATGCTCGTAGCCGAGTGCAAGGTGCTGTTATCCCCGCCGGTGTAGAAGCCCAGTTTGCCTCCGGTCAGGGTCATCGGTTCGGAATCGAGGTACGGATAGCCCAGGCCACCGGCCCAAACGAAAGCCGGATCGGCGAAACCATCGTCAGAGTCGCTGCCGGAGACCTGGGTCGTTTCCAACCAAAGGGACAGGGAGTAGGTGCCGGCGATGGTTGTCAGAAGCACACTGGGCAAGACATAATAGCCGGTGCCATCGAACTGAACCGCCGTGCCGCCCGCGATGCTGGTAGTCGAGACCAAAGGAAGGGAGGTGCCCAGCGACGAGGGTCCCGGGATATTATTGCCGTTGCCAGAGGTGTCGGCGAGAAACTGGGAATCGAAGGGGTCGCTGGAACTGGCGTCAAAGGGATAATGGGCGACGAGAATATGGCCGACCCGGGGCGAATTGGCGGAGTAAGTTTGAACAGTCGCCAGGGCGGGACCACTGTATGGGCTGACGCTGCCGCCGGTAACCACGACTCGGCCGTCGGGGAGGATGGTGGCCGTCTGGGAATTGCCGGAGACCACCATCGGGGCGGTGTAAGACCATTGATTGTTTCGCTCATCATATAACTCGCAATCGACATTGCCATCACCCATTACCATCACCTGGCCGTTGATGAGCAGAACGGTGAGGGAATCGTTGCGACCATCGTTTGTGTTCCCCGCCAAGGTCCAGGTCCGGGCGGCGGGGTCATAAATCTCGGCGGTGTCACCGCCGCCACCGACCACCAATACCCTGCCGTCGGGTAACAGCGTGGCCGTGTGGCCACTGCGTGGCTCATTCATCGGGGCGGTATTGGTCCAAGTATGGCCCACTGGATCGTAAAGGACGGCATTATTGAAATTGCTGCCGTTGCCACTCCCGCCGCAAACCAGGACCAGACCGTTGGTGAGGAGCACTCCCGCCAGCGTGTCCGCCGCGTAGAGCATGGGAGTGGTATTAGTCCAGGTCCCGCTAACCGGATCGTACAACTCGGCGCTCGACAGTTCCACGCCGTTGATATCGTCCCATCCCGCAGCGGCGAGGACCTGACCATTGGGCAGCAGAACGGCTACGTGAACCGAACGTTCGTCACCCATGGGGGCCAGGTTCATCCAGGTCCCGGAAGCCGGATCGTAAACCTCCGAGGTGGCGTCGTTGCCGGCTCCGGCGACCAGGACTTGGCCATTGGCCAACCGCGTCGCCGTATGGCCATCACGATAGTCCTGCATCGCGCCGGTAAGCAGCGATGCGCCGGCGGAGGGGTCATACAACTCGCAGGCATTGGTGTTGGCCCAAATCCCCGCCGAGTTGTGAATGGTACCCCCCGCGATCAGCACCAGGCCGTTGGTCAACAACGTGGCCGTATGGCTCCAGCGCGCCACGTTCAGGGGGCTGTTGGTAGCCCAGGTCTGCGCGCGCAACTGGCAGGTAAGAGCTGGCTGCAGCCACAAAAGAAGAACCACCCCAGCCCATCGAGCCAGGCTTTTCAAGTGAATGTTCATGAGTGTTACGTTCGAGTTCAATCCCGGTCGTCTAACTGACTTCCACCAGGGCCAAGGTAGCGTGTTATTTGGGCTTGTGCAAATCGTATTGTGCATTTCATTAGACTTACTGACTTTTCTGGCGGGCTGAAGCCTCGTCCAGTTTGTGGCGCGGGCAGGATCTCCGTGCCGGGCGTGAAGCCGGTGATAACCGCTTGCTTGGAGGCCGGGTTCTTGCTATCACGCGGGGACTTAAGAACCACATGAAGACTAGCGACAGACTTATGAACACCCTTCGCCACGGGGCGGCGGCTTCGGCGATGCTCGCCGCGGGCGTTTCGGCCCAGACCTCCTTTGCGGCTACTTTCGGATCGGACGTGGCCTTCCTCCGGGAACATACGCCCTCAGCGACACCGTTGATCGTGTTGAGCGGCGGGCGGGACCAGGCCAAAATCGCCCTCGCCCCCGGGTGGCAGGGACGGGTGATGACAAGCACCGCGGACGGGGATAGCGGGGCCAGCTTTGGCTGGATCAACCGCGACTTGATCGGCTCGGGCAAGCTCGGACCGCACATCAACGTCTTCGGGGGCGAAGATCGGTTCTGGCTGGGGCCGGAGGGCGGGCAGTTTTCCATCTTCTTTGCCAAGGGGGCGAAGTTCGAGTTGAGCGACTGGCAGACGCCGGCGGCGATCGACACGATGGCCTACGAGGTGGCCAAACAAAGCAAGACCTCGGTTTCTTTCCGTGCGCAGTTCCCCCTGACGAACTATTCGGGCACGCGGCTGGAGGTGAAGGTGGATCGGGAGGTCAAGCTGCTCTCGACCGCGAGCGCCTGGAAGCAACT
>Ga0316230_1003671_pt1 | contig 11853 bp, 11 predicted proteins | sample TBH18025metaG_FD_206004 | JGI IMG/M metagenome (GOLD analysis project Ga0316230, IMG submission 206004) | Freshwater microbial communities from Trout Bog Lake, Wisconsin, USA - TBH18025 | ecosystem: Environmental > Aquatic > Freshwater > Lake > Hypolimnion/Profundal zone | place: USA: Wisconsin...
CCCGTCACGACATTTCGTTTGAGAAACCGCATGGTTTTGCGGATGGTCCGCAGCTGACCCGTGAGGATCACAACGGTTCTCATGATTAGGGGGAGATCACGAAGAGGCTTTATGTGTGTCTTATTGGCTACGCCCTGCTAAGCCCCCTCACAAACTTCACAATCCCCTTCTTTGTCACTGCCGAGTCCTGTAGGATCGCCATGATATTGGACCGAATCGTGTCCTTCGACAGTGTATGAGTGGCGGAGAGAAGTTCGACGAGCTCGCGGATTTCCATTTCGCCCCCTGGCACACAGACTCGCATGATGGATCGAATCCACGTCCGATCCTTTTCTTCCCGTGTCTCCCGAAAGACGCCCTCAGGGATAGGAAGGGCCTCCGTGTCCTGAGAGGAATCATCCGCATGCTGGTTGTGTGCTTGTTTCAATAGGCGATCCAGACGCAGTTCTGTCTCTTCCAAGAGATCCACCGTCCATCGCGTGATTTCGTCGAGATGCGCCTTGTGACGGCGCCATTCCGTTCGGCGTTTGGCCATGTCCTCCACCGCCTTCTCCAGTTCTCGCACCATCTCCCGTCTGTCCCATCCGCGATCCTCTTCGCGGTGATAATTCCACCAGATCCGAAAGATCGCCATCAGGGATTGAAAGATGCGCGACTCGTCCTCCCCACAGAACTCCTCCATTCGATTCAAATAGATCATGAGTTTGCCCCCTTCGCATTCTGTGATCATGGATCCGCTGGCGTGCTTTCCATAAATGTTGGTCGTGCGGCTGATCATGATCCCAATGGTCGCATCATTTTCTTTGAGATCGCGGAGGAACTTATCGACTTCGGGCTTCGGCACCACCGAGGTATAGTTCTTGAGCTCCCATAAGATCAGGTTCCCCTCGATCAACATCGAGAAATCCATTTCATGTCCCATGCCCAGACGGGTATCCTTGAGTTCAAATCCCTTACAGAGCCCATAGTGCCGTTTGAGTTTCTCGCCAAATTCCTCTTCATAGTCGGATCCCTTTTGTTTTACGTTGGCCCCGCGTTTTCCCAGGGTCGCCGACAATTTCACGAGGTCGTCCGATTGTTTCGCAATGACATCGTGGAGTTTCTGATAGGCGCCCTCCATTTTCTCTAGTTGATCCGTTTTGGACGTCACGAGCTTTTCCATGAGGGTTTCGGTTCGTGTGACGGCGTCATGGATGTCTTTTTCACGAGAGGCTTCCAGATCGCGACGTCGTATGTCGAGGAGATCATAACGGGACGTGAGGATCTCGTGTTCGCGGCGGAGTTGACGGAGCGTTTCTTCTGCTTCTTTCTGACAGGATTCTCGCTCGGAACCACGCGCCTCCTTGACGCGATCCATGACGCCCAGGTGGAGGGCCTCTTTCTCTGCCGCGAGGACCTTCATATCATCCATGAGTTTTGCCATGCGTTCTTGATACTGCGTCTGGATGCGATGGAGTTCGGCATCTTTCCGCTCGGTCACTTTTCGCACTTCTTCGCTGCTCTTCTTGTGTTGGAGAGTGGGCTGGATCCATGCGCCTAGGGTGAGGGCTTCTTCTATGTCGTGGGTGTCTCCGCATGCCTTTGTGTAGAGGTCAGGGACCTCATAGGAGGCGGATACCTGAAGGGTGACGGTTTTTGTCTGATTCATGGCGCATCTACTATGACATACGCGAGGATGGTTTAGGCCCATGCAGAGCGGCATCTAAACCACGCGGTACATGATACGATCAATCGGATGATGTCGGCTCATCACATGATCACGGTGACCCAATGGACGACGCTGATCCTCTTAGGATGCTATCGGTGCTCGGCGGCTCCCCCGTTGTTCCTTGTGATTCCGTTGACGCTTGTGAATACCGTGCGATTGTATGAATTTCTTCGCACAGAATGCCCATGGGAGCAAGCGAAGCGTGGCGCGATGCTTCTTCTGTGGTATGGGGCGATCCTCTTATGGGTGTCGTGGACATCCTAACAGGATTTACTTCATTCCATGGTGACCCGGGCCATACAGCGAGCGCCACACGATCTTATGAGTGTAGTGGTAGACGAGGGCAAACACCACAGCGTGGACAAGCGCCTTGGTCACAAAGGAGGCGCCTGGCGGGAGCGACAGCAGAATGCCAGGGGTCAGAAGGAAAAACAGCACCGCGGTGAAGAGCGACATCATAGGGTGAAACATCTCTTGGTGATACTCTTGCATCCGAAAATGTGGGTGCCGGTCTCTCTGAAAATCATGAGTGTCCCTAGAGATGATTCGGAACGAGGTGGATGACTTTCGCGCAGCCTTTTTTGATCGAGTGGTTCAGCCGGAACAAGAGCGGGAACGGGCGGTGCGACGGAAACAGGCGAATTGCTTTCACCGTTATGTGCCTTCGGCGCCTTTAGGTGCTCAAGGCGAGCGGGTGTCTGTAGGTCCTCTGGGGCCTATTGTAGAGCCCTTTGTGGCCCTTCAGTGCGTCATGTGTCAACATGTCATTGTTCGCCATCGCGGCAAGCGCGCTGCGTAGTGCTACAAAGCGCTACAAAGCGCTACGCGTGTTCGAATCGTGCCCTTTCTTTCCCATCGGTGTAGTATCATGGAGTGGTTTGATTCCCTGTGCGGCTGGATCATGTCCCTTCTTGCGTCCCTTTTCGCCCTGTTTGGTGTGTCCACTGTCTCCGAAGCATGCCGTGTCGTGGAGAGCCCTGTAGCGGCATCTGAAGGGTCTGTAGCGGCTTCTGATGTCGCATCAGAGGCTCCGATGGCCGCCTCCGAGGCGCCCTCGAACATGTGATCCTAGTAGAATGTGTTACAGCGCAGAAGTCAGCTTTGGAACCGTCGGCGTTGTCGCCCTTATTGCCTTCTACCATCTGACAAAAGCACGTGTGGCCCTTGCCTTGATTCTGCTTCTCTTTGTGTTCATGCAGGCGGTCGAAGGCGTCCTCTGGCTTCATCCCTCCTGTGATGCCGTGAATCAGGCGGCGTCCCGTGCGATTCCCTTGGTGCTCGCCGCACAACCCATCCTCTTCGCGGCGATTCTTCTTGGATCCTCTTTTGGCACAACCCCGTCCCTTTACAAGGGTCTCTTGCTACTAGGGCTAGTAGGACTTCCCTTCTATCTTCAACGGATGAAAGAAGACACTCCTTGTATCCGTGCGGGTGCCGATGGACATCTCGAGTGGCACATTCAACCCTTTGGCGAACTCGGCGCGCCATGGACGACTCACACGCTGTTCACCCTCTACTATTACGGGGCGATCCTGCTGTGTACGTTGACGATGCGTGACCCCTTCTTGGCAGCATCCTTTAGTGCGATGTTCATTGTATCCTTTTTGTTGATTCGTGATCGCTATCCACGCTCCTGGGGATCGGTCTGGTGTCACGCCATCAATGCCATTGCGATCATCAGTGTGCTCGCGTGAAGAGGCAACAGACGACACAGAAAACCGACAGGATAGATAGAATGGAACTCGCAAAGAGGGTGCGAGGGATCACCCACCACGAGGCGGTGGCCTCCTACCAGGCGCTCTGTGAGACTTCTGTCGGGCCTCATGGGGAACACATGCATAGTCGTGCGGGGCTCGATGCGTTAGACTATTTCTTTCTCGGCCATCGTCTCAAGGCAAAAACAAAACGGCACCTGTCTTTTTATGATGCGATGCGCGATCCTGAGCGGGTGGCCCATCTCACCGATCTCGTTGTGCGTTATAAGAAAAAGCCTCTTCGTGACTACGACGAAACAGGGCTGTTAAAGGCACAGTATCAGGTGTTTCAGTTATACTATGGGACCATCAATCAGTTTCGACCTGTGGTGGCACGTTGGATCTATCAACTTCTTCAGCCTCGTGTAGGTATTCTGGACATTAGTGCGGGGTGGGGAGGACGAGCGCTGGCCGCCATGAGTCTAGGGATTCCCTACATCGGCGTGGATGCCAATACGAAACTGAAGACCGCGTATGAGCGCCTGAAAGGACTCGAGCCTGATGCATCGGTTCGAATGATCTTTCAGCCCGCCGAGGACGTCTCGTTTGCCCGCTTTTCCTATGATCTTGTCTTTACGAGCCCGCCCTACTTCATGGTAGAAGAGTATGAACAGATGCCTGCCTATGGTTCCAAACAGGGGTTTATCGATCGCTTTTTGATCCCCGTGGTGATGAAGGCGTGGACGCACCTTCTAGTGGGGGGTCACATGGCGCTCAATATGCCTGAGGAGATGTATGAAGCGGTGCGGCCCCATTTGCCGAAGATCGTGAAACGGCTGGCGCTGCCGCTGTCCAATCGTCATCCTGTCAATACGGCGAAAGGACAGGCGTTCGGCGAGGAAGATAAGGAGCGTCACGAGTGGATTTATCTATGGAGAAGGGGGGCACTTCGTTCCCCCCTTGCCCCTTCCCGTAAGAGCAGACGTGCTTCTGCGAAGAAGACGAAAAAGGCACAGAAGACGAAGAAGGCGAAGAAAATGTCTTAGAGTATCTTTCCATAAAAAAGACCAATCACACTGATGTGATCGGTCCTTTTTAGAAATCGTTATGATTTTTGATGGTGGCTGATACGCCCTCTCCTATGGAAAGGGATGTGGTGGCTGATACGCCCTCTCCTATGGAAGGGGATGTGGTGGCTAATACGCCCTCTCCTATGGAAGGGGATGTGGTGGCTAATACGCCCTCTCCTATGGAGAGGGGTGTGGGGACGCAAAGCAGGCCCGCAGGGACTGCGAGCCTTGTGCGCAGTGTCCCCACTCGATATAGGACAGTCCGTGATCGACAGGAGGAGCCGACGCATCCAAGACGACCACAGGGCGGTATCGCTTCTCTTGAAAGCGGATATGGACCGCATGGGTCCGCTCCAATTGATCACATATCTCTTTCAGACGCTCCAAACGGTTCCCATACGCCACACGGGACAGACGAATGGCCTCTCCTTCTCGTAACGACGTGAATGTCCGTCCAAAGAGGCCAATGCCCGTTTTTGCGATCCGAATGAAATGATCCATCTGCTGAAAGAACGCCTCTGGGTCATGGAAGATGGCGCTACTGAATCCATATCCGCTTCCCGCAACGCAGGCAGAGAGGACAGGGTCCTCTTGTATACTGAAGTGCGTGCTCCCACTGTGAAGAGGAATACGAGAGCCGCGATGAATCGATCGAAAGAGACCTGGCGCATCCGTATAGAGAATCGCATACACTTCGCCTTCTGTGGGACGAAAACGGGCGCCTGCGGCAGGTTGGAAATCTCCATAGACCACACAGAAGGTCAGGAACGGGGACTCGTCCATGTGCTCACTTGAGGCCGTCTGCGTCTCAAAGGCGATCGTGTGGGCCGTATACATGCCTTGATTCGAGGTCCCTTGGTAGTGTCGGATATGGGTCTCGCGACTCGAAAGGTGCGACAGACGGTGTTCGATCTCTTGCTTTTGTTCGATGGTTAAGACGGCATGATGTGTGATCCATTCAGGATGCTCCTTCATCGTCAAGAGGCACTGTTGCTTGATCTCCGCATCCGAATCGTGAAGGATCTCTCTGGGGAGGGTGAATCGGATCGGAACACACGGCGATCGGCGGGGTGCCTTTGTGACGACTTGGCCTGGTAGGATATGGGAGGCATATCGCGGGATCATCTGGACGGCGTCGTTCTGATCCTCTTTCTGATCCTCTTGATCATGAGCCGCATGGGAATAGAGATATCGCTCCAGATCCGAGTAGGGAAGGACACTCTTCTCTTGTCTCTGGAGCAGGGCGGGCGGGAGAAAGATCAGAGGACGGCGCTCGGGCACATCATAGCCTGAGAGGCGACCCAGAAGACTCTGGATGATCGTGTCTGTATTCGCATGCTTGCTCATCTCCCACGCGAGACTCACATACTGCTTCGGAACGCGCTTTCCGCATCGTAGGCGACCTTTCAGGAACACGACCGTCATCACCGCAGGCGACTCCTCCAGACATGGGATATGGGTGTGCCATTGCGCCAGATGGTCCTGTTGTTCGTTTTTCGTCAGCACAATCTCTCGATCCTTATCCTTCTTGTCGGAGTTAAATTCCACAATCTGAAGGGCGTTTCCTTGGGCGCGCCAGTCCATCAGTCGCGCGTGAAGGTGTTTGAGTTGTTTGCTGTGGGAGGACACGCGGAACAAGAGATAGCTTGGCCCTTGTTCCGCGAGACGATCGAGCAAGAGGGGAAAGTTGTTTCGGCCACGGAGGTCATGGAGGGGATAGACGGGGCGAATGTGTCCCTCTTCATAGTAGTTCTTGGGGCCATAATATCCTTGACCAGGACGCATGACGACGCGCCCTTTCTCTCCACTGTCCCCGTGGATCATGGCGGACTCTTCCGCGTGGGGAGTTGCTGAGACGGAGAGGATGTAGGTGCCACGGTCGATCATCTGTTGTGTGGTGCCGGCCATGGAGAGACCGTGCTTGCCCAGAAAGCGACTTAGCGTCTGATCCTTTTCCGCCACCAGATGCGTCTCGTCCACAACGATCAGGGCACGGCATGTCGTCATGGTGTTTTTCTTGAAGTCTTGACGGAAGATCACACGGATGCGCTTCTGGATCTCGGGTCTATGATGTTCTTTGACGTCCTCGTGACACTGAGAGCGGAGTTCAGTTTCATGCGACCCACACAGGAGGTAGGCGTGGTCAATCAGGCCCTGTTCGAACATCATTTGGATGATCCCATGATACGTGCCCGTTTTGCCCGATTGGACATCGGCGCGGAGGAGCACATAGCGGGTCATCGTGAGAAAGATCGTCAACGCAGCGAAGGCCGCGTCGGCTTGTTGGGGGAACATGGTGGGGGCAACCGTTGCGGAAGGAGTTGGGGATTTCAATTTTTAGGGGGAAGAGGCATGTAAAGGGCATGATGGATCTTTCTTTATCGATGACCTCCACCGTTGTCTCCTTGTTCCACAGTGTGGCCCGTGCGCTGTTCACTCCTGAACCGAAGATTTCTCCGAGGACCGTCTCCCATAACGCCATGGCGATTCTTGGCGGCCTGGGCATTCATGCGGCCTATGTCTATTCCACCGAGAAACAGGAGAAGATCTATGTCATGGATGTGTATCAACGGGTTCACCATGGATCTACCGTGTTTGCGGTAGTAGACGGTGAGGGGCGACATTTTACAGTCAACAATAGCCTCTGGTTCTGGAAGTGGGATTCCATTGAGGATTGGCATCGTATTCAACGAGGCTATCCGCTCACGGTTCGATATTATGGATGGCGGATTCCTGCGGTCGGACTCTTTCCCACGATTGTTCGATCGATTCACGAGACGTCTACGAAGATGTAACGCGCAGATGCGGATGGGCATCCTATGGTCGTATGGAGTGTACGAAAAAAGAGACAATGACGAAGAGGCGACGACGCGGATCGCAATCATGTGAGCTACGCGTGGCAGACCGTAAAGAGTGCCTCTAATTGTTTTCGTTTTTCGTCGGCTTTTTCATTGACCATGGTGTCAATGTTGATGCCTTTTTTTTCTGTGATCAGGGACAAATGATACACCTGAACAGCCTTTGTTTGTCCCATGCGGACGGCTCGGGCCACGGCTTGATCCATGAGCGCAGAGGTCCAGTAGGGGCTCAGAAAGATCATGCGGTCGTACTCCTGGAGATTGAGGCCCACGCCTCCCGCTTGAAGCTGTAAGAGAAGAACCGTGGTATCTGTGGTCTCTTTGGATCGCTTGAGGCAGGCCGCGCGCTCCGCATAGTTCATTCCGCCATGATACATCAAGATGTGATCCTCCTTGACAAGTGCTTGTGCTTTCAAGAACGTGTCAAGGAGTGTCATCTCATCGTGAAACTGGCAGATCAGGATCGTCTTCCGCACACCTTCATCTTTTTCCATGATCTCTTTGATGGCGCTAAACTTCGTGCTGGGTGCGGTCCAGTCAGGGCGCGGATAGGGCCCTGTGCGCTGTTTGGACATGATGTAGACCTGCGGGTGGACCGAGATCTGTCGCAGCCGAAGAAGCATCAGAAAGGGATGGTGTACGCGATCCATCGGATCGCATGGCCCGCTTTGAATCGCGTGATAGAACTGTTCTTCTTCGGTGGTGGTAAACGGAAGAAGAAGAGAATGAATCTCAGGGCGGGGTGGACCTTGGATCTGTAAGGAGGCCAACGAACGATGGATCATGAGCTGCGGCAGCAGGGTCATATACCGTGTCTCCCAACGGAACGTGGGGGCATGTGGAACGCCCAGAAACGCAAAGAGACTCGTCACGTCGCGCAACGAGTTGACGAGTGGGGTTCCCGTCAGCGCCCATCGAATCGGCGCCTTGATTCGGCAGCACGCACGGGAGATGTCTCCTGTTGGTTTGCGAATCTTGTGCGCCTCGTCCATGACGATACGGTCCCATTCGCGTGCGAACGGCGTGTGGAGACGATAGAGCTTCTCATAGTTCGTGAGGTAGATCGCGGGGCGTTTCTTCAGGAAGACCGTGGGAATCGGATACAGAGACGGCACATACGTCCACTCACAGTCCGTCAGATGGTAGACAAGAAGTCCCGCGTGCTGGCACACGTCCGTCCAGGTGTCCAGCATCGCCACGGGGGCCAGAAGAAGCGTGGAGGGAAGAAGATGATTCACCATCGTGGAGACCATCTGGATCGTCTTTCCGAGGCCCATGTCATCGCACTGGCATCCTCCGCGGATGGTCTTGTCTTCGATGCGTGTTCCCGTGCGCTCTTTGTCCAGCATCCAACGGATGCCCGTTTCTTGATGGGGGAAATAGGTAAAGGGCGCCCAGAGGGGACGAAGTGGCTGCGACTGCGACTGCGACTGCGACTGCGACTGCGACTGCGACTGCGACTGCGCTTGCGCCATGGAGGGGGAGAGATAGTGGTTACCTTTTCTTATGTCGCGGAGGGCTTCAATTTTTTCGGGGGACTCTGGGCCCCAAGAAGATCCCAACTTCCTTGGCGGGTGGTGGGGCGTGGGACAGAAGGACACATACGAAGGGGCTCCTCTGACGGGAGGGCTCGGTTGGTGCTTCGTAGGCGTTCGAGAGCCTGTTGACGACGGTCTTCTTGGAGTTCCTTGTCGGTTGGGAGTTGAATGGTGAGGGGTGGGTGTGAGCATTGTGACTGCGCTTGCGATGGCATCGCTTGCGGAGACAATGCGTGAAGAGGAATGGACGCTGGATTTTTCATGCCCTTGATGAGGACATACTGCGTTACGGTTTTATATGCTGTTGGCCATTGGCCTTACAGAAAGGTCTGTGTCACCTGATCATGAATGGACAACACCATCGCCTCCCTTCTCGGATTGTCGTCCATGATACGTCGTAGCGCCTTCTGATCTCGTTCCGAGACCGTTCCATACACCGAGAGAAGATGAAGCACCTGAAGCGTGTCATGAGTCGGCAGAATGCGTCGGATGCTATGAAGGATCGCCTGAGACGCCAGATGGTCCATGTCGACTTCGATCGTGCGATACGGACCACGGGCCCATTGCTCCATATAGTCGAGTTCATGTGGTTTCACATCATAGAGACAGAGCGTGTCTTCTGTGCGATAGGAGGCGGGCACCGCAAGCGTGAGCGGTTGTTTTAGATGGAGCACAAGCTGATGGCGATGTGGAGGAAGCAGACAGAAAAGCATCAGATCGTCGTGAAGTAGATAGGGATAGGCGGGGCCGAGTGTGATCCGTTGGCGATGCGGAGGGATCTCCAGCGCATCGTCTCGATACAGTGCGTCGGAGAGCATGCGTTTGAGGAAATGAATGGTGGCGTCTTTCGGTAGTGTCATGGTAAAGTGACGATCCTCACATTCAATGCGGAACTCCATCACCAAAAAGGGGATGCCTCTTTGTAAAAGACCACCGTCTTTTAGGTGTTGCGAATACGCAGTACTGCGCAGCGTTACGCTTCCATCGAGCGCTCTTCATGATAGCCTGGTTCATACAGCATGAGTTCCGACATGGGAATGCCTGCAATCGGCGAATCAAAGAGGCTGGCATGAAACGGTGCGCGTGGATCCACCCATCGCACTTCTACAATCGCCTCTTGTAACTGGAGGCGCGCAATGATCATTCTTAGTGTTGCCGTGGGAGGCAGTTGAAGGGGATAGGCATGATTGTGTTCCGCATAGATGATGCGGGAGGTAGGAGGATCCCATAGGATCCGGAACTCATGGACACGGAAGCGGTGCTGACTATCTCGGTAGTGATAGGTGATCGCAGAACGCCCCACGCATGTAGGAGAAATCCGCTGCGCCGTGGGGTGGCTTGGACGGCCCCCATAGGGGCTGGAGTGGATGGCCTGCTGCGGGTGGAACATGGGTGGGGACATCCTGTCCCCACACCCCTCGGCCCTTTCAAATTTGTGGGGACGCAAGCGTGTGCTTCACAAACACACCCCTCTCCCACGAAGTAGAAGCGTATTCACCCACACCCCCGTGGGGACACTTAACCCACACCCCTCTCCCACGAAGTAGAAGCATATTCACACACCCCTCTCCCACGAAGTAGAAGCGTATTCACACACCCCTCTCTTTTTGGCACGAGACGTACATAAAAAATACCCATATGGGCCCGTTTTTATTGTTTTCTGTGTTTCTATACTATCTCCCATGGAGTGTGTGTTTTGTGTGTACTCCAATGGAGAGGGGTGTGGGGACGCTTGCGTCTCCACCAAGAAAAAGGATCCTCCTTTTTCCGACCGCCGTCTCTCGTTTTTTATTTTTTGTTTGCGTTTACTCGTCCGCATAGGTCGGCTCCGCCGCCGTCTCGTCGATGCGACCCTCCGCAGGGAGATACACGCCCGCCCAGTCCGTTACCTCGCCGTTCGCGTTGCGATGCCACACATCGTTCGTGAAGTTGCGCGCGTAGAGTTTGCCCTCGTGCTCCCACGCGTGCGCGTTTCCATCATCAGGACACGACCACGCCTTGACCGCCGCTTTCACGACCGCCTTCACAGGCGCTTTCACGACCGTTTTCTTGACTGGCTTCGCGGGCTCGTCGATCACTTCGATTTTCATCGGTGACGGTTTCGCTTTCACGACCGCCGCCTTCGGAATGCTCATCGCCTTCAGCGCCGCCGCCTCTGCCGCCTGACGGATTTTCTCCGCTTTCACCGCCTCCGCCTCAAGCGCCTTCTTCGCCTTGAGTTCCGCCGCTGCCGCCGCTTTCGCCTCCTTCTCCGCGTCCTTGAGCGCTTTCGCTACCGCTTTCTCCGCGTCCTTCGCCGCTTTCTCGGCGGCCTTCTCGGCCGCTTTCTCCGCTTTCGCCGCGATCTTCTCCGCCATCGTCAGGCGGACTTCCGTCACCGCGGAACCCGAAGAGGACACCGATTCCGTGTCGTTCTCGTCGTCATCGTCCTCGGGGACAAAGGACGCCGCGAACTCCTCGTAGAGGTGCGCGTTCGCGCCCTCCTTCCACAGCTTGGAGAGCGTCATCGCGTGTTTGTGGCTCACCTGAACGCCCTGCGGCGTTTCCTCCGTGACCGAGCCATCGAAGACGTAGGCGCCGTCGTAGAGAACCGACGCGGGAAGCTCCTCCACCACGCGCGTTTTCGCACCCGTCATCTTGTTCGTGAGCGTCGTCGGCACGGAAAACGCCTCCCAGCCGTTCTGGTTGACGTAGTCCTTCACGTGCTTCACCCACGCGTTGTTCAGCTTCAACTGGTTCGGGCACACGCCCTTCGGCATGCTGCCGATTTTCGCCTTCGGCTTCGCGGACTTCGCCTTTTTCTCCGCCTCCGCGAGGCCGACTTTCAGCGCCTTGAAGAGATCCGCGCTCTCCATCGCCTTGAACTGCTGCGTCAGTTGCTCGATCATGTCGTTCTTGATTTCCGTTGCCATTGTTGTTCGTTCGTTCGTTTGCTTGCTGCTTGCTTACGGGTGCCAGACCGTGGTTCACGAAGGGGGGGGGTTC
>Ga0316230_1003672_pt1 | contig 11852 bp, 10 predicted proteins | sample TBH18025metaG_FD_206004 | JGI IMG/M metagenome (GOLD analysis project Ga0316230, IMG submission 206004) | Freshwater microbial communities from Trout Bog Lake, Wisconsin, USA - TBH18025 | ecosystem: Environmental > Aquatic > Freshwater > Lake > Hypolimnion/Profundal zone | place: USA: Wisconsin...
CGAGCCGCCATGAGCCTCACCCCTGAGAGCAGGCTGTTCAAGATCGTGAAGGGCATTCTCGGGCGCGATCCAGAGGAGGGAACCGACCTTATCGAACTGAAAGGCCAGCGGGTCCGTGTACTGATCGAACATTGGGAAGACGCGAAAGGAAACTTGTGGGAGGACATCGTCGAGATCGCCAGGATCGCGTAGGAAAAAAGCTAAGCGGCGGTAAAGCGCTCAACGCTTTGTCCGCCGCAAAAATCATCCAGAAAACACGGTTGCCGGAATGGCTTGCGGAGTCTGTGGCCGCCCACTCTGGCTGCGGGACTCGGAACGACCGCAACGCCTGCCACAACCGCCCGGAGAATCCCGGGTCAGAAGGCCTGGATAAACCGGAGGCAACTCCCCCAAAAAAAAATCAAAATTGAGGTCAAAAATAAGAAAGAAGTGATAGTTGTATGTTAAAAGAACATTTACAAGCGCTCAAAGATAAGGCGAATGAATTGCCGCCTGTAAAAACACGGGTGATAGGCTCTATGGCGATTACCGTGGTGCGTCATAAGTGCGGCAATCGCGTTACGATTACTCCCACTTTATACGAAGCGTTGGGGTCACCCGAAACCGTGCAGTTTTCTATCGTTACTGAAGAACAGGTTCTGTTGATCGGCAAAGAGCTGAACATGAAAAACAGCTATAAAATTAGCACTACCAGGAAACCCACGATTTACAGGGAGAGTTTGACTAAGCAAATTGCCGTTGGCTTCCATTTGGACTTTTCTGAAAAGTCATCCATCACTTTTTCTGATGTAGAGGTCGACAGCCCTGAAGATGGCACTATGATTGCCGTCGTTAAGATGAAGGTATAATCGAGTACACTGGTACCATCAGAAAGGGGAGGGCCGGGGCGATGTGTCTTGGGGCGTCTGCCTCCGACTGCCGCCCTGTGCGGGATGCGAAACTACCGCAACGCATGCCACGACCGCCGCAACCCCGTCGTCGCCATGATGAGGGAACATGACGTGTGGGAAGGAGATGCCGAAGCCCCACCTGCCCGACCCAAACGAAAGCCATCTGGCTTGTCATCTCTGTGAGGCGTGGGAGGACTAGAAAAGCGTTTCTACCAACATTTGGAATATGTACTATTAATTTGGATAATGACCGGCGATATACCTTGCTGGCAAAATTCCGAAAGGAGAAACAACAAATGCTGGTAGTAAACACTTTGTCTGATGTACGGCGGTTCGTGGAAGCCGGGAAAATCTCCGGCGAACTGGCTGCCTACCTGGAGCGAAAGGTGCACCAAATGCACAGAGTGCTTGAAAAGCCGGACACGCCGGTGACAGAGTTTAGTCTGAAAAATAGTGGCCCCATAGGGGTACTTGAGGCTCACCAAACGAGTCTGTCGGGTCTTCCTGGCCTCCCCGACAGATTAGATTTGCTGATGCCGGAATGGATATCGATACTGCGGCTGGAAGAAGAAACCTATTTCGTGATCTATTTCGTTCAGGATAACGATTACTGCTGTCGTTGTCTGGTGCCACGTTCCATAGCCAGCGACGTCATTTTGGAATGGCTTGACGAGCAGCCCCTTGAAGAAGAAACTGAGGAGGAGACGAGTGATGAAGGCCCATTCTAGGAGGTATTCTGGACATCGGTACACTTCGTCGGGAGTCATTGCCGTAATCCCTCCAGGGATACAGGCAGCTCTTTGGCGGATGATTGGCGAAAAGCGGGAAGCGGGAGAGGAGCTCGACCGTCTCCAGATGTTCGAATTGTCAACACGTAAAACCGACACCGGGACGACGGTGCAACTCATCGTCCAGCGGCAAGAAAGCCCGGCTTTCGTAGACGCGATGGTAGTTGGAGACCCCAAGCCCTACGACGGCAGTGTGTATGTAGTTGAAGATGAAAATGGCTCCGCGATGATGTTGCAAGAAGAATACTAGGGCAAAAAATCTGAGCCTAACCTAACGAAAAGAAACCATTGATCAAAGCAGGTGGAGAAAGCAGCAAGAAGACCGAAGTAGCTACGGGCGAAGCAAGGGCCTGGCGAAAGGATGAGAACGATGGCAAACAATGCAAAACAGAATATCGCTTCTCAGCCATCGCCGGGCTTGCCGAGCCTGACGGTCTATCGCGTGAGCATCTCCCGCGGTAAACTCAAGCGGGGTGACTACCGGGCGGACCAGACCGAAGTCCTTCGGGAAACGATTCTTGATGCCAGGGAAGACGAGCGTTTCTATGATCCAGCACTGGCCCTGTTGGACAGGATCAGCCGGGAAAGGGGAGGGGATCAGCATTGAAGTAAATGCAGTTATATATGGAAGATATTCGTCCGACAATCAAAGAACCGAGTCGTTGGACGCACAAATCAGGGGGTGCAGGGATTTCGCTACCCGCAACGGCATGACGGTAGTTGGCACGTACCTGGACAGCGCAAAGTCGGCCACCAGCGACAAGCGGCCCGAATTCCAGCGGATGATCACCGACAGCGCCAAGGGACTTTTCGACGTGGCGATCGTCCACAAGCTGGACCGATTCGCCCGCGACCGATACGACTCGGCCCGCTACCGCCACAAGCTGAAGAAGAATGGGGTCCGGCTGGCCAGCGTTCTCGAACACCTAGACGACAGCCCTGAGAGTGTAATTTTGGAGTCTATGCTTGAGGGCATGGCGGAATACTTTAGCAAGAATCTGGCTCGCGAGGTCATGAAAGGCATGACCGAGAACGCCCTGAAATGCCAGCATACCGGCGGCATCCCACCGCTCGGCTACGACGTGGATCCGAAGACCAAGCGGTACTTGGTCAACGAACGCGAGGCTGGAACGGTGCGCCTGATCTTTGACCTGTACCTGGCAGGCTATGGCTATGGCACGATGATAAACGAACTGAACGCCCAAGGTCACCGGACAAAGGCAGGCAATCCTTTCGGCAAAAACAGCTTGCATGACTTGTTGGTGAACGAAAAGTACAGTGGGGTCTACACTTTCAACCGGTCGGCTTCGAAGAACGCCGACGGCCAGCGCAACAACCACCAGGCCAAGGGGGACGACAGCGTCATCCGCGTTCCCGGCGGCGTCCCGGCCATTGTCGACGATGACACTTTCCTGCGAGTCCAGGAGAAGATGGCGGCAAACCGACACCAGCCCGGACGGTACAAGGCGAAGGAAGCCTATTTGCTGAGCGGGCTGATCACCTGCGGAGAGTGCTTGCAGCGTGAGGGCCGGGAGTACGCATACATGGGGAATACCAAGCACTCTGGCAGGAGCAAGTTGAAACACATTACCTACAGGTGCAGCGCGCGGGCGCGAACCAAGGTTTGCACCAACAAAGAAATTTCTAGGGATGCCGTCGAGGGTTTCGTATTGGCCGAACTGGAGAAGAACATCTTCGGCGAAAAGGCTATACCGAATCTGGTCAAGCGGCTGAACGACTACCAGCGCCAACGCTGCGGCAGGAACGCCGACCAAATCCAGGCAATCAGCCTCCAGGCGGCGCAGGTCGGCAAGGAAATCGGCAACATCGTCGAGGCCGTGGCCAAGGGGTTCGCTCAGGCTTCGATGGCGGCCAAACTGGCTGAGCTTGAGGCGGAGAAGGCGAACCTGGAGTACAGGGTAGCGGCCCTACGGGACACCGGGCAGCACAAGGAAGTGACCGAGGACGAACTCCGAGGCCTGTTCGGGATGTTCCGGCAATACATCCGGGATCGCGACGTGCCGGAGATCAGGAAATTCATCGGCAGCTACATCGAGAAGGTTGTCGTCTACCAAGACCACTGCGAGGTGGTCTTCTTCTTTTGCGTCGGGGCGGAGAAGTCCGAGTCCCTACGCCTGACTGCCCGGATTTCCAGAGATCAGATGGCAAAACGGTGGGCGGCGTAGTGAAAAGTACCAATAGGATCACATATAACTCGAGCCCTAAATGGTAAAAATAGACCCTTCTGCAGAAGATGCAGAAGGGTCGCTATTGCTATTAGGCATGGCAAAGCGTTGGGTGGCGTAGTCGGAAGAATGAAAGAGCGCGAAAGTGTTTGGTTTGTGTGTCACAATGTCGCGTTAAGGAGAGACTTGGATATTTGCGGTCCAAGATAGTGTCAGTGATAAGAAAATTTCAACAGATCATATGACTATATGTCGAAATATGGAAAGGGAAAAGGAGGAAGTCTGTCTGGTATAACGGAATACATAATTAGCTGGCCTGGAAAATCTAGACAGAAATTGTTTCCGTTATGGCGCTAAGCGCTAATATTATAGGATGGGAAGGTAATTGACTATGAAAGTTGCAGCTATGATTTTGGGCATACTCGGAGGAATTGCTGGTCTAGGTGGAGCTATTTTTGCTTTATTTGTGGGGGGGATAGGTGGAGCCTTTGGGGCTAGTGGCGCTGGTATGATAGCGAAATTGGGGATTTTAGCTATTCCATTTGCGATTTTGGGTATTGTTGGCGGTGCCATGGCTAATGTGAAGCCCAAAGCCGCAGGAATAATGATGATTATTTCGGCAGTGGGAGGAACTATTAGCATCTCGATGGGATATATAATTGCTGCTCCAATACTGCTAATTGGCGGTATCATAGCTTTGGTGACTTCGAAAAATCAAAAGACAGAAAATAATGTAGTCGGTACTGAAAGCACACCCTCAATTCCAACGCCGAAAAAAGTATGGTATAAAAATAAAAAGACCTGGATTGGGGCTGTACTTGTAGTTTTTGCCCTCTACGTTGTTTCTGGATTTATTTCTGGGGCTAATGATAAAAACTTAGTAGCATCAGTACAACAACAGCAACCTCAACAGAACCAGTCTGCAATCAAAATGTCTCCCAAACAACTCAGGGATGAGTATAGGGAGAATGAAATGGCAGCGGATAAGAAGTATAAAGGGAACTTGATCGAGATCACTGGTACAATAGATCGCATATCAGATGGACGTACAGTATCAATCTCTGTCGATGCTCTTACTTCAATCCAGTGTAGCTTTTCCAAGGACCAGGATAATATCTTATTGCAGTTGAAAAAGGGTCAGACAGTCACTATACAAGGTATAGGCAATGGAAAATCAATTGCCGGTGTTGTTCTGAATGATTGCAAAGTAATTCCGTCCGATACCAACAAATCAGCGTACAAAGGGCTTCATGGAAAAATAAAGAGTGATACCAACGTCTACGCCGTGCAGTCTCCAGGTGCAAGTCCTGTTGCTACGATAAAAGCAGGAGAAACAGTATTGATTGTTGATGAAGATACTCGTGGTATGTATTTCTTCGTCAAGTATAACAACGATAAAGATAGCGGATATGTTCCAAGAAGTAATATTAGTGTATATGCGAACTAAATAACTACCCTGTTCGATCGGCATATTAGGTATTAAGCTCGGCCAACTGGCCGGGCTTTGCTGCTGATGACCTCCGCGAAGGGTGGATTTGCAGGGGCGCGGCTCAGTCGAGTGAACCCCTGTCCGAATAACCATGAAGCTCCGCCAATCGTCGCCAGACCGCCCGGATTTCCCGAGACCAGATGGCAAAAAGGTGGGTAGCATAACTGCTGTAGTGGTCCGTATTCGTCGGGCCACTTTTTTTGACCATCTGGCAGGAATTTCCTGCGTTCGAGCGGAAGTATGTAAGCATTTGACAATAAAAGCATGCAGGTGTCGAAGGGGGCGATTCTACCTGACGTGGTAGTCGAGTACACTGGAGCACACCACCTAGCGACCCGGACAAATTGGAGAAGAGCAATGGCCCGGTTATGTTGGAATAATATTCTAGAAATATGAGATAGCATAATGGAATTTAGAGGTTTCTGAGATTGCTTGGTAGAAATATGCTGGTTGAGAGGAGGGGTTATTGTGACGCATGATCTAGCTATTCGCGAATTAGAACATTGTTTAGTAAATGCTTCTCCAATATTATTTCTGGGAGCTGGGTTTTCAAGGGATGCTCTGACGTCAGACAAAAAGAAAGCAGAATTAGCTGCTGATTTACAGGTGTCAATAATTACAGAGTTTTTAAAACTGGATGAGAAGTCTCCAGACTATGCAGAACTGCTCTCGTACACATTTGCTCAGATATGTGACTATGCAGAGATGGAGAAGTCAAAAAAAAGTTTGGTAGAATATCTTACACAAAAATTCAAAGGTCTTCGCCCTACAAAAAGCCATAGTACCCTCCAATTATATCCTTGGAAAAAAATCTATACCACCAATATTGATGACTTAGTTGAAGCGATTTATAAAGGTGCTGAGTATAAACTTATAGTGCAAAATGATACCAAACAAAAAGGTCTGATCGGGCCGAAAACTATAGAATATATAAAGCTCCATGGTTGCGTTAACAACTCGGCCCTGGGGTATGTTTTTAGTGCTAGTTCCTATGTCAATTCAACAGTGGAGAGGTTCGATTATCGGTTAAATTCTTTTGCCATGGACATGCTACGTGAGAGTTTTATATTTGTCGGTACCAATTTTGACGAACTAGACATTGAATATTACTTGAAATTATATGAACAAGGCGGATATAGGTCTCAAAAAGGGAAATTATTCTTTATCACACCTCATCCACGAAAACTATTAGAACAGAAAGCCAATATCTTAGGGGCCCATATAATTAGATGGACAACCGAGCAATTTTTAGAGTTTGTTAATACAGTTAGTGTTACACAAGTGAAAGTCTTAAAACAATCGAAACTCCTCAGTATCAATGGTTTTTCTAATTTTAGCGATATCAAAACCGCCTATGAGCCGGAGCAAAACTATATAAGCAAATTATACGAAGGCTACGAGCCTCGTTGGGAAGATATCTTGTCCGAATGGGATTTCAGAAGTCCACATTCAAATGAACTGATACAAATCGCCAATGGTGTATTCGATAATGATAAGAATAGTGCATATTGTATCGGAATCCACGGGAGGTCGTTTGCGGGGAAAAGTTGCGTTCTCAAGAGGCTAGCTAGTGATTTGGACAAAGCTGGCGTTGAGGTCATTTATTTCACTGGACGAGAATTCAATGCAGACCTCCTTATTAATTATGTCAATTCTAGCACTACAAAAAATCAGTTTGCTGTTCTTATTGATAATGCCAGCTTCTATATCACCTCAATTGAAAAAATTCTACTCGCTGACTACAAGCCAAACAAGAAGCTCCTTGTTGTTATTGCTTCTAGACCTTACTACCATAAAAAAAGAAAATATTATTTGGTCGGAAAAGGCTTCACTGAATGTTCAATTGAGGATAGATTATCAAAAACTTACGCAGAGGTGATTGTGAAGAAACTCTCCGAGAAAGGGTTCGAAGGTGAGCTTAAAAAGTTCAAATTGATGAGTGACAAAACCACTTTCCTTCTCAGACGGAATAGAGATGTTATGAGCGCCTTGGTGGATATTATTAAAGGAAGAGGATTTGGCGTTAGGGTTGAAAATAATTTAAGTCTACTCGATAACAAGAAGATTTCCCGCGATTTCCTTTTGAGCTTAGCTATTTTTGAAATTGCGGAAATTCCGTATTATCCAAAGGAATTAATACCATTGCTGTATAAGGTAAGTATGGATTTCGTCTTATCTCCTCTGGATAATTACACTCGCGAAAAAAATGGAGGAATATCGATTCGAAATACTATTTTCTCAGAAAGTGTGATTTCAAAGTTTCCTCATGAAGAATTACTAGAAAACATCAGCGAAATCCTTATGGTTATTGCACCTCAAGTTCGCGAAAAATCTAGTTTTTGGAAGAGCATTTTCGAGGGTCTCGCTAAAGTAGAAATCCTCCAAAAACGACTAAGAATACCTGTAGATAAAATTATCAAATTTTTATATGGATTAAAGGATTATTATGGCGATGTAAGTTATTATTGGTTACAACTTGGGCTTGCGGAGCAATTGCGAAACCATTTTGCGCAAGCATTAAACCATTTTACTCAGGCGGAAAGTATTAACCCTCATGCGTATCAGATAAAGCATGCTTTGGGTAGAAATTATCTCCGAGAAGCGAATTCATTGGCTGATAGAGCTCAAGCTGAAATCGTTTTTGCAAAGGGTGAGGAAATACTTAAGCCTTTACTTGAAAAAGATACATTGTATCAATTCAGGGCTTTTTCTATCCATTGTCTGCTAACAGAAAAAATACTATTTGCTAAAAAATTCGCGGTAACATACTCGAACAACGAACTGAAAAATATGATGGATTATGTGAAGGTTATGGTCACTAAAGATAGGAACGACGAAATGACGGTTGGTATATTTAATTTCTTCTTTGCTTACCTCAAGGAAATCGGGCGAACGGAAATTATTACTTTGGGTGATGACGATCGTAAATTTTTCCTTTTTCGTGTTCGTGATCACTTTAGATTTGATATTAATGAGAGTGCTGACATACTGTAGCTTTGTTTCGGGTGTCGATACGCGGGAACGGTTCTGCTGTATCATTGATTAAAGCAAGTATAGATTGTAGGTGGATTTGCGAGGTCACGGCTCGCCTCCACCATGTGAATCCTCATTTCTTGGCTATGAAACAAAAATGCCTCTTTGTCTGTCATGGACAAAGAGGCATTTTTATTTGTTTTGCGGTCGACTCTATACAAGCAGATGAACTTTTGATTACCCCTTATTAAACCCCAGGCTGTAGTATAATGTTAAATTGAAAAATGAGATCACAGTCTATCTACTGGTTGACGTCCAAAATGCATAAGGTATAATGGCAATATACTGTTGGAGAGGAAGAGGCGATACAGTGGGGCGGAGCGCGCGAATTAAGATTGAAAAGGTGAAAACAGATAAAGATATTTTACAGGAAAAACTACATCTTGAGACCTTGACAGGTACAGACGTAAAGAAGCTATTGTCTCTGGACAAAGATGCATTTGAGGCCTGGATGCAGCGAATGTGCGAGTTATACACAAATTTGAATGCTGATAATTTCAAGGAAGGAAAATACTTTAAGTTCAGGCCAGACTGGCACACGCTGTTCCTTGTTATATTCGGAGCAATAGCTGACCACCCAGAATACAACCGTGATACAATTAAGCAAAACGTAACGATGGACGGCATTAGTAGCTATTACAAGAAGCTCAAAGATAACATGAACAAATACATGAATGAGGAAGAAAAGTTGGCTATTAAGGCCAGCCCGTCATACATCCGATCTGAGATTGAAACGCTTCTTGTGGATGAAATCAACGGAAAACTGGCAAGAATTAGTGCTGCAATTCAGATAATGCCAGAAGACCTACGTTTCCGGGTTCTGGCAGGTGCTAATGAGGCGATGGAAACATGGAATCTGCACCTGGCACACATGATCGCTAATAACCAAATCAAAAGGGTTATGGACGAGCGTGGCCTAGACGATGAGACAAAACACGAAATGAGGACATACCACCAATCTTTTGACCGCATGTTGATCGAGCGGCTCAAATGGGCGGTAGAGTGCCAGAAAGATACCATGCCAACAGATAGCGAAGAAGAGCTATACATTATCAATGCACTTTCTAAGGAACTCCTTGTGGACCCATGGAGGATGAGTGCTGACACCGAAATGCGTAACCTCATTGAGGAAACGAAAAAAAAGATTCTAAAAGAGCCGTCCAACGTTACAATTGTGGAGAAAGTTCTGCACTCGTTGGAAGGATTAGATGACGCAAGAGTACAAATAATCCGTAATACCATGGAGCAAGCGCTGATTACGTTACAGGTAGCAGATGAAGAAAGTAGTAAGGCCAGAGCTAAAGTTCGTATGGCTTTGGATGAGATGTTACACAACTATGTCTTAAAAAAGTTCACGAATTAGATAAGAATACATGACAACAAGGCAATAAGTCTTGTTGTTTTTTTTGCGTAAAAGGGAGATCCTGGACAACGTGTTTCCTCTTACTCAATTTAGAAAGGCAGATACAATCAGTATCATAAAGGGATTAGCTGCAGGTACAGACGGACAGAGTGGTTAGAAAGTAAGGGGAAGTCAGGGGTGACGTCTTTCCGCTTACGTAGAAAATCAACTGTTTTACAATGTACTTAGGTGGCAACAAGCCCCGAAATTAGGAGGTGTGAAATTGACATGAAACAGCATCAGCTTAATATTACAGCGACGAGCATCACAATTAATCTATCAATGTAGAAAAGGAAGGTATATTGAAATGGAAAAAAAGACTAGCGCGAACAAAACTGACACAGCGATAGACGCAAATTGCAACGTGGCTTTGGATCAAACCAACCCTTCCGGAATTGTTGACGAATTTCAATTACGTATATATGGCATTTTGATCGGCGACGAAGCAGAGAAAATGGACCGGTTCCGAATGCAGCTCATCCGCGACTATATCAATCGGTTTGACAGTCTTAAGCCGACTTACGAGGTTAAGACCGTGAAAGATGAGGGAGCGGAGTTTCTGCAGGTTTTCTTTTGGTTTAACAAGCCGATTTTGATTCGAAACGTGAGTGACGCCAAAGTTTGGTTTGACAGATATTATGATTTTTGGGGTGATGGCTTCCGACTCTTGGCGATGGACTTGACATACAACGGGATCGGAATTATTGAAGCCCTGTGGGACAACGAGTGTCCATATGTTTTGTGCGATCCTGTTGAAGACTCCCTGCTTTATCCGGAGTTTACACCGCCGACATACACTAGTCAAAATACAGTTCAACGCTAATTATATTTGATTAATGGCTGGGTTGGTTGGGGGACTAGAAGAGTATCTAACCAACCCAAGTATGCAGCAATTGCAATTTTTACGAGAATAGGAAGGAGGTACGTGATTTAATGGATACCCAAAACATGACCGATGAGCAGTGTTTGGTGAATGGTATTGTGCTTTGCGGCCACGAGAGCAAGTTAAACACAGTCAGGGCCGAGCAAATCTTCGAATATCTAAACGAGCTTTACACTATGAAATCAAAATACGATGTTGATTGCAAGGAAATGATCCGAAATATTTCATTTTGGTTTAAGCATCCGAAAAAGATGCAGGGGATTCAGGATGCCGGGGATTACTTTTCTCACCAATACGACCTATTTTATCACTCAGTAGGCTTGTGGATAACTTTGACGTCGCAAGGGGTAACTGGAGTCATATACCTGAATCCCCAAAAGGATCATTTTTATGAAAAGTACTGCTTTATGGCAGCCCCAGACAAAAATGGACTCGTAATCCCACCCATACCACGTGACACCAGCAGGCGTAAGCCGTGTCGGTACGGGATCGAATTTCCTTCAAAGCACAATAAATCAGGGGGTGATACAAAGATGCCCATTAGGCAACGCGAAATAATCGTCGAAAGAATTAATATTTATGGAATCAGGTTTTACCGATCGAGACTATCAACGGCAGAAATCCAGGCAATTCTTGTGTTATTGCAGCGGGATGAAGATATTGGCCGAATTGATGTTGCGATAAATGAAGCGACCTATCGATATCCCGCGTTTTACCAGGTGACGTATTGGTTAGCTAAGCCGGATCGTATTCGTGATGACTGCCTTGAATTGTGGATTGGGAAATTTGCTTGTGCTGTTCCGGAAGATTTCGCATTGGTAGTTAAAGACGCTTCTGGACTGCACGATATATACCATTCGGTTCCCCAAAGACACGGTGGCAAATTCGTAAAATGCGACTGGCCACGGTAAATAAAGCTTTATGAGAGAGGTGTAGCCATGAAAGTCGAAAATACTACAGAATTAGAAATTATTGCATATCGAATTTACACTGATGTGGTTAGTGATGATGAAGTGGTAAAAATCGAGAAACGAATTTGTCAGAGCGAATTCCTATATTCGATTCAAATTGAACGTAATTCTTCAAAGTGTAAGCACCGGATTACATTTTGGTTTGCTACGCCACATGGGGTGACGCGAGATCAGCTTCACTTGTGGCTTAGCACCTACTCAGAAGACTTC
>Ga0316230_1003690_pt1 | contig 11803 bp, 7 predicted proteins | sample TBH18025metaG_FD_206004 | JGI IMG/M metagenome (GOLD analysis project Ga0316230, IMG submission 206004) | Freshwater microbial communities from Trout Bog Lake, Wisconsin, USA - TBH18025 | ecosystem: Environmental > Aquatic > Freshwater > Lake > Hypolimnion/Profundal zone | place: USA: Wisconsin...
CGGAATATGTGTGTCATTTAGGAAAGCACACTGATTTCTTAGAGAAAATGGGAGCTTATATTGATACACTTAAACATCCTGTATTTATCAATGATGGGGCAAGGTGGATATGGGAATGGGTGGATACCTATTATTCAAATGCAGTTCAGATACTTGATTTTTACCATGCTAAAGAGCATTTATGTGAATTTGCTAATAAATATTTCAAATGCCCTGATGAACAAAAGAAATGGATAGAGCAACATTGTCAATACTTACTAGACGATAAAGTAGAGTTAGTGATAGAGATATTGAAAGAAATGCCAAAAATTAATAATGAACTTGAAACAATGAAGATTACATTATCTAATTACTACCAAAACAATATAAAGAGAATGAAGTACAAAACATTTAAAGAACAAGGTTTACTAATAGGATCGGGTGCTATAGAATCTGCTCATAGAGATATTTTGCAACAGCGTATGAAATTATCTGGACAAAGATGGACGAAACAAGGCTTGCAACAAATTGCTAATTTGAGAATATTATTCAAAAAGAATAAACTCAGTAGTCAAAAAAACTTACTTAATTTTGCTGCTTAAGGAAATTTGTCGTACACCCTAAAAAATAACCTTATTTTTATTTATAAACCTTAGTAGCACGATAGCTGCCCCCTCAAAATTCAACCTTATTAATTTCTAAAATTAAGTAATAAGGTTTGTAATTTTCCTTTTTACATTAATTCTACTAAGGTTGATGAACCAGCATAAGGCTTTTCAGATTCCGCCCCTTTTTTTTAAGTGGTTTCTGGTTTCTACTATTTGATTAATTTAAAAATAATGATATTTATCTTTTAACTTCAAGTATTTTAGGCACTTCAAGTACTTCAAGTACTTCTTTTGGTTTACTTTGCTTTCACTAAGCTGCTGTGCAAAGAATAAAAGGTGTAGCTCCCTTAATTGAGTAATATCAAATTCCACAATTTAATTAATAAAGTCCCCCATTTCACTCCTTTGGAGGGATTAAGGGAAGTTTTTAATTAATTATCGAACTGTAAACAGGGCTCATTTCTAAAGGTTCGTTAGTTTTATTGCTGATGTAAGCCAAAATGTAAAAAACGGATTTGCCCTTGTCTTCAGCGTTAAACTTACTTGCATACTTGCCTCTTTTGGCAATACCTGCTTCTTTCAAATTAGCAATATCAATAGGTGCTACGCCACCTATCTGACGGTAAACTGCCAGATATTTGGCATCATTAGGAATTTTGGGCAGCGAAGTTTCGCTATTTACAATATGCAATGTATGTTGCAGTTGCACATTCATATCTATACGGATAATTACAGGGTGGCTTTGGTCAGCTTTGCCTTTGGTTTCAACTGTAGGATTTTGTCCTTTTACTTCAAAACCAAGTTCTAAAGCACCTTCTATATTATCATTAAGATTTTCCTGCACATAAGGCAACCATTGGTCAACTACAATATTCTTTACTTCGTTCTGTAGATTATTAAGTTCTTCAGTGGCAGATGACAACTGCTTCATTAAATTAGTATGCGCAATAATCTTAGTGTTGATTATTGCTACTTTACTCAACAATTCAGTAGCAACAGGCAAAATATCAGGCACTAAAAGGGTATTATCCTTTACTGCCTGTCCATAAGCTGTTATTTTTTTCAGTTCGTCAGCTTTGCTCAGTCCATTTAGATTTGCTGTAAAAATTACCTTTTTGTTCAATTTCTTTTTAGTCATTCATTTATACCTCCTTTCTATTATAGTATAATACTTCTAAAATTCGACAATATTTCTATTTGATGCGACAGCTTTCCCGCGTCTGTAACAATCGTTCCTATCGAAGAGGGAATCATTCCTTTTGAAGCAGGTATCGTTCCTATCGAAGAGGGAATCGTTCCTTTTGAAGCAGGAATCGTTCCTATCAAAGAGGGAATCGTTCCCTTGTTAAGCGGCGTTCTTCCCTTCGAGGCAGGAATCGATCCTATCGAAGAAGGAATCATTCCCATTGAAGTGGGTAGCATGCCCGTTACTATGTTAGGCTTTCCCATCGAGGCAGGAATCGTTCCCATCGAAGCGGGCATCATGCCCATTACTATTTTTGGCCTTCCCTTTGAGGCGGGCATCGTGCCTATCGAGGAGGGCATAATGCCACTAAACCCGGGAATCGTTCCTATTGGAGCAGGAATCGTTCCTATTGAAGCAGGAATCATTTTTAAAGAGACGGGACAGCTAACTTTTAAGTCGGCAAATGATATATAAAACGCAGATATGCTATTATTTGATTTTGGAATTGGAGTGTTTGAAACCTTCTTCATTAAATCATTACAATACTTTATGCTTTTGTTCTCAATTGTAGCAAAAAAAGTTGAGCTATCAACCGAAGTATTGTAAGCTATTATTAAAGGTTTCATCACAATTAATTTTAAGTTATTTCTGTAACAATTGAGGATGTAATGTTAAGAAATAAAGTAATAGGGTACGTGATATATTTTGTTAATAATTGTTAAATATGCTATAAAATCTATAAATAGCTATGAGATAGGATTAATATAATTATCTTCAAGTTGAGAATAATTCGAGGGATGGTTAAATCTAAATTTATAATACTATCTTTTTTGTTTATTATCTTAAATCCGCAAAGGTACATTTAACTTATTGAAATTAAACCTAACGGTTTTTTAAAATCTATTAGGTTTAAATCAACGTATTAACTAACTTCTTGCGGATTTAAGAAGAAATAGTATTTGTGATAATTTGAGTATATTCTGCAAGCATTTGTTCAGCCATTGAAGCCCATGTAAATTTAGCAGACCTAATGTAACCTTTATCTACAAAACTATTTTGAAGAATATTATTATTTAACAATTCAAACATAGCATCTGCAATTTCTTCAGGGTTATAAGGATCAGTTAAAAATGCAGCATCCCCTGCAACTTCGGGCATTGATGAAGTATTTGAAGTGATTACAGGAGTACCACATGCCATAGCTTCCAAAATTGGAATTCCAAAACTCTCTCTTAAAGAGGGATAAATAAATAAAGAAGCTAATGAATAAATAGCAGGTAAATCGTTATTGGGAATGTAATTTGTTAATATCAGCTTGTCAATTAAATTATCTTCATTAATTTCATTTAATATTTTAACAACATACTTTCGTTCGATATCAACAACAAATAAAGGTGTGTTTTCACCTCTTTTAAGAAGATATAAAGCCATAGCTTTTAACATTCCATTTGTATTTTTCTTTGGATCGGTATTTGCAATAAAAAGAAAAAACTTTTCAGGGATATTATATTTTTCTTTAACTCTTATTAACTCATCTTTATCAGTAACCTTTTTAAAATAAGAGCTAACACCATTATAAATAACTTTAATTTTATCTTCATTTAATCTAAATAGATTAACTATTTTTAATTTCTCAGATTCAGATACTGTAATTATCTTTGAACTTGATTTAATTATTTGGGGAATAATAAATCGTCTGTAAAGATTGCCAAATTTTTGATAATTTGTTCCTTTACCAGTAATAATATTTTTAATACTTTTTTCTAAATAAATTATATCATGCAAAGTAACTATAAGTGGTACTGATATATATACAGGTGAAGTATTACTTGTACAATGTAATAATTGACAATTATCTTTTTTTACTGCTTTAGGCAGATAAATTTGTTCCCATATAGGATAATACCCTTTTATTAACCGAATCTTGAAATTATCAGTCTCATTTAAACAACTTGAATCTTCATCAGGATTAATATATATAAAATACTCATTTACTTTATCAATTTTTTGTAATGCTTTTATAAACTCAAGAGTAGCGATATCCATTCCATGCTTTTTAACTCTAAAAATGCGTTGTGCCTCAATACCTATTTTCATAAATATTATTTTTTATTGTCAAATTTTACATCATGCGGAGTGTGTATAAAATGTTTGCTTGCCCCTTTAATGTTTAAAAGTGCTGTCAACATTAATATAAAACCTTTGGGTATGTACATTAATGCCTTTAAGGTATCTTTGTTGTAAAATTTTACAGGAACTGATATTACTAACGAAAAAGCTACTACTATAAAGATAATAAAGCTTGTAAATACAAAATATAATGAAGTTAATTTTAAAAAGAAAAATACTGATAGTAATAAGCAAAATATAAATACAGATCCGATTAATAATATCCTCGGGAATATTATCATTTCAAATACTTTATTTAATAAATTTAAATTACCCTTTAAGAAGAATTGCTTAAATCCTATCGGAGCAAATTCTTTTAAACTCATTAATTGTGCATTTAACCATCTTCTTCTTTGATTGACGAAAGTTTTAGAATCTTGTACTTTCTCATCGAAAACTAATGCATTATGGTCATAGTCAATTTTTATATTATCTCTAAGTAAATGAAATTCCAGTTCCTTATCTTCACCAACAGAACTAACATTTGCCATATAACTTTTGTATAAATTATATTCAAATGCCATTCCTGAACCAATAAGTGTAGCTGATAAACCTAACGTACGATGCCCTTTTCTGAAAATGTGATTATTTATTTCTTCACTTATTCCATCTAAGATAGCAATGGAAGTATTTAAATTTTTTGCAAGCCTATGCCCTTGAACAACACTACAACCATTCTCAAAACAATAATTAATCTTTTCTAAAAAATCAGGTTCCATTATGTTGTCAGCATCTAGTATTAAAGCAATATCATAATCATTACCTATTTGTTGCATTGCGTAGTTCAAAGATTTCGCTTTTGTACTTTTGTCAAATTTAACTTCAACAACTATAATTGGTAAATTCTTTAATTGAGTAATTGTTTCATCTTTTAAAGAGTCCGCAATTACGATCACATCATAACAATCTGTAGGATATGTTTGTTTTATTGAATTAATCGCAGTATCTAAAATAATAGAATCTTCACGATAAGAAGGAATAAATATCGCAAACTTTCTTTTATTATAAATATCAGGAATGGGAACTCTTTTTTGATTTTTTAATCCAGCTACTGCAAAAATTAAAATGTATATACTGTTAAAGATGAAAACTACTAAAAATATGCAAATAATAATCTGTAAAATATAATGTAAAACTTCAATCATTTTTAAGATATTTCATAATTAATTAAAATTAGTATTGAAACTATATAACTATTTGATTTATTATTTTTCTTCTTTGATTTTATTTTCGTCTCTAGTTATATAACCTTTTTTTTGAACTGTAAAATATTCATTTAATCGCTTTATTTCTTTTATTACTCTTATCATAATCATTCTAAACATACTGCCATCGTTATCAAGAGTTCTTGAAGTAGTCCATACACGAGATTTCTTTGAAGTTATCAACAAAACCTTTCCTCTTTTTTTCATAGACGCAAGCATACATCCATCTTCTCCACGATGAATATCAGTTCGCCAACCATCAGCTCTTGCAATTTCTGCTACAAAACCAAATGAAGCTCCACCCACAGTTAATTCTGGACGATTAATACTTCTAAGTTTTATAACTATATCCTTGAAGAATTCATAAAGAGCTAATTGAAATCTTGATTTCTTTCCATCCGGTAAAAAAGAAAACAAGCCATAAACTCCTTTAATATTTTCTTTTTCTAGATTTTTAACTAATTCTGAAACATAATATGGTGGGTAGATAGAGTCAGCATCAGCTGATATAATATACTTTCCTTTTGCTGCATCAAGACCAGCCTGACGTGCATGACCACATCCTTTTTTTATCTGTAATACACTTTTTACTTTTACTTTATCAAGAATATTCTGAGTGTTATCTATTGAGTTGTTATTTACGTAGATAATTTCAATGGGGAAATCAACAATTTGGTCAGCTAATGAAGATAGATTTTTTAAAATATTCTTTTCTTCATTATATGCAATGGCAACTACAGAGGCTAGTGGATTTTCGTTTTGCTTATCTAACAATCTTTCATTAATATCATCAAATACTGATTGAGGAATTTGATCAAAAGTATCGAATTCAAAATTATGTTTTCTAATGTTTTCCGGTATTCTCATTTTAAAATATAGTTTAAAAAGCTATTAATAATAATTATTTTCAAACATTTTATTTTAAATACCGAGAAGGATAAATTAAAAATTTATCAAAAGTAAGTATAAATTTAATTGATAAATAATTAATTCTTATTATTTGTTAACAACGTTCAGTTAATAATAATAGAATGAATTTATTTAACTTAAGAGTTATGTATTTAACTTAAAAACGAAAGAAGCCCCGAAATAATCAGGACTTCTTTATAAGTGTTATCTATTTAACCTTTTTAATTAATTAGTTTGCATAGCTTTTAGCTTTGCTTCCATTATAATTAAATCCTGTTTTGCATTATTGATTTTCTTTTCAAATTCCTGTTTTAAAAGATCAGCATTTTTAGAATGAGCTAGGAAACCAATATTGTTCTCCCACAAACCTATGTCATCTTTTAATTGAGTTATTTTATTTTGCAAGTAAGTACGTTCTTTCCCAATAAATCTACTTGCATCAGCTGGATTCATTCGTTCAACTCTATTATTAAAGTTTACAGCAGAAACTTCTGCACTGTTCATCTTTAATTTTTCAAAACATTTATTAATAGCTTGTCGGAATTCATTCTGAACTCTATCTTTATGAGCTAGAGGGATAAATCCAATCTCAGTAAACTGACGTTGAAAATCTTTTAAAGCTTGTAAATTCTCATTGCGATCTAATCCAAACTCATAGGCTTTAACTTTTTCAATTAACTCCTCCTTTTGTTTTAGATTGTTGGTTTCGTTTTCAGTTATATTCTTAAAGAATTCATTTTTATTATTAAAGAATTCATCACAAGCAGCTCTAAAACGATGCCAAATTTTATCGGAGCTTTTACGAGGTACAGGACCTATTTCTTTCCATTGTTTTTGTAGATCTAACAACTCGTTAGTTGCAGCTTTCCAATCATTGCGTAATTTGATAGATTCAGCTTGTAAACAAAGATCAACTTTTAGATTTAAGTTATTAACCTGTTCTTCTTTTAGCTTATCATAATATTCTTTTTTATTAGCAAAAAATGTATCCAGATAAGTTTTAAATCTTGCCCAGATTTCATCATTCATTTTCCTTTCAATTGGACCGACAGTTTTCCAAATCTTAATAACTTCGTTGAGTTCATTGGTGCTATTTTGATAATCATCTAATGAATTATGTTCTTTGTTTGCTATTTGTTCAGCTTTTTCACACAATGCTGTTTTAGTTAATAAGTTTCCATCTTGTTCGCCTTGTTGTTTTTCGTAATGCTCACGTCTTCTATCATTAATCTGGTCAGATATATTTTTAAAACGTTCCCATATTTCGTCTCTTTTATCTTGAGGAACTGGACCAATGTTTTTCCATTCTTCATGATAATTCTGAAGTTTTTTAAACGATGAATGAATTGAAGGATCAAGTAATAACTCCTCTGCCTTTTCGCAAAGATCTATTTTACTCTCCATATTCTTCTTCATGTCTAAATCCTTAAGCTCTTTATTGATTTTAACTTTATCAAAGAACTTTTCAACAAGAAAATGATAGTTTTGCCATAAAGTATTTACCTCTAATCTTGGCACCTGACCAATTAGTTTCCATCTTTCTTGCAATGACTTAAATTCGTCATAAGTATGTTTCAGTGTTTCATCCGAGTTAATAAGTTCTTTCAACTCATCAATAATTGCTTGTTTCTTAGCTAAATTATCAAGCTTAACTCTTTCTTGTTCATCATTAAATAATGCTTTTCTTTCTCTGTAAACATCGAAAGCAGCTCTAAACCTTAGTTCAACATTATCTTCTTCAGGCGAAAATTCCTCTTTCTTTCCACCAGCTGCAACGAATTTCTCAAGCAGAATTTGTTTTTCTTCCTTAACTATTTTTATGAAAGCTACTTTTATTAAAGAAACTTTCGTTTTTATGCTATTAATGTCCTCTGCTTTTATAACATCTTCCAGAAGTGTTACTAACTCTTCTTTAGAAAGAATGTCATAATTAATATCAGATTCTTCTTCTTCAATATTTGATTCTAAAGAGTCTATTTCGTGAATGTCAAGATGTAATTCAGGAATATCAATTGCTTCGATATTTGCAGTTGGTATCTCCTCAATTACTTCAATCTTTTCTTCAACATTAGCTACTACATCTACAGGTATTTCTTCCTTTACAGGTTCTTCCACTTCTGCAATTGTCGGTAATTCCTCTGCTTTTTCCTCAACAACTTCAATAGTTTCTGAAATAACTTCAGTAGGAGTTTCTACAACCACCTCTTCTTTTATTTCAACTTCAACAGGAGTTTCAACAGTCATATCAGTTTCAGTATGACTCTCCTCTTTTGCAGTTTCAGTAATTTCGTCTATTGATTCAATTACTTCTTTTACTTTTTTTGTTGTCTTTTTTGGTCTAACTTCGGCATCGGTTTCTGCAACAATGTCCTCGTTAACTTCAGTTTTCTTACGAGTCTTTTTTGACTTTTCTGTTTCAGAATGATCATTTCCGTTTAAAGTCTCAGTAATTTCAACCACTGGTTCAATTACTTCATTTACCTCATTTACTTCGTCGGTAATTGTCTCAATTACCAAATTTTCATTTGAATTAGCTTCGTTTAATGCTTCATTTTCCTGAATTTTTTCAGGCTCTTTAGATGTTGTATCCATATTGTTTTTCTGTATTATACACAGATTTTGTATTCTCATTTCAGTATCATTTACTGAAAGTCTGATTTAGAAGATCTGTACTTAAATTAATATATATTTATAAAATAAAAATTAGATTAACCGTTCACTTTCTTTACAAAAGTTGAGCAAAATTATTAATAATATTAGACTCTGCAAATAAATCTTTGTTATATTTTTAAATTTAACTTTAAGTTAATAGGTAAATGATTTCTTCTTACTTAATAATAAACAATTTAATATCTTTAAATAGGATAATTATTATTTACTATTCAACTCCTTTTGAATTAAAAATAATATATCCGAAATTAAATAAGAAGGAGAATGGTTGATCATAATTTTGAGAATAATTTACACTTACACTAATGGGACCAACAGGGCTATGGAAAACTAAAGAAGATGATCCCATAAGGTAACGATTCTTGAATCTTTCTCCATAAAAAGCACTGAAATCATTTGCCTGACTAATTTCTTTATAGGGTTGAAATATATATCCCTCTACTCTTAAATCAAAGTTTTTCATAAGGGTATAAATATTCCTTATTCCTCCAGCCATAAACTGATTAGCTCGGTAAGCCGGCATAAAGAGAGTTCTGGTTTCAGGAATAGGAGCAAAGGGCTCAGCAGCTAAAGCACTGGAAGTATAATTGCTGAATAAAGGTTGATCAGAGTAAAATGCTTCTAAATAAATGCCGGGAATATAACGTCCTAATGGCTTAAAATAAGTATCAAAGATAAATTTAGCTTGCAACCATTGATGATCAAAAGATAAATCTTTTTTTTGTGGTGCTGTTGTTCCAGCTATAAAATCTTCGGTTCCATTTATATAATTAACTTGTAATAATACATGTGAACCTTTAAAAGCGAATTGTTTCTTATTTTGTGTGAAAATCTCATAACGGAAATTAATACAATCAGCATCTAAACTAGTTTGATCTGCTACATCTGTCCTACTAAAAGCATTTGTTTGATAATATTCATTATTAAAATCTGAATGTACATAACCAAATACTAATTTAGAATTATTCCTTAAAGGGAAGCCAAAATCCATACCAAAATGTATTTCGTTTTGAATAAGATACGAAGGTGTCTTATCTTCGAAGAAATAAGTATGTGTCTTAAAATAATCCCATTGATTCATCACAAAACTGCCTTCAAAATAAAAGGGAAGTCGAGTAGGGATATCATAACGTCCTCTTACAGCAACAGAACTGTAGAACTTGCCAACATAAGAATTGACAATAACACTGGTGGCAGTTTTCCCAAATTGTTTATACTGTAATTGAACAAAGGCTTCGTTGATAGGGCTCGAAGAGATATCGCCTCCAAATTCGGCAACAAATCTTTTATCTTTCTTTACATTTAAAAGCAAACCATAATTTCCACTTGTATCATTATATATTAAGGTAGGCGAGATGTATTCCAGCTTCTCATCTGTCAATAACTTAAAGTATTCTGTTTTGATATTTGATAATAATGGAGATTTTAGATTACGATACAAGATAGTATTTACATAAGCTTTTTGGTTTTTATTTAATCCTGATATACTAATATTATCAATTAACAAAGCAGGCTTCTTTTCATTAAATATCCTACGTCTTTCATTCACTGATTCGGGCGAAACAACATCAGTTACATATTTCCGTATCTCTTTTATGTTCTGTATTGCAGCCACATAACCACTATCGATAAACTCGGATGTATTGCTAAAATCAATAACATTTACCGGTCGTACATTAGGTTCAATTAGTATTCCGTTTCCGCAAATGACTGAATAATCGGTTTTTTCCATCAGCATATTTTGTATTTGCGAAATAATATTATCCTCGTTGGGTGCCGAATAATTCTTCACAACTTTACTACCTATTATTATATCAGGCGAAAAATCATTATACATAATATTGGCTGGGAAATTATTATACATCCCTCCATCAAACAATAAAGCTCCATTTATTTTTATAGGTTTAAAATAAAAGGGGAAAGTCATCGAAGCTCTTATTGATTTGCCCAGATCTCCATCCTTTAAGGTTACGGCTTCATTTTTATAAATATCTGAAGCCATACATCTAAATGGCACAAACAGACTGTCGAAATTACCTTTGGCTACTGCATTGGCACCTGAAAATATCTCCATAAATTCAAAATCCATTTGAAACGGTGATACGATATTGGTGGGTATCTTAGGCTTGATTGTCTGATCATAAGTAAACCTTAAATCAATCCACGAGGCATTAGGGCTTTCTTTTTTGAAATAATATACATACTTATCATCTATTTTGCCCGCAACCCATTCGGCAAATTCTTTTGACAAAAACAATTTCTCCATATCATCGGGCGAATAACCGGCAGCGTATAGCCCTCCAATAATAGCTCCCATCGACGTACCTGCAATGTAATCAATCGGAATACCATTTTCCTCAAGAGCTCTGATGACCCCAATATGAGCCACACCTCTGGAGCCTCCTCCGCTTAATACCAGCCCAACTTTTTGCGAATTAGCTACAGTATTGATAAAAAGAAGAAGTATTACGACGATTATTTTCTGAATATTACGCATTTATATTATTAGAAATTGAGATGTTAAAAGTACTACTTTTTTTCTTAAATAACACTTATATGTTAGATTTTATTGTGATAAAAATAAAAAGGATGCTTAGCCTATTAGATTTTTAGGCTGTTAGGGATAAGAAACTAAAGTTTGAGATGCCTAAAATTAAAAAGAATTAGGAATTAAGACATTGTTCTACTTATATTTCATCCTATAAAACTAAATAATCCTTTTGTTGGTAATTTCTTTGTTAGCAAAAAGATTATTTTAATCTGTAGATTAATAACTCATAATAGTATTATTTAATTAAATAATTTATTTGTGATTATTTATTTATGGGATAAAAATATGATTTAATGGGTAGTAAATATTTTCAATACCCTTTTTTTTCTCGGGGAAGCATACGCAGCTATATGCAATACCCTTATTTTTCTCGGGGAGACATACGCAAACATTTACATACGCCTTCCTCATCCCGTTAAGGCTATCGCATATATTTACATACGCCTTCCTCATCCCGTTAAGGCTATCGCATATATTTACATACGCTTCCCTCATCCCGTTAAGGCTATCGCATATATTTACATAC
>Ga0316230_1003704_pt1 | contig 11759 bp, 16 predicted proteins | sample TBH18025metaG_FD_206004 | JGI IMG/M metagenome (GOLD analysis project Ga0316230, IMG submission 206004) | Freshwater microbial communities from Trout Bog Lake, Wisconsin, USA - TBH18025 | ecosystem: Environmental > Aquatic > Freshwater > Lake > Hypolimnion/Profundal zone | place: USA: Wisconsin...
GATCGGAGATGAGATCTGAAGAAAATCTGTCCTCGCAGCGCTCTCATCCGTCTTTGAGTTCGGCCTCAACGCAGCGACGTTGCCGCGCACGTATGTCCACCACATCGAAGAAGGGTGCCCTACGACGTTGACGTTGTCTCCCACGTGAACATGGTTCGCGAGCTTGGCGTTGGAGTGCTCAACAATCTCAGGATCCATCACGTTCGGCGTTGCCCTGACGAGCGCAAGGTCGTGGTTCTCGTCGTACGCCTCGATCACTGCTGGGTGAGAAGACCTGAACGTGAACTGTTGACCTTCCTTGATGTCGTCATAGTTCGAGTACTGCGCCAGCTGTCCAACTGGATCCCATGCGGGCAGCGTCGGCATGACATCAGGAGCTGCAGCACCTGCAGCGACCATCCTCTTGATCAGCTCGAGCAGCGCCTCCTTCCTGAGGCGATCGACTGACTTCCCGGTGTCCTCAACGCAATGAGCGGCGGTGACGAACTGCGTGTCGCTGACCCACACACCTGCACACTGAGCTACGAGCCTCGCACCAGGCGTATTCGGATCTGCGAGCGTTGGATCACCGTCGGCGTCAGGGGCAATCCACTGCACGAGCGCTACGGTCCTGTGCTCGAGCTTTTCTGGCAAATTCATCCCTGCTTCGGGATGGCGTACGTGGCCAACGCAACACGCAGGAAGCAATGCTACAGACACTAGCAATGCTAGCATAAACTTTTTCATTGGCCAACCTCTATTAATACATATCTACCACGTCTTGGCCCAAAGTTAGGCTTTCGTACATCTACGTGATAATGTTGTAACACACTTGTATACATGTGTCTTATGGTGTACGGTTTGAGCATGGCACTACCTGCTCACAACATCAAGGTCACGATCGAGTACGACGGTCTCAAGGAAGAGCAGGAGATCCCGTTCTGCAACCTGTACAAGGCAATTCAGGATCCAACAGTATGTCATGGTCTGACCGCGAAGGATGAAATGCCTTCAATCATGTTAGAGCACCTTGTGTACGTGTTGTGCCCAGAAATGTTGCGATGGGCAAACAATGACGAGTCGTCATGGAGCGAATCGTTCCAAAAACTGTACAAAGCGAGGGTACTGTACGGGATGTGCTGGCGACTGGTCCAGAAGATGACAGAAAAATTGAAAACGCTGTGAATCACATGCCTCACTTCATGTGTGATGACTTTGACCTCATGAGGGTCAGTGGTTGGATCATCGTCTTTGCAATCATAGTCGTGATTGGCGTTGTGATCAAACACTGCAAGGAATGATACTGCAGATCATCACTGTGTACGCTAGTGGTAGTAGATGGTAAAGTAGACCCAGGCAGCGACTATCAACAACTTTCTTGAGGTCACCCACCATGGGACACAGGTACCAAGCGCAGGACGCACTTAACGAGGCGGCTCATGACAAGCACTTCGTCGGACATGGAAAGAATTTCAAGCCGCTGATCGCGGCGGGCTCGTGGACGATCTGTGGCTTCCACTACGGGAAGTCGAAGTGTGCGTGTTGTGGAAGGCCCATCACACGTGTCCTGCACCTGAAGAACCAGTCGCACGACGTCAGCACCAGCTTTCCAGAGATCATCGAGATCGGCATCGTGTGCGGACCCAAGGTCTTCATGGAATCGTGCATCGGTTTCTACACTGATCCTGAACGAGAGTGGGAACGCCAGCACCAGGCGTGGAAGGACTTCATCAACTACACGATCCTCTGTGTGAAGCACGAGAAGATGTGGAAACTCATTCCGGATGACCTACGGAACAAGGTCGACGAATTCCTGAGTGAGGGTTACAAGGCACAGGACCACAGCGGAGGCTGGTCGATGTGCAAGGAGGCAAAGAAGTGTTACCTCAGGTCACAACGTGTCCCGGACGTCATCCCAGCGCCTAGGACGTTGTTCGCAGCCTCGAGGAGCCTGATGTACGCAGCGAAGCGACAGAACCTGATCCCACAGACGATGCAACTCGAGTGTGACTGGAGCGACGGCAAATTCTCGTTGGTGGAACACACTGCGTGAGGTTGGCTAGGACACAGGATATCTTTGATTTCTTGAACGGAGAGAAAGAGGAAACCGAGATCATGGCCCGAAAAGGCAAGGCGAAGATGCTTCAGGATGACCCGACGTTGCTCGTCGGTGACAAGACGACGATTCTTGGCGAGCTCGAACACTACTTTCACATCGGAAAGGTGAAGCGGATCCTATCACTGGGCACTGAGATGTTCATAGCGGCGACTCCCTTTCTAGAGAAGCCGACATACTGGAACGCGGGCAAGACCCTCTTCGCTATGGGAAAGGTCATGGTCGAGGATGTCGAGGTGTGGGCGGACGACTACTTCTCGGGCGACGAGTGGGTCGAACCCTACAACACAGACTTCAACCAGATCCTCCTTCACGTTCTGCAGAAGTTCCCCTACGAGCGCATCAAGACAGTCGAAGAGAACACGCTCATCCGCGTCTGCCAACTTCCATGCGGTGGGAAGGTGGGATGGGCATACTCTGGTCGTCTTCAGACGGTAGATCACGTCTACTTCGAGGCAGAGTACCTCGCAGAAGCAAAGCTCCTCATCAAGAAGATGCTTTGGGAGCAGTACGAAGGAAAGTCCCTCGTGATGAGGAAGAACGATCACGGAGCATTCGACGAATCGCGGGTCGTCTTCGAGATCGATGATGCCATTGAGGCGAAGCTCTCGAAACGAGCGACTGAACTCTCGAACGAACTGCGTCTCCCTCTTGCAGAGGGCGTCCCGCGGTCAATCATGTTCTACGGTCCGCCGGGTACAGGAAAGTCCACGCTCGCTCGGACGGTCGTCGAACTGATGAACCTGCGCTCGTTCCGCATCCGCATCGCTGACCTGGGAAACCTCGACAACTCGACGTTGTTCGAGTCGATCAACATCTTCGAGCCTGACGCTGTCATCCTCGATGACTTCGATCGGGCCTCGGGCCAAGCACAGCTGCTCGAGACGTTGCAGTTCTTCTCGAAGAGGGTCAAGCTCGTCATCGTCACCGTCAACGATCGCACACGTCTCGATGACGCCTTGCTGCGCCCGGGACGGATCGACATCGTCGAGTGCGTCGACAAGATGGATGACAACGTCGTGAAGCACGTGCTCGGTGTGTACGATGACGGATACGAGCTTGTCAAAGACTGGCCCATTGCGTTCATCAATGAGTATCGCATCCGGCGCAAGTACATGTCCGCAGAGGGCGCCGCCGCGAGCGTCGTAGAGCTTGCGAAGCGCGTCGGCGAGCTCAGGTCACACGGTGCAGAGAAGACGAACGGCGACGACATGAAGCGCATGCTCAGGTTGCTCGCAATGGCGGCGAAGAAGAGCACGGACGATGACGTCGGTGAGGTCGACGCCGATGACCCTTTAGCGCTGGTGGATGCGATGCCGGACCTGGAGGACGAGGAGGAGTACGACGAGGGGACGGACGACGACTAGAGCCCGATAGCACGGTCAAAATTGACGATATCTCACTTCAGAAGGCTCTCGAAGAGATCGAGCGTTTGGATAACAATGCGACAGGGTTGGATGAAGACAAAATCGTTGAATCCACAAGACCTGAACCCGATCAGGAGACAAAAAAGTCGAGAGGCATTGCTCGATGGCGATCGATGCGAAGGGTGCGCAAGTACCAAGAACGCCATCACAAGGTCCTCGAGAAGGAGGCCGATCATCGACGAGCCATAAAACGCAAGCGTAAGTTGAGACCGTGACAGACGTCCGACTACTTAGAGAGTAGGATGTTGAAATGGGACGGACACACTCACCACCAGTAATGAGGACTGCGAAAGCAGCATGCATGATGAAACACGCCAGCATTGCTGGCGTGTTGTCATTTGAGCGTATGCACACGTGTAAGGAGGCGGGCGATGGTACTTAACAGTGGCATGGCCACTCGACGGATCGAAGACGCACCTGATCGTACGGATCGATGCACTGAATTTCAGATGCACGTGAGTCGTCACTCCAACGTTCGAGACTTCACAGAGTTCAAGCTCCTCAGGTACTCCGCTAGCATCAACGACCCGCAGCAAAAACTCATACTTGCATCGCTCATCATCGACTACAGGGCGGGTAATATTGCTGTGGCGTGGCGCCGAGGCAAGCCTGTCCCACTCAGGCTGACCCGAGAAAAATGAGGGTGCTCGAATGGGTACCCCCCAATAGGGAAAAAGCAAGGGAGCCCAAGGGCGGCAAGTCCTGGTGCATGCACTGTGATCACGCTTTGGTGGGTGAAGGTGAGCGTTGTCCCCACTGCCACCTGCCTCACTGGCGCAAGCGTGCCCCACGACGAGACGGCACATTGGTGTGACAGTGATGTAGAGTCACTGCATGAGCAAGATCATCATTTCTCCCACCATCTACTGTCCTACTGAAGAGCTAGGTCTGCACAAGAAGACGCACTCGCTCCTCCTGAAACGTGACAACGGTTCGACCATCAAGGTTGGCGAGCTCGTTGAAGCATTCTTCGAGTACGTTGAGGACGGCACGCAAGGTGATGAAGAGATCACGTTCCTCGTTCCTGAGGACTTCACCCTCCAGAAGCAAGCGATCAGGTACGTGCACATGGAAGCGATCGCAGAGTTGCACAAGACAGATCAGCAACACTGATAAATGGTTGGTGAAGGGTGTAGAATGGAAGCATGAACAACACTACCACGACCACCCAGATCATCTTTGCAAACGAAGCGCGCAACAAGCTGTGGAAGGGAATGAAACTCGCAGCTGATTGCGTGGGAACCACGCTCGGCCCTAAGGGTCACACCGTGATTATTCAGCAACCTGGGAGGTCACCGCTCATCACGAAAGATGGCATCACGTGCAGTCGCGCGATTCACCTCAAGGACCCGGTCATGGGGATGGGCGCAGACCTCATCCGTGAGGCTGCAGGTCAGACGAACGAGGTCGCAGGCGACGGTACCACGACAGCGACCGTCATCACCGCAGCGCTCGTCGAAGGTGGGCTGAAGCTCGTCGAGGCGGGTTACAGTCCACTCCTCGTGTGCAAGGGAATCGAGCACGGTGCGCGCCTCGTCGAGGCGATGCTCGTCGCAGGTGCGAAGAAGGTCGACACGAGCGCAGAGATCGCGCAGGTCGGTACAATCTCAGCGAACGGTGACGCGACGATCGGCAGCCTCATCGCCCTCGCGATGGAGCGGGTCGGTAGGGACGGCATCATCACCGTCGAGGACGCAAAGGGAATGTCCACCACAATGGACGTCGCGGAGGGGATGCAGTTCGACCGCGGGTACCTGTCACCCTACTTCGTCACTGACAACGAGAGGATGCGAGCGGTCTACGAAAACGCATACGTCCTGGTGACTGACAAGAAGCTGTCAGCCTTGAAGGAACTGATCCCGATCCTCGAGCAGGTCATGAAGCAGCAGAAGCCGTTGCTCATCATCGCAGAGGACGTTGAGGGCGATGCGATGACAGGCCTCGTCATCAACAGGGTGAAGAGCGGGCTACCGGTCGTTGCGATCAAGGCGCCCGGCTATGGTCAACACCGCACAGAGCTCCTCAACGACATCTGCGTGCTGACGGGTGCCACGCTGGTGTCGTCAGCCACGGGCGTGAACATCGAGAAGATGCTCCTGTCGCAGCTCGGCCAGTGCAAGAAGTTCGTCGTGGACGCCAAGACGACTACTGTCGTCGGCACCGGTGCCACGAAGGGCGCTGTCGACAAGCACGTCGCAGAACTACGAGCCCAGCTCGAGGACGTCACCCTCGCTGAGGACGAGAAGACGAAGCTGAAGGTCAGGGTCGCGAAGCTGGCGAGCGGCGTTGCGGTCGTCCGCGTCGGCGGCGCGACAGAAATCGAAATGATTGAGCGTCGTTATCGCGTAGAAGATGCACTGAATGCAACGCGGGCAGCTGCAGAGGAAGGTATTGTGCCGGGTGGAGGCCAAGCATTGTCGATGTGCAGCAAAGTCTTGCAAGAGAGTATCATGCTGGATGAAGGTCGTGATTTCAACGCCGGCGTTGAAGCTGTTGTGAACGCTTGTCGCGCACCGTTCAGAAAGATTGTTGAAAATGCTGGATTGTCAGCTGACGTTGTGCTCAATGAACTTGAACATCGTAGATGTAACGGTTCTGACACCCTTTTGGGTTTCAATGCTGCGACGGGAAAGTATGAAGATCTGATTGCTGCAGGCGTGATCGATCCTGTGAAAGTCACTAGGACTGCACTCAAGAACGCTACGTCTGTTGCGATCACATTTCTTTCTCTTGATGCAGTCGTATACGAAGAGTTGAACAATGACAAGGCATCAGATCAAACTGATTAAGCTCTTCGGCGTATACGTTGATCATACTCTTGAAGACGTACCACGCGTATTCTACGTGGGCAAAGGATTACAGGCTCGAGTGCAGAGTGTGAAACGCAACAATCATCACACGAACATCAGTTTGAAGTACGGTATCAAACGCGAACTTGTCTTCGAGACTGACGTTGCAACTGAAGCCGCAGCGAAAGAGATCGAATTGATCGTATTTCACAAGACGTACGTCTATGGTGATGATTACATTTTCGGTGCGAATTACACTCGTGGAGGCGAGGGGGCATTGGGCCGAAAGTATGTACCGACTCCTGAGGCGTTACGTAAACAGAGTGAGGCCCAACGCGGAAAAAAGCGTGGGCCATGGACGTCTGAACAACGCGAGAAACGAGTTGCTGGCATGCGCGGCAAGAAACACGTCATCAAAGATCCCGTTGCTTACGGCAAGCGTTGCAGTGAGCAACAACGCAAGCGCATGCAAGATCCTGAAATTCGTAAACAAATGGGTGACGTGCAACGCGGCGTTTCAAAGAAGCACAAGGGCCGAAAGTATACGCCAGAACAACGACTCGCACGTAGCGAACAACTCAAGGCGTATTGGGCAAGAAAACACGCAGAAATGCCCGTCGAGGTCTGATGTCGTCCCCCAGGTTCACCACCGGTGACCTGGTGGAAGCGAACCCTGCGATGGTGACCATCTCAGGACCGTGGCTTCGCGGCATGGTCATATCAGTCCAACCATCCAACAGCATCCCAGACGCCGATATCAGAGGCATCGACACTGTTGGATGGTCGTACTGGATCTTGTTGTCTTGCGGACCAGCAATCGTGGGCCCGGTGCATGACTGGGCCGTCCGACCGTGCAGGAGCAGACCTCAAGGGCAGCCCTAGAAATATTCGGGCGCAGCCAGTGATGGCAACCTAGGCCCGTGAAGGGCAATTATCAGCCCTCAGCATCCAACTTTGCCAGCTCGGCGCGTAGTTTGGCTCGCTTTGCTGCGTTTGCGCGCTTTCTTTTGGAAAGCGCCGAGCGGGCTCGGTGAGCGATGTAATAGTCGCTATCGTGTGTGAGTTTCTCAAGGGACTTGAGCGGAAGTTCCTTGTTTTCGATGACTCTGCACTTGATGCTGTAATCGTTAATGTTCGCCAGCTCAGTGAGGAAGTTCGGTTGCATGCCCTTCGCTGAAGCGAGCTCGACGAGGCCGGCGTTGTTACTTGTGGCACTCCACATTTTCATCGCTTCGGCACAGAAGTTGTCGAGCTCCTCCTTCGAGGCCTTTCCGGTCTCGATTCGAGCGAAGATTCCCAAGGGGCGCTTCTTCGCGTCAACTTTGACCATCTTCAGTACCGCTGGGAAGGAATTGATGCTCCTCTTGAGGTCGGCATCGTAGATGCGTGTGTCGGCTGCATTGTACGCGCAGAACTCTCTGATCACACCCGTCTTTGTACGGAAGATCGCGAGCGCGATCCTAGAGAGCGGATCGGCCTTCCTCCTCGTCTTGCTGACGACGAAGTAGAACACTGCATTCTGCCGATCGGTGTAGTTGCTGTAGTGTTCACCGTCGGATTGCGTGATGCACCAGTTCGTGTTCCTACCGAACTGCCGCGTAGCATCGAAGGTGTCGGGCCTGATGATGACCTGCGTCTTGTCCTCGTACAGCTTCGATGTGTCCTTCGCCTTGTACACCACAGAACCCAAGGCTGTGTTCACGTCATCAACGCTAGCGTACGCATTGATGTCCTTCTTCTGGAGACGGGAGACGTGCGAATGGAACAGCTCGACCATCGTCGAGACGTACTCACTGCCGTGTTCGGCGAGCACCTGCTTCACCATCCACGGAACGTACTTCTTCGTGGGAGAAGGGTCAGCAGTCGCGAGAGAACGGACGTCGATGTCAGGATACTTTTTCTGGAGGTCGTCAACCTTGCTCATGGTAGCGTTGTACCATGGTCAGTGTACAACATTCACAGGCTCAATTCGCGATGCAATCTTCCAATTTTGGGACCACACGCGGCGAGCGCAGGAGAAGAGCATGATCCTGTTGTTCCTCAGGACGTGCATGCGAAGTTGAGCACCTACGTCGTACGTGTAGAGCACCATCGCAATCTCACCGACCTGTATGACATCGCCATTGAGATTACGCACGAGCTCGCTCTCCCACGCGCGAGACTCTTTCAAAGCAACGACCAGGTCGCCTGGTAGGGGCGTGAGTTCAACGTCCGTCACTGCAAGCAATTATCCAATACGTGGTGTACATTTTACACATGTCACAAACGACCTGTGCAGCTTTCACGATGGCGCGAAACGAACCGCTACACCTTCGAGTGTGGCTTTCATACTATACAAAGGAGTTGGGACCTGAAGCGTGTTATGCAATTGTGGGTCACAATGATCCAACTGTTGATGATGCTAAAGCTGCATTTCCAAAAGCGAACTACGTCTATGTCCAACCTCTTAAGCCCGGTCAACAGATGACGGGATATTACGATGATCCTGTTGAACGATGGCGACTTCGTATCGTTAGACAATGGCAAGAAGAGTTACTGAGACATTATGCATGTGTCATCTGGGGCGATACTGATGAATTGCTTCTTCCCGAAGAAGGCATCATCAAGTATTGTGAAGACGTTTTCATTCCGTCTGGAAAAGATCGGATCAGGAGTGAGTGCTGGTCTCCCGTTCAACAACCCGATGAGCCAAGTGTTCGTAAAGAATCTGGCGTTAGCATTCTCGAAAATCGTTCAAAGATGTGGCGATTGCACATGTATGACAAAACTCTTCTTGTCAGAACACCTCAAGTATATTCGAAAGGCATGCACCTTACGTACGGCCTCGATGGGCAAGGAAGGCGCTGCGACAATGGCCTTCGCCAGCGCTACCATGGTGAACCCATTGACCCGACTTTGCCCATGGTTCACACCTGGCGCGTTGACATGGATGACTGGTACGCTGATGGGAAGTGGCGCTATGGCGTCACGCCTGAGGAATGCAGGGAGTACTTCAGGACAAACAAATGCAGCAAGATTGTCAATGACAACGGTCCACACGTTGATGGTGACCCACATCCGATCCCACAGTCATGGAAGGACAAGCTCGTCTGGCACTGAACGCTGATCCTGCAAAGCGGTGAACTTCTTTGGGTGAACATACTTATCACATGCGCATCACGGTCGGGGAGCTGAGAAGGTACGTACGCCTGGTGCTGGAACACGGCGTTGATACGGAGATGCGTCTCTCTGCAGGGCTGTGCGCCGGCGGATTGGGCACAAGCACCGGTCGCCGTGAACGTCAGGCGATACTTGATCCCCCTCCTGGATTAGGATCCCCTGAGGAGCAGGACCCACCTGTAGATGACAATGACGAAGAAACCCAACAGAAAAGCCAAGCCGGAGCACGGTACGCAGACAGACACCCGCGAGGATCGCCTCGAACTTGAGGGAAAGATCGATGAGTGCCTACCCGGGACACTCTTCAAGGTGTTGTGTGACAACGGACACCCAGTCCTCGCGACCCTGAGCGGGAAGCTACGCATGAACAGGATCCGCCTGCTTCCGGGCGACAAGGTTCGTGTCGAGGTGAGCCCGTACGATACTTCGCGTGGACGTGTCTGCTGGAGGTACTGATGGGCTACCCGATGACGTACGCGAGGCTCGTTAGGCGCAATGGCCTGTACGGTGATTATGACGGCTGTGCTAACGAGCACCGCGGCTGCATCAGGGGTGACATGCGCAGGCTCGAGCTGGACACGCGTGACGAGCAGCGCATGTACGCTGACACCGCAGGCATCACACCCGAGCAGGTGAAAGCAGTGTTCGACAAGTTCTTTGACGACGGGTGCGAACCCTTCAAGGGTTCTTGACGACGCGAACTATCACTGATATTCCAGCTCCATTGCTGCCACGATCACGTCGCCAGTCACCATCGATCTCTAACGCAGTGTGAAGTCCTTTTGCGTTGAGCCATGTGATTTGGCCATCATAGATGGCAATGAGCATGTTGACTCCTCCGATGTGGACGAAGCGCCTGAGCACTGATGACCACATCGAGTCTCGATCGACGAGTTCACCGTTCGTGTCAGTCCACTCGATGAAGTCGCCCGGTTTCATCCGACAACGTCGAGGTCCTCAGGCAGGTACCCGTAGCGCAGGTTGCTGGGTTGCCATCTGACGTTCACCTCGAGGTGAGGATACTGCGGGAACACAGGGTCCTCCACGATGCCAACGCACTCGCCGAACTCCTCAACGTGGTCGTTTGAGCAGAAGATGCAGACGTAGTTCGGATCGTCGTAATCAGTGCTGGTCAGACCCCTGTCGTGGAGGCGCACGTGCTTTGTCGGTGTGCAATTGCCGCGCAGGCGCTTCTTGAGCTGCTCTGACATCCTGACGCGTGTGCCGCGCTTCACTTTCCTTCGAGCTCCTTCGCCCGTGAGTCAGGCATCGTCCACCCGGCCGCGAGAGCCTTCTTTTCCCATGCCTGCAATCCCTTGGGTGGCACAGGAAATGTCCCACCCCACCCGCAGTGGTAACAGTTGGCCTCGGGGCACGGATTTTCGAGGGTCATTCCGTGGCATTCATCATTGTCGTCAATCATGCATTCACAGATGAAACCTTCGCACAAGCCTGCTGGATCCTCATAATCACACTTGTCCAGACCGCCTTTGCCGTGACCATGCGCAGGGGCACCACACTTGGGACACTTCCATTCAAATTTCATTGTGTTCCTTTCAACTGAAAGTGCTCACGTCACCATGAATTAGGAACTTACGAATCTTGTTCCCGCGGAGCGCCTCCTCCTCAGAAGGTTGACCACGACGACCCTTACCGAAATCGGTGGTCGCATCGACTGTGACGATCTGCTTCTCAGGAAGCACGTATGCGTGGAGCTGGCGACCGAACACCGCACCGCCGTCGATTCCAATCGCATGCTCGGTGATGAGCGGCTTGTCCAGGACGCTGTGACCGAACACGATCGTCTCGGGCCCTTGCCAGAACGTAGTCCAGAAAGCCCACCCGGGTTCGTTGTCAGGAACGCGTGACGGCCACTTCGACTTTCGCAGAAGCATGGGCTTGCCTTCTTCGTCGAAAGGTCTGATAGATTGTATGTGCAGCAGGTGCTGCGGTTCCTGCGCTTCGATGGGACGCCCGGGCCACGCACCGGCGTGAACTGCAACGACGTTGTGCTCCGGTACGCGGATGAAGAACGGAATGAACCTCATCCATTCGTAGTGCTCGAGCCTGAGCTGCTTCCGCGTTTCAATGTGGGAAGCAGGCATCCTGGACTCGTCCAGTTTCTCGCCCCAAGAGATCAGGCGTTCGTAGTGCAGGTGTTTTTCCTCGTGATTTCCCATGATGCCAGCGGACGAGCCTTGAAGCTGCTCACGCTGCCGAACGAGGTCGATGCATCCTGCGCTCTTGGGACCACGATCGACGTAGTCGCCAAGAAAGATGATCCGATCG
>Ga0316230_1003715_pt1 | contig 11731 bp, 21 predicted proteins | sample TBH18025metaG_FD_206004 | JGI IMG/M metagenome (GOLD analysis project Ga0316230, IMG submission 206004) | Freshwater microbial communities from Trout Bog Lake, Wisconsin, USA - TBH18025 | ecosystem: Environmental > Aquatic > Freshwater > Lake > Hypolimnion/Profundal zone | place: USA: Wisconsin...
AAAGCCGAAGTCCCCTTTACGGAGACTGCCTAAAGATGCGTTTAGGCTGTTTAGTCTCCAGCGGAGACCATGTTTGGTATAAGTTTCTTCTAATAGAAAGTCAAGATCATCTGAAGCAACTTCAAATTCATTTTCTTGGATGCCTTCTGTTGTTAGTGTTTCAAGTTCATTATAGAGTGTTTTAATGTCTACTGCTGGTTTCTTTCCTTCTGAGGTGTCGTAAGCCGCTAGAGCTAGTTGCGTTAGAAGATCTTTTTCTTTGTAGGATTTAAGTAATTCTTCTATAAGAATTGGTTGTGTTTTAAGGTTTTTTATAAGGACAAAGATGTCTTTATAAGAAGAATCGACTCTTCCTGAGATTTCAGCTACTACTTCGAAGTCTTCTATAGATAAATTTTGGGCATTCTCATTTTTAGTAAAATAATTGTCCAGGATTGATAAAAGAACATTGAATTCTTTATTTAAGGGCTTGGAGATAAATCTTCGATATTTTACCCAATTGTCTTTAATTAGTAGTGCTTTTAATACTTCAAGTTCTATCACTTTAAGCCTCCCGGCTTTATTATTATTATTGTCTTATAATACTACCGCACCCACAGTATTAGTATATCATTAATGGTTTAGTTTGTCAAGGGGCATCCTCAATATATTTTTTAATTTCTATATCTGTGTACTTTTTTGGGTCTTTTTCACTGTAAATAGCGGCTGCTTTTAGACCGTAAATTTGACAACTTTTGGAGATTTTTATAGCATTTTTCCATTTATCTGAGTCTAACCAGACTAGGACGGTCTTAAACATACCTTTTAAACGGGTTATAAGGGGCTTAGAAGCCTCTGAACCCCATAGAGGCATACAGGGGTAGCTACGTCCTATTTTAATAGCACTGATGAGGTCTTCAACCAGTATAATCGTGTCAGATCCAATCTCTTCTCCACATATGTAAATTAGATCATGAATGGGGCCTTGTGAGAAATACTTGGTTTTTGCGGTTTCTGCAAAGTTTCTGGCTTGCCAGGCTAGTAGATTGCTATCTTCATTGTAGATGGGAAAAATTAGTTGTTGTCTTGATAATGAGTATAATATATTGTAATCTGAGAGTTCTTCATCTGTGATTTCATATTGTTGAATCCATTGATATGCTTTACTTTTTTCAGGAATGGATGTGTAATTAAAATCAGCATCATAAGGTAGAGTTATGGTTTTTATAGTGTTTGGGGAACTTTTAAGGAATGGGTGTGTTCCTTTTTCTAGATAACCACATCCAAAACACCAGGCAGATCCGTCGGAGTATCTTCCTAAGTTGTCTCTTGAACCACATTTAGGACAGGATTCATGTTTAACAAAAAAATTCATTTTTGTTTTTTATTTTTTGGTTCTAATACTTGAAAAAAGAGATGTTTATAAATAGGAGCCTCAAATAGTAGTTTAATGGTTTTAGGCCGTTCTTTTTTTACATACTCAGTCTTTTGTGAATTCATCTTCATTATCAATATCCTTTCTTAGATCATTACGTTCAATTACAACTATTTCAGAAGAAATACTTCTGAAACAGCGATTACAAAGATCTACGTAATCATTAGTAAAAGCGGTTTTTCGAGTTGCTTCAAAATCAGTAAGACAAGTGTTACAAGAAATACATCGCATATAATCCTATTATTATTATTATTTAATGTAGCCAGTGAATATTATATCATGTGTAGTCAGTTCGTTGGGTTTTTGTATGACATTCGGGTTTAAAGACAATTTATTAATATTAAATGGAATTGTAATACAACCAAAAGCCTCAGAACCCTCAACGGATAAAATTGAATCTCCTTGTTTAAAATTTCTTTTTTTATCGAAAGATGGTATAATGTTCCAAATTTCTCCAAAAGTTTCAAAAGCTTGTTGAGTTAGACCAACTTCTATACCAGTTTCTTCTAAAGCGGGGCGTTTCCAGAAAAGTTGTGTATCATCCATAGAAAGCTCTTATAATATTGTCTGCGTAGTTGTTTAATGTTTGCCCCATTATTCCGGGAGCGGTGTTTACTTCGAGTACATAGCTTTTGTTATAGTAACGATTCCAAATAATATCTACAGCACCAAAATCTAGACGAAGGGCTTGTACTGCTGCTAAAGCAATACTTCGAAGGTCTGTTGGTTCTTCTATATTATCTCTACAGAAAACGTATCCATTGGCTGTATTGCGAATAGGAGCAGATCCATTACCACGGCGTCTTCGTTTTTCTTGAACATCAATTACTTTGTTTTGAAAGATGTGTACTCTAAATTCTTTATTTTTCTTTATGTATTGTACATAAAGAGGGGCATTGGGAAGTTGTTTTTCTGTGTTTGCGAGTACAATTCCACGTCCTTCAGAAGCCCGTAGTAATGTACGAGCCACCATTGTTTTTCCTTCTTGAATCCATCTAATTGCTATTGATTTAAAGACTGTAAATTCTGGAATAGATACACCCGCTTCCTTTAAAATATTGAAAGTTGTTAGTTTGTTAATGGCATTTTTAACAAATCGAGGATGATTTAAAATTAACCGTGGGTAGTTTATTTCTGGTTGTTGTGAATTGCCCCAGTTGATTACAATTCGGTGTGGTTTTAATCTTCCCACCCCATTCAAATTAATGGAGTAGACTCGCTTGTTCAGTCTCTGGCTTAACAAATTTCGTAACATTTTCCCCGAGTTCGACACTCGTTTGTATTGTAGTAGTGCTGTTTTTGATGTTTTTAACACTCTCTGTTTCTCCTGTCATAACACGATCTACACTATCTATAACGCAGTCTGTACAAATAACTCGAAAATTATTAGTTTTTCCTCGTTGTTTTAAACTAGTATAGTCTGCGTGTTCTGTTTTAATTGGTTTATTGCACTTTTCACAAGTATGTGTTGCACAAATGAAATTCCAGAAAAGTTTAGGTATTTTTTGATTATATAGATTAATCATTTCTGGCATTTCTATTTTATTAACCCACCAGCTTGGACCACATAGAGATTCTTTTGCTTTACTTAATACATTTGCTTCTAAAAATGGTTCTTTTAGTAGAGCATTTACTTCTATTTGTGAGATATTTGCTGGTAAGTATGCAATTATATCTGTATTTGGTGTTGGAAATAATGTTTTTCCAGTAACTTTAAATTGATGTTTGTGGTTCTGTTCAACGATGCGGGTTAGTTTAATGATGATGGGTTTTCCTACATCGGGATCATCGTTTTTTATATTTGTATTAATGTCTAAAGGTATTATATTTGTAGTTCTATGAAAAACATTTGGATTTTCCAAATTTTCATAATACCCTGTATTTGCATAAACATCTGTGTCATACCATTTAGATGTGGTGGTGTTGGTTTTATATTGATTTGTGTATACTGTAGGGTTGGGTTTTCGATATTCTATGGGTTTATCAGTTCGAATTCCTTTTAAATCAAATTGAATTAGAGTGTTTGTTGGGAAAGGAAGTGCTTTTAACTTAGTAGGTTCCATATAAGAATTGGATGATTTTCTGTTAATTACAAATTCAAGCATTTCTTTTTCAGAGGCAATGTAGATAATATCAGAGTCTTCAATATAATGAAGAGGTCTTTCATTATTTCGTGCTATGTTTAAAACACCGTCTTCTCGGTTATACCAAACAAGAGCAAAAGCGCCATCAATGGTTTTGAGCACCTCTTCAGCTGATTTTTCATTCAAAGCGTGGGTAATTGCGTGACTATCCACTTCCACATCTGAATTCATTTCTTTCTGATTGTTGATAGTGCCATTGTGCACTAATACAATGTTACCTTCAGCAAATGGGTGGGCGTTTTCTGAGGATATGGTTCCTTTTGTAGCAAAGCGATTATGTCCTACTAAAATAGACATACTTTTTATTGCTTTTGTTTCAAATTCTTTCCAATCAGTACATCTAAATAGCATATGTGGTTCTGCTGCAACTTTAATGATTTTTGCTTGTTTGTTACTTAAAATTCCAAAAGCTCCTGTGGCGTCTTCTCCACGAAAACTATCTACAATTAGTAGTTTTTTAAATGTATCTAAGTCGGTTTGCCAAAACCCACTTGATTTTTTCACAATCATTGCGACGATTCCACACATGTTAGAGTCCTATAAGTTTTGGCGAGTTTGTAAAATATAATTTAGCTATGGAAATATCAGCCATCATATGTTTTTGGTAAGCGTCTTTAGCTAGTAGATTAAAGTTACTATTAAAAACATCAAAACCAAAGGCGGTATAGTTTTCATTATTATCAATTTGTAGAATCTTGGCTTCTAGTTCTATTGTTGTGTATTTAATTGCATAATCATAGAGATCATATAGGAGTTTAATCCAGTTATATAGTTTTTCTTCATTTAAAGTACCATACAGTTGTCTAAATTCAATAGTGCCTAAGTCTGTTAATCGTTGTAAATTTAATGATGTATATTTATCCCAGGCAGGTATTTTATTTCGTAATAGTAGTTCTTTTAATGAGGTGTAGTAATTTGTATTTCCAACTGGAGTACAAAAAATAGATTTTTTTCTACTTTTTCCTACAAAATTGAACAGAAGGTCTTCAAAACATTGATATAAAAGAACTATATTATAAATCTGCATTAAAGTACGATCACGACAGTTCATGTGGATATGTACACTTGTGCGAGGACTAAAGTGGTGTTCTGGGGATAAAACTCGTTTTACTTCATTAATTGCTGTTTCAATTTGTGTTGGTTTAAGAATCCATGAAACAAATTCGATTCCATTATTACGAAGAGAACCATCACTTTCTAAAGTCCATCCAAATAGTGTGGTTGGATTTTTATTTATGTTTTCTACTTCAATTTCAATACCAATTTCAGGACTATTTTCATATACATTAAATTGATATTTATTTTGTAGTTCTATGCCACGCCATTTCATCTCACGCGTATTTAATTCTTTAAAGAGTAGTAGTTCAGATAGTGAGCTCATTTCTAATTTCTCGTGTGAAGTTTGGACAATCAAAGATTAGACTAGTAAAATCTAGTGTACCTATGGATGTAAATCTATAGAAAATAAAACCTGTGTTAGGATCAGCTATCTTTTTAAATACTGCAATGTTTTTGCTTAAAGCAACACTATTGTAATTCTGATTTTTAATCAAATCAATTGCTTGTGTAACAGAGTATTTTTCAGGATAGAATGCCTTTTCAATGGTTGATTCTTCAATGTCTATGTTATTTTTTCCCGGATATGGTGGAGAATAAAATCTACAATTTGAAGAATTGATGCCTCGTTTCCATTGTCTTGCTGAGAATCTACTAAAATAATAAGCATCTTCTCCAATTTGAGTGTAGGTGGGTGGTGGTATTTTAAAGAAAATGCGTTCTTGTGTATTATATTTTAGAATAATAGAGCCAAATTTATTACTTTGTAATATTAGATGGGGGAATTTAGTTGCTACATCCGGTTTAATGTCATCTAATAAAAAGTTTTCTAGATTTCCATTTATAAGTAATTGTACATAACTTCCACGATATTTTCGTTCAAAGTCTTCAAAAATGTTATTAATGTTCATGCGTATACTGTGTTTGCATAAAGATTGAGTTCATTTAGTGCATTTGTATCTGATTGGTTAATGGCTTTTTGCAATAAATTACCCAAGTATTCATCAATTTGTTTTCCAGATTGTACAAATTGAACAGCTTTTTGAGTTTGTTCAAAAGCCCATTTTTTAAGTTCGTCTGTTTTGAGCCAGGCGTTTGAGGGGGTTCGATACTCAATTCCATAGTCTTTGGGTCGAAAAGCTCCTGCTTTCCCGTAAAGTTTGCGACGCATTTTGTCTGTGTCAAAAGAGAGCATTTGTGCTCCAACAAACAGATCCATTGCTTTGGTGAGTTCAATTTTATTAAGGTCTGGGGCTTCAATGTGGATGTGTCCACCAGCAGAGCGTAGATTTTTGTTGGTTGTTTTGGGTCTGGGATTTCGAGCGCCTTTTCGCCACGCATTAAAATCTGGCTCACATCCAAATGTTTGTGCTTGGAAGGAATCGAGTTCCTCGTCGGAGTATATAGCGGATGGTTCAATGGTGAGGATGAGATCAAGTTCTTTTGCACGATTTTCAATATGCTCCAGGTTAAAATTAATATATTTAAGAAAATCAATTACATTATTTGTTGGCGGTATGTTGAATTCTACAGTAACATTGTCTTCTTGAATAGCACATCCTTCTCCAATGGGCAAAGGATTGTCTTTAGTGCCCCCAAACAGACCTGCTCCTGAAATGTAATTTCCATACAGATCTTTTAGAAGTGTTTCTGGATCTGCCCCAATTCGTACATTCATTAATTAATCTCCTTTATTCGGTAGAGTAAATCGGCCTCTGTTTGGATTTTTGGATAAAAATCATTTTGTTGCTCTTTTAGTGATAAATATTGCCTTGGGTTTTTAAATTGAAATACAGTACATTTATTTCCACTATTTTTGTTATAGAATATACTAATGGGTTTTGCGTGCATTAATGTTATTAAAGTTGTTACAAACTTGTGCATTTGATATGTTTTACTAAAAGAAATGAATTCGCCACCATCACCATTATAGTCTTCTTCGACATAAAGACCTTCTTGAACGGCTACAAATTGGATTATGGGACCACAATTAGCTACGTTTACGTTTTTTAGAAATTCATTGATTATATAAGTTTTAATGTATTCTAATGAAGCATCATAATTTGTATAAAAATCGAATAAAATACTTATTCCACAGCAGAAAGGATATGAGGCTGTTTCAAACTTGGTAGTATTTGTCATAGTTTTTCAGCGATTTCGGCTAGAGTAAATTCTAATTCTTCGGGAGTATAAGCCCACTCTGGGTGCCATTGGAATGCTAGTGCATTGATTTTAGGAAAGAAAACGGCTTCTGGTTCTTTAATATGTTTTTGTAAATTGAGGCTGTCTCCAATAAAATGGTTTGATTGTTGTGTTTTTGACCAAGCAAGTATTGTATGTTCAACATCCCAAGGGTACATTTGTTGATGGTGTACAGAAGAAACATCAAAGGTATTACCCATATAGGTTTCAATTGTGTGGTGTCCTTGATGTCCATTAACATCTTGTACAAGTTTACCACCAGCAAGGGCACAAGCAAGTTGGGCACCACGACAAATACCAATAATTAAAGCTTTTTTGTCAATTGCATCTTGCATTATTGCTGCTTCTATACGATCTCGTTTTGATTGTCCTTGACTGTATGTGGCTATATTTTTTGAATTATATAAAGAGGGGTCTATATCACTACCACCCTCAAATAGAATGGCATCGTAATCTAGATCTGGTTCCCATTCAGTAACATAGCTAAACAGTTTTTTAATTTCAGGAGCACAACCGCAGCCCATCGAAACTGTTGCAAGGGTTTTAGACAAGTTTAAGTTCTCCTTCTTTTGTAAATATTTTAGATAATATTGTTGGTTTTCCTGTTTCTTTTACGTGTGTTACTTCCATTACGGCATAGGCTTGTAGTGGATTTTTAATTGCTAATTCTTCGCAAGCAGATAATGCGGCTTTTTCAGTAGGAAACCATTCATAAGGACGATCTTCTTTAGAAAAAGCAATGCCTTGTCGCATTTTTCCTGGGCCAAAGTCAGTTGAGTTGTGTAGTTTTACTACAATATAGGGTATATTCATTTTGTAGGCTTCTCTTTTATTTTATAAAAATGTCCATATTCAACTTAGTTTTGTGAGTTTTTGGATCACATAAATAGATATATTGTGTCCATTTTTTTGTGTTTGTTTCTATACTAAAACCAATTTCTTTTAGTATGTTTGTAAAGGTTTTATTTAAATAAACTGGATCTTTTTTGTTTTTTGGTGTATATAATGATATAAATCCTTTATTATTTGAGTAGTGTATAGTTGAAAGAATTTGGGTTATATAGGATTTAATAATTTCTTTATTACATTTAGAAAAATCAGTCTTTTTATTTATTTCTTCTATGTAAAGTTGTGCAACTCCACAACACATTTCAGTATTCCCTACTCTAATTTTGAAAAGTACTGTTTCGTTATGATACAAACAAAATTGGTTGTGGTTCATTAATGATAAGTCTGACAGGGCCTTGTAGTCATTAATAAAAAAGTGTTGGTCTATCCCATCGTAGTGGGTTTTTAGTTCTCTCATTTTTCTAAACGAATAAAAAGTATTTACATTATACATAATCAGCCTTTTTACTGTATTGCATTATCATATTACCGGAATTTGGATTAAAGACTGGTTTTGATTCAATATATCCATGTTTTATTGCCATTTCTCGAAATATTGGCAGTTCAAATTCAACAGCTGAGGGTATTTTTTGAATATAAAAATTGATAATTTCAGCTTTTTTTATTTTAAATAGAAAATAATCTAAGTATTGAAAGTACCAATCAAACATGTGTAGATTTTCTTTTTGTTCTTCTATACTTTGTTGTATGGAGATATATCCAATTTGGTAGATGTTTAAGGGGTCGTTCATTTTTGATGTATGGGAACAAAAAGCAATTCTTGGCTTCTTGTCGCCCGGTGTCCTAAAAAATGGCATGGTTAAATTAGAAGTTGAGAAGAGTTGTCTTGGGTCTATATATATCTGTTTTTTTGGATCGTCTATTGTTGGGATGGTGTATACTAATGCGGACTTGTTTTTTTTATTTATTGCCTTTAATGGTTTTATATACTGATTCCAGTATTTCAGGGTCATTTTATTCATGATGTTTGTTGTAATTGTTGTATTTCTTTAGTAATTTCTGTGTAGAGGTGTTGTGGTACAGGTTGTCCAGATTCAAGAATTAAACGATTGTTTTTCATACGAAAGTAGGCATGTTCATTCCATTGAGTATTACCAAAGAACACATCAAAGGAATTAATAGAACGTTGTTTGATAATAATTGTTTGTTTCATATATTCTCCTATCGTTTACAGTCTGCTACGGGTATTAAATACATTGTGTTAGAATCATTTGGTTGAACATAATAACATTTTCCCTTTATATCCCAAACTAGGTGTTGCTGAATACCATCACCATAGTCTTTAAGTGGGTGTGATATATTTGGAGACAGTAAGTAAACACCACAAGTTAAACCAATAGCCATAATAATATATTTCAAGTTATCATATAAAAAATTAAATATTCCATTAAACATGTAATAATCCTTTCGAGTAAACATAATATAGTATAACACAAATCGTAGCACCAAGCAATAGTCCGTATGAATTATATATCATACCTTGTTATGAATAAAATGATCTTGGTTACCATTGATCTGGCGTGGATTGTGGGGGGTTTTCTTCTCTTGTATTAGAATTAATTATTTCTGATGCTGTTGGGAATGGTTGGGTCTGTTCTCTTTGTGGTATCATAATAGATGCTAATATTTCATCTATTTGTGTTAGCCTGTTTGTAGGATGTTCTCGAATGGGTTGTATTTTCTTATTATCAAAAATAAAATCATCGTCAATTTTATTAGATTCTTGGAGATTAATAAAATCATCTTCTGTAATTAGTGTTTTAAATGTAATCTGTGGAGTATTGGTACCATAAATATCACATAATTCTTCATAAAGTTCTGAAAAGCTCATAAATCGACTAATGCCTGGGAATACGTGCAAATCATCAAAATTAGAGGCATTAACTTGAAAGAAGTAACATTTATCTGTTTTTATTTTAATCATGGTCTGGTTCTACCTTCGTATAGTCCTTAAGAATTGGGTACTTATTTTCACGATACTCTTTGTTTTGTTTTGCTATTTCAGCAATCACTTCTGGTGTAAATACATGCGCTCGTTTTTCGTAAGGATTTGTCATTTAGGGCCTCAATTTGAGTTGGGCTATTTCTTGGTCGGTTGGTTTTTTTTGAACAATGTAGAGTTCGTTTGGAAATTGGTATTTAGTAATACCAGAATACCATCTAATTTCAAGTGGAGCGAATTCCTTGTGAATAGTAAATGTTGTTATTGAGTATATAATTCCCCAATATCTTGGATCATCCCGAAGAAATGGGGCTGTTTTTCTATCAACCACCAAACTACCTTTTAAATATCCCATGGCTTTTGCTTGATCTGCAGCAAGTTGTCGTGCTGAGTAGGAGTCATAGACTATACTATTTATAGTTTGTTCTGGTACTTCTGTAATGTCGGGTTCAAATAGAAGTTCTGTAATTGGAACATCTAATGTTAGTTCAAGCATTGGAACTTCTTTATTCATTTAATTCTCTTTTAGGTGTTTTAAATAAAGTATTTCTAAATTCAATTTTGTTTGTTTTAAATGAAAAAATTGAGTACCGGCGTTGATGGTTTGTTTTGTTTTTGACCTTTATATCTAGTTATAAACTATGTATTTTGGTGGGGCGGGCAGTCTCCCGGTGGGTTATCGGGAGCTGCTTCCGCCAGACATAGTTAAAACTCATCAGCTTTTGACTTTGTCCAGTCCTCCACACGGAGGACTGGTTTAGCCTGGGCTACGCTGCTTTCTTTGCTAATGCTGCTTTAGCACGGTCTAGGGCTGAACCTTCTTTCTTGACATTGCTAACCAATGTGTTGTCAATGTAGACTGGTTTGATCCACTTTTTACCATAGGTGGCTTCGAAGTAGGTCTTCATTTGTTCGAAGTAGGTGGACAGTTCCAAGTGATCACGGTCTGCATTTTCGTAATATTGAGTCAGACGATCCAACTTGGTGTCGTTGATCTCGTCACTTGGGAGTTCCAGTTGGCTTTGGATATCACTCTGGAGCTCGAGCATCTTTTTGTTTTGCCATTCAGCAAGAGCGCCTAAGCGGGTTACTGTTGCACTGCACATGGCTTCAGCGAAGAAGGTGTTGGTGAATTGTAGGTTAATATTTAATTTATTTGACATGATGTGTAATCCTTTATAAATGATTAATTAATTTGTTTTCGGACGGCAAAGCCGCCCGGCACTTGGGCTCGGGCGGTCTTTGTTGGCTGGAAACGCCCCGCAGCGAGCGGGACAGGATAGTTAATATGGTTCCCCAGTTATTTCTTCATTAGTATCCGAGCAATAGGGATCTTCCACGAACGGGATGAGACTGTATCCCAACTCTTGGAACTCTTCCGACTCTTCGTACTCTCTGCACCGAGATATGGCATTGTTAAGGTGAAGATACTCGGTCGCATTTACACGATTTTTTTGCCACAATTTATCAATTATATTTGATGCTGTTTGAGCATATGGAGTCATGTTTTTTACCTCTTGTTTGGTTAATGGAAACTACGGGCAGTGTGTGTGGTTCCGCTGCTTGAGCAATCCCCCTTAACCTGGTTCCATAGAAGGAAGTCAAGGGGAACGTGGAATAAATCGCGGCGGTTTTATGCCGCGGTTTTATGCCGCGAAAGCCCCTTTACTTGGCGTAGCCCGTCCCCGTACAAGCCGCTAGGCGCGGCGGGGCGAGGACAGTTCTATCGTCCGAGAGTCTTCTATGGAACAGGATTATACTGCTTGCGCCGGCGGTCTACACACACACATACGAAGAAGGTTCCACTGCAATGAGGCGCAGCCGGGGGAAGCCGAAGCCACGTACAGACGGTTTAAACTTAAAGAAGAGCGGGGTTGTAGTCTTTTGACCTGTCTTTAAGAGAGGGTTTTAGAAAGGGTTTTAAGAGGGGTTTAGAAAGGGTTTTAGAAAGGGTTTTAGAAAGGGTTTTAAGAGGGGTTTAAGAGGGGGGGTTGTAGTCTTTTGACCTGTCTTTTGTATAGACTATTGGGGGGGAGATGATAAGAACTGACACACGTAAGTCAT